>OGEO01000648.1_pt1 | contig 29975 bp, 18 predicted proteins | sample 1570661 | NCBI WGS metagenome assembly OGEO01 (sample SAMEA2582142, study PRJEB24529) | metagenome | biome: Human gut stool | place: China | collected 2011
CTAGAAAGAACAAATCCCTTCTTCTTAATTTGTCCTTGACAAGGGGTACACTTTAGAGCGTGGAATGGCACAAGGAATGGAGCGAGGGACAGCCGAAAATCTATGTAAGCTGGTGGATAATTTTATGTCGAGAAGGAAGGCAACATTGGAGGAAGCGTGTGATGCGCTTGGAATATCGTCAGATGATTATAACAAAGCAGAGAGATTGATAAATGAGCATAATCTTAGCTGAGTGATAGTCTTTGATGTAGAAGGTCAGGGGGCTTCCATACCGGAGAAATACGGTGTGGAAGCCCTGTTTTATTTTAATATATGAGATGGCGGCGTCTGTTGTGTAATGGGAATGGTATGCTGTACACATTGTTACTTGTTTATACATGGTATCGGTTTCCGCCAACGAAAGATAACACTAAAACTGATATATATATCATTTATGTTGGGCATAAAAATTCTACAAAAATGCAGGTGTGAAAAGGAGAAACTTTTTAAACTGTAAGTGTATAAATATTACACAGGATTGTATCAAAGAGGATATTGACATGCATGGTTTATTATGCTAATCTAAATCCAGAGCATATTTCTTGAAATTCTATATTTTATGGGTTTTGCGGCTCATAAGATTCTATATTTCATATAACCGGCTTACGGTGAATATTCAGAGGTCTATGCTTGAAATCCAATTAACTTAGCAGGGGACAGCTGATACCGCAGGCTGATGTTATATGAGCAGAATTACTAGCACAGGTTTGATGAATATATATTAAGCAATGTGCAATGCTTATATGGTAAGCACAGGCTTGATGAATATACATTAAGCCGTGTGCAATGCTTATATAGTAAGCACAAGCGTAATGCCTATACATTAAGCAATGTGAAATGCTTATATGGTAAGCACAGGTGCGATGCATTATACACTAAGCCAAGTGCAATGCTTATATAATAAGCACAATCGGTTATGTATTAAATATCTCCTGCACCACAACTACAGGAGGTAAAATGGATACAGAACACAAAGAATATGTTAAGCAGGAATGGGAGAGGGTCAATTCGCTTGTAGATACATTGACACTGTTTGACGATGAACTGATGGGCAGGGTATTTGACAAGAATACTCAGGCAACGGAGCTTGTACTTAGGCTTATACTTGGCAGAAATATCAAGGTCATAAGCGTGAATGGCCAGAAAGAAATCCGCAATGCCAAGGTTGGAGGGCGCAATATCATACTGGATGTACACGCAATTGATGTGGCTGGCGAAGAGATGAACATTGAGGTACAGGGAGGCTCTGAAGGTGCGCATGTCCGCAGGGCGCGTTATCACAGCAGTATGCTGGACACAGGAATGTTAAAGGAGAGCCAGCCGCTCAAGGAATTGAAGGATTCCTATGTAATATTTATTTATAAGCGTGATAAGTTTGGGAAAGGTTTACCGTTATACCATGTAGACCGATATATAAAAGAGACAGAAGAAACATTTGGTGACGGTTCACATATCATTTATGTGAATGGCAGCTATAAGGGCGATGACGCAATCGGCAAGCTGGTGAGCGACTTTCATCAGACCGATTCGGAGAAGATGTATTATAGTGAGCTGGCAGACGGAGTGGAACATTACAAGGAGACGGAGAAAGGGCGTGGGAATATGAGTGAGGCTGTGGAAAAATATGCAAGGGAATACGCAGAGGAATGTGTGAAAGAATACGCGATAAGGGAGAAGATAACGTCTGTAAAAAATCTTATGAATAATATGAAGCTTACGCTGGAGCAGGCGCTTAATGCCTTGGGTATACCGGACAAGGATAGAGAACAGATAATTAATCAGTTGCAGAAATGAGTATATCTGATAGGGAATTAGTTGTATGTGACTGAATCAATATATTAAAAAGGTACTTGATGACTATGTATTAAGAAACGTCTCCCTAGAAATATTATTGTAAAACCAGGGCTCCCATGCCGGAGGAATTCGGAATGGAAAGATTTAAAACAGATGATAGGTTAAAGAAGTAATTTTTGTCCCCTCCGTTCCTGATGGTCCGGAGGGGATTTATATTATTTGTATCTACATGACTAATATCAGGTTTCCTGACTCCCTGTCTCCGAACCCGGAGGAGTCATGCTGCCGTCACCATCCGGAGGCATCATATCCGAGCTGCCCTCAGGGGGCGTCATACCATCCGGAGGCATCATATCCGAGCTGCCATCCGGAGGAGTCATGTCATTGTTTCTATCAGGTCTTTGACCATCAGAGCCGTTGTTTTCCCTATCAGGTCGCTGTTCATCCGTATTTCCATTGTTTCTGTCGGGTCTCTGACCACCCATGTTGTTAGTGTCGCCGTTATTGTTACCATTGTTACCGGAAAAGCCACCGTCATGGAAGCCACCGTCATGGAAACCGCCGCCACCCGGGAGGCCGCCCATTCCCATGCCGCTTCCATATATGGTGCTGTCCATTGTTACTGTGGTTTCATAATTGCCCGCCTTGATGGTGTAGGTATTTCCGACTACGATATCGGGTGAGCTTATGACAACGCTGCTGTAGGTCTTGTCGGACTGCCATGAAAGCAGCGTACTTCCGGACTCATCGAGAAGACTGATTGTTGTTCCTGCGGACTGTGTGGTGAAAGTGACAAGAATACTTCCTTGGGTGGAATCCGAACCGAAATTCTCAGCCATTCCCGATGCTCCTGCCGCAATCAAGGTTCCGCCTGTGATAGTTGCCTCGCCGTCATAGTCGAGGGCACCATCGGCATTTGATTCAGGACCGGATACATAGATTTCACCACCTGTAACGTATAGGTTTCCGTTGGAATCGATACCATCGCCATCAGCGTTGATGGTTATTGTTCCGCCTTTGATGTAGATGTTTGCATCGGAATCAGCGGAGAAAGCATCACGTCCAAAACCGCCAAAGCCGCTTGAATCGGTGCCGCCGGCTGCATTTATACCATCATCCGAGGCGTTAATGTTTATTGTGCCATCGTTAACTGTTATGGTAAGTCCTTCCAGTCCCTCGTAGCAATCGGTGATGTCAATGATACCACTGTTGATTATCAGATCATTGTCGGCATGCAGACCGTCATCGCCTGTCGCAATCGTGAAGCTGCCCCCGTTGATGGACATATCAGAGTTGCTGTGCAGACCATCATCGGTGGTGCTGATTGTGAAGGTACCGTCATTTACAATGAGGTTACCGGCTGCCTTGAGTCCCTTTGCACTGTCATCACTTCCAGTGCCTTTGGTTGTTATGTTATAGCTTCCGTTGTCTATCATAAGATAATATCCTGCACTTATGCCATCTCCCTGTGCCGTTATATCGAAGTCTCCACCGGCAATATAGACGAAGCCAAGAGCTTCATCATCGCTGTTTTCGGCATGGATACCATCCTTGCCCGATACTATTGTGAAGCCTCCATCGGCTATCCTTATGCTGTCCTTTGCGGAAAGACCATGGCCTGCTGCGGTGATATTGTATGTCCCGCCTGTGATTACAAGATCATCCTTTGAGACAATTCCATGACCGGTGCCGGCGTTTATGGTGAGAATTCCGCTTCCGTTGAGTGTAAGGTCATCCTTGGAAAAAATGACGGCGTCAATATTGTTGTCATCTATTGCGATATATTCACCGCCGTTTGAAAGTGTGTTTTCGGAACCGGCAGCAAGAGTTATGAATACCTTATCTGCTTTGCATACATAGATTGCTGCGGATGTGCTGCTGTTTATGCTGGCATTGTCAAGCACAAGCTGGATTTTGGCATTTTTGTCCGCATCTATAATTATCATTCCGTCATCTAATGTGCCGGATATAATGTAGATTCCCTCCTCCGATATCGTGGCTGTTGAGCCGGATATTGCGACTGAGCTGGAGGAGCTGCTTATACTGTCACCGTTTAAGGTAAGTTTTACACTTGTGCTCTCGTCATAGCCGATTTCCTTGTCACGATTCGTGAACATATCCGATGTATCAATGGATGTGGCATTGGATACGGTGGTTGCGGAAGATGAGCTGTTGGAGGCTGAGCCTGAGCTTTCATTTGTCGAGTTATCCGATGAGTCTCCATCGGTATTTTTTTCTGCTGCTGCGGAAGCGTCTGTTGAGCTTGCCAAGACTCCGTGTGAACTGTCATTTGTGGTTGAACCGGAATTGTGTGCACTGCAGCCTGTAATCAGCATTGCAGATATGAGGGCGGCAGATATTGTTTTAATATATTTATATTTAATCATATTGTGTCTCCTTTCTGAGCGTGTTTATTAGATAATTGCAAAACTCTGTTTGTATCAGCCGTACGTTGTGCAACTTTACTAGTACCCTTCCGGACACATTAGTTCGACATAGTCGGACTATTACACTCCTTGAAATCAGTAGCGGTACATAAGCGGCTAAAATACAGCCGCTAAAGACATTAGTTTACTACGCAAACTATTACTGGTTTCAAAAGGTCCGGCGGTGTACTAGTAAAATTGTACAACGGTTTACCGTAAAATTTGGGCTTCGAAATTGCCTATGTGTTTATAACATTATAGCCTGATTATCCTGCTTAGAAACAGTAATTTCAAGGTTTCCATTGCGGCAGCGCAGCTTGTTGAGCATTTCCTTGACAGAAGCGCTGCCAAGAAGGGTAATGTTATATGTCAGTCTGAACATGCTTCCCATGTTGGTTGTTTTTACCTGTGTAAGCTCGAACTCGGATGTATATTCCTTGAAAATTTCTTCAAATACCTCATCATAGTCTAAGTCCTCAGGAATTGTAATGTGCAGTGTCTTGTAGAGCGCGCCTCTGTCCTTGCTTTTTCTTTCAAGCTCTGTATATATAATATAGATAACCGCCATAATCACACTAAAGAGAATAGCGTAGGCAATGTAGCCCATTCCTGTTATAAGTCCGGCTGCCATTGCAAGGAAGATAGCACCGATTTCCTTGGCTGAACCGGGAGCGGAACGGAAGCGTACCAGCGAGAAGGCTCCGGCTACGGCAACACCGGCACCGACATTTCCGTTTACCATCATGATTACCATACATACGGTGGCAGGCAGGAGTGCCAGCGTGACAACGAAGCTTTTAGAACTTCTTGTGCGGTAAATATACATTCCGGCGAAAATCAAGCCGATTAAAAGTGCTGTTCCGATACATAGGAAAAAATCTGTGACGGATATAACATTCGTCAAATCTGAATCAAAAATTCCTCTAAAAATATTATTTGTCATTGTGTTTAATCTCCATTCTTTAATATGTAATAATTATTCCGAAAGCTGAGTTTATCTGTATATTCATAGTCTGATTGACTAAAGCTGCGGTGGCGTAGGATATTTGCATCGGTTATAAGCATTTAGTTAACAGCATTTGCGGTGCAGTATGCAGGGAATAGCGGACTGTTTAAAATGGTGTCATGGTTGAAGCCGTACATGCATTTGTTGTTTAGAACCATGTCCTTGTATGCAGCTCCGTACTTGGAAAAGGATGTCTTGTATATTCTCTGTCCGGTGAGAAAATCGGTCATCCACATAGGAATGCCGCCCAGAGTTTTGATTTCCATGAGCACCTGATTTTTTTCGATTATAGGTGTTCCGTATATTTCACCGGATAATGATATGTATTCATCGCGGTAGAGAATGTTCTCATCGAAGGTTACGCGGAAATCGCTGCCGTCCGTTGAGTAGAATGCCTCGCGCTCGTAGCTTAGGAACACTGCAGGTCTTAATGTTCTGTAGTAGCTGCAAAAATAATTTATCTCATCAGCAATCTGTGAGCTGGACGGAAGTGGGCGTTGCATGGTGAGCGCTTCCATCGTCTCATCCAGTGGGAGAACAAGTCTCCTCTTGTAAACTACGGATTTATACTTCTTCTTTAATTCCACGAAAACATTGTCATTTCCGGATACGTGGCTGTAGCTTCGTATTCTCAGCTTTTCCTTGTATGGCGGACCTTCGATTGAATGTCTTACAAGTCTGTAATTGTCGGTATCAAAATAGATATTTCTTATAGTCGTATGTCCGTATTTGTCAAGCGCCATATGTCCATCCATGATTTTTAACAGAAGCTTTTGCTGCTCCCTGGTCATAAGGTACTTTAGCTCATATCGTTTGAATACTGTCTGAACTGCCATATTAACCACCTCTTTATGTGTTTTGTTCTTTGTATGAGATGAGTTTAAGCCGCGAACCCTAAATCAACTTAAAAATAATTTAATGTTTTTGTAAAGTGGGTGTAATTTCACAGAATGTTCAAATTTCAAATCCGGCTTGCAATCTGGAAATTTTATATCTATTATAAATTGTATAATCCGTGAAAAAATAATGTGATTGGAGGATGTTTTATATGAGACTTCTTCTTGCGGAGGACGAGAAATCGCTTTCCAGGGCGGTGAAAGCTATACTTGAAAAAAATAATTTTTCCGTGGATGCCGTATATGACGGCGCGGAGGCGCTGGAATATCTTGAGAGCGGCAATTATGACGGAGTGATAATGGACGTGATGATGCCTAAGATGGATGGAATTACGGCGCTTAAGAAGCTGCGCGCGGCAGGGAATATGGTTCCGGTGCTGGTACTGACAGCGAAGTCTGAGATAGATGATAAGGTGGAGGGACTTGACAGCGGCGCCAATGATTATCTTACCAAGCCTTTTGACACGAAGGAGCTGCTTGCGCGAATCAGGGCGATGACAAGAAGCGCGAATGCCAATATACATGCGGATTCCTCAATGCATGTCGGGAATATAACGCTTGATACTGCAAGCTATGAGCTGTCATCACCTTCCGGTTCATATAAGCTTGCGAACAAGGAGTATCAGATGATGGAGATGATGATGGCAAATCCCAAGCAGCTCATATCCACGGAGCGCTTCATGGAGAAAATCTGGGGCTATGACAGTGAGGCGGAGATAAACGTGGTATGGGTGTATATTTCTTATCTCAGAAAGAAGTTAGAAGCCCTGAATGCCGATATACAGATAAAGGCAACCCGGAATGCGGGGTATTCGCTGGAGGAGAAAGCAGGCATTAGGATTGATATGTCTGGATAACTGAGAAACGCGAATTCTGCAACTATCTTTAATGAGAATGAGGATACCATGATAAAAAAACTTCGCAAAAAGCTGGTGGCGGTTGCCATGCTGTCACTGTTTATTGTACTTTTTATTATAATAGGTACGGTTAATGTGCTAAATTACACCAGGATGGTGGATGATGCTGACAGAACCTTGAATATTTTAAAGGAAAATAACGGAAGCTTTCCAAGACCGGATATGTCGCATGGGCATGGGGGTGAGATGTTTAAGGGAATGTCGCCGGAGGCACCGTATGAGAGCAGATATTTTTCGGTTATGATGGATAGCAATGGAAATGTGAGCACCATAGATACGGGAAAGATTGCCGGGACGGATACGGATGAAGCGGCAGAATATGCGGTGAAAGCCTTAGCCGGCGGTAAAACGGAAGGATTTATGGGACAGTATAGATTCACTTTAAAGGAAACCGATGGCGGAAGCCTTATCATATTTCTGTATTGTGGCAGGGAACTCTCCAATTTTCATTCGGTATTATTTATAAGCACCGCCATATCGATTGCCGGTATGCTTGCAGTGTTTCTGCTTCTTGTATTTTTCTCTGGAAGAATTGTGAAGCCTGTGAGTGAGAGCTATGATAAACAGAAGCGGTTTATAACAGATGCAGGGCATGAGCTTAAGACACCACTGACCATAATTGACGCTGATGCGGAGCTGGTAGAGCTGGAATGTGGTGAAAGCGAGTGGCTTGACGATATCAGGAAGCAGACAAAGAGGCTCACAGCATTGACAAATGACCTCATATACCTTGCAAAGCTGGAGGAAGGACAGAGAAATACCGTAAAAATAGAGTTTCCGTTGTCCGATGTGGTGGAGGAGACGGCAGAAGCTTTCAGGGCGCGTGCCATCAATGAGAATAAGAAGCTTGAGCTTGACATACAACCCGGAATATCCTATATCGGGGATGAGAAGGCGGTAAGGCAGCTTGTCTCAATACTTGTGGATAATGCAGTCAAATACGCTGATAGCGAAGGAAATATCAGGGTGAAACTATCAAGCATTGCAGGGAAGCAGAACACAGCTTCAAAGTCAAAATGTCAAAATTCGATTTCAAATAAAAAATCCTCTGTTGAACCGAGGCAGGCAGCGCTAATAAAGCAGCCCGCTGTATCAAGGACGATAAAGCTTGAGGTATACAACACCTGCATACACATCGATGCGGAGAGTGTGAAGCATCTTTTTGACCGCTTCTACAGGGCAGAACAGTCGCACAACTCCCAGACCGGAGGTTACGGCATAGGACTTTCTGTGGCTAAGGCGGTTGTTGAGGCGCACAGGGGGAGGATAAGTGCACGCACGGACGATGGTAAATCGCTTGGAATAACCGTGGTAATGTAAATCTGGGACAGGGGTCTGACACCGGCGTCCCAACATTGGGACACCGGTGTCAGACCCCCTGTCCCAGCCAATTAAAAAGGAGCCTCAAGGCTCCTTTTTTGATTATTTATTCAATCTCAACATTTCAGTATAAGCGAGAAGGAACGGTCCGACGCCCTTAGCGTCATCCTTTACAACAGGCTCCGACATATAGTAGTCGAAGGTTCCGGAACGCATCTGCTTGCCGCCAAGACCTGCTACGAGGCAGATACCGCCAAGGTGCATTTCTCCATTCTCATCCTCAGAGAGGTACTTGTCACATACACCGTTGAATGCCTTTACACCGTACTCACGGTAGCTCTCAGGGAGATAGCCGAGACGGACACCCTTTAAAAGTGCGTAAGCCATGATGGAGCTTCCGCTTGTCTCAAGGTAATTAGGAGCAAGCTTGCCGTAGTTGACAACCTGATACCACATGCCGCTCTCATCCTGATACTTTAACATAGCTTCCATGAGGTCTGTGAATGTGTCCTTTAAAAGCTGTGTATCCTTGCAGTCAGGGTCTGCCTTATCTATGGTGTCGAGAAGCGCCATGGAGTACCAGCCGAGGGCACGAAGCCAGAAGTTCTGTGAAAGACCTGTGACAGGGTCGCACCAGAACATTTCGCGTGAGTGGTCATAGGCATGCTTGTAAAGACCTGTAACAGGGTCTTTCATATTCTTTATGACGTTCTTGAACTGAAGAAATATATCATCATAGTTCTTCTTATCGTTAAAACGTGTCTCATATTCCATATAGAATGGCTGGCACATATAAAGACCGTCAAGCCATACCTGATTAGGGTAGATATTCTTGTGCCAGAAGCTTCCCTCTGCGGTACGAGGCATGAGCTTAATCTGGCTGTAGATAAGGTCGATAGCCTTGCGGTATTTCTCCTTGCCCGTGAGGTCATAAAGCTCAAAAAGAGTCTTTCCGGCATTGACATTGTCGATATTAAGTTCTGATACATCGTAGCCGTCGATTGTTCCGTCATCGTGAACGCGGTAGTCGATAAACGCATCCGCAAAATCAAAGTATTCCTGCTTTCTGGTGATGGAGTACATTTCAAGAAGTGCCTTAATCATGCACCCGTCTATGTAATTCCATGTGGACTTAAGTCCCTGCAATATCTTTTCTATATTCCAGATAGGTCTGTCCGGTGTGCTCTTGGTGAGAAGCTCATCAATGTACCTGTCTATTACCTTGTAATCCATATATTTCCTCCATGTCCAATCCTGATTTATAATTATTATAAAACAAATTATTCCCCAAAACAATAAGTAATTGTACTTATTGTTTTGGGGAAAATACGCATTTCTTGTGGTTTTTTCCGATTATATCATAATTTATATCATAATCCCCGATTTTTCCTTATTCTTGTCGATAATCTTATTGAGTCTGCGGAATGGTATTGCACCGACAAGTCCGATAAAGAGTGAGACGAGAATATATACCGAAAGCTTTGCGATATATCTCCAATAGTCATCCTCATACAGTCCCGCGATTGCTTCCTTCATGGCGTTCATGCCGAACTGGAAGGGAAGGTAATTGTACAGCGAATGAAAGACCTTAGGGAGCGTCTCTATAGGGAAGGTACATCCGGCACCCGCAACCTGGACAACCATTACAACTACCGCGAGAGCCTCTCCTATGTTGCCGAGAGCGACTGTCAGTGAGTATATGAACAATGTGAATACGAAGCTGCACATTGCACCGGCGAACCAGAACATCACAGGGTGTTCACACTGTATTCCTATGAAATGAAGGTCGCCGAGGACGGTTATGAGCGTCTGCAGCTGTCCTACGAGGAAGAAGAGAATATATCTTCCAAAGTAGGCATGGCGTGGGGCGATTCCTGTTACACCCGGTATCGGATGAACATTTACATGTACGATGGCAACAAGTATGAGCGCTCCTACCCACAGGGCAAGCACGGTATAGAATGGAGCCATCGCCGAACCGTAGTTTTCAATAGGGTAGACATGCACCGTATCGAGTGCGACAGGGGAGGCGGCGAATTCTCCGAGAAGCTCAGGGTTGGTATCAATGATATCCACAAGCTTGTTATAGTTCTCGTTGTCTGACAGCTCATTCATATTGTCAGTGAGTGTCTTAATATAATCTGACAGCTCCTGCGCAAGTTCAAGAGTTGTGTCAAGGTTGGTATTGCCGTCCGCGAGTGTGTCCGAGTAATTGGTGAGTACGTTGTCCGTGCTGTTAAGATTTAAGTTGAAGCCGGAAAGTGCGTTTACGGTAGTGTTAAGCGCTGCTTGTGCATTTGTTATTGTGGAGCTGAGCTGGGGCTTGACCGAATTGCTGTATGTGCTCTTCAATGCTGCTATGTCATCGGAGCAGACTTTAAGCTCTGTCTGAACCTTAGCAATCAGGTCATTGGAGTTGGCGACAGCAACGGCTGCCGATGAGCCTACATGGTCTGCATCGGATTTGATTGTGTCGAACTGTGCACGGATGACGTTTATCTGTGCATTTATTTTTTCATCTCCCTTGGATTCTATCCCGGATACGGAGCTGTTGAATATATCCTTTGCGTAAGGAATCATATTATTCACAGCACCTATTCCGTTTAATACTACCTTGGATATGGCCTGGGCAGATGAAAGGTTGCTGTTTACCACATTGGATATCATGGTCAGAGTATTGTCAATCATGTCAAGACTTGTAAGCATCATATCGGATACGGTGTTTACAGTGCTTGTGGAGCTGTTGACCATTGTCTGCATGCTTGAAAGCGAGGTTTTGCTGCTGTCAAGTACAGTCTCAAGGCTTGGAAGCATAATCTTAGTTGTCGCAATTATGCTCTGTGCGGAATCCATAATACCCTTAAAGGATGAGAGTATGCTTATATATGTGTCCATGTCATCGGAGAGAGCGGTGAGCTTCTCTGTCATGGTACCGGCTATGCTTACACCATCGCTGTCTGTTGAGGATATGACATTGCCTGCCTTCATTGCCGATTCCGCAAGTGTGCTTATGAATGTGGCATTGACCTGCTGACGGACGGATTTCTGTGCCTTCTGGGTAATCTTAGGAGCAATTGCGTTCTTCTTTCCGTTCTCATAGTATATAATCTGCGGATGCTCGAGGTCACCGCCGAGAAAGCTCACCATATCCTCGGAAAATGTTGCCGGGATGACAAGTGCGGCGTAGTAATCTCCTGCCTTGACGCCTTCGATGGTAGCTTCGGTGTTATCGGTAAATACCCACCCGATAGTGTTGTTGGACTTGAGGGCATCGACAACGGTGGCTCCTATGTTGATTTCAAGTCCTGAGATTTCTGCGCCTTCATCGTTGGAAATGACAGCTACCTTAATATTTCCGGTTGAGCCTGGACCGTATGGATCCCAGTTGGAAAAAATGTTAAACCATGCATACAGCGAAGGAAGAATTGAAAGACCAAGAATAATCACAACAGCGATTACGTTGGTGGATATCTTTTTCATATCGTTGGTGAATACTTTGAGTATTTTATTCATCGAATGCTTCCTCCTTTGCTATATTTTTTGAACGATAGTCTTTATCAGCTTTTTTGGATTTGTCTTTTTTCTTCTTTTTCTTTTTTGAACTGTTTTTTTTATCGGATTTCTTATCCTTTTTCTTTTTGTTCTTGTCTTTCTTTTTATCGCCCTTTTTGGACTTGTCTTTCTTTTTCTCATCCTTATTGTTTACTTTCGTGGATAATCCATCTCCGATGTCATCCTGCGGCTCATTCAGGCTTTCCTTTATCATGTCCGTGTCGATATCGCAGGTATATTCATCCACGCTGTCATCGGAATTATCGGAATCCTCGTCAATATTCATCGATGCCTTGGCAGAAGCTATAATATCACGCGCCTCAGCCTTGACGGAGGCAAGCTTTCCGCTCATATCATTCATTCCGGATTCAAGGAGAGGAACCGGTTCGGCATCATTTCCTGTGATAGAGTTAATGCGGTGCTGCAGATTATAATCTCCGTATTCGACAACTATCAAATAGGAGGATATTGCAAAAAGCGATACAATCCATAGAATAAGCCATATAACCTTGTTGCTGTCCGTTATGAACATGAGTGCAAGGAATATCATCGGGATGATGAGCACACATAACAGACCTATATGAATACGCTTCAGATTCTGTGCATGAAGCCTGTCCTGAAAATCGACAAGCTCACCATATATATCCGAATTGTTCTGATTTATCTTTTTCCTAGACATATACAATCTCCTTTTATTTTATTTACATCATTCCCGTATCTTCCATCCGCTCTTCCACAAAGTGGTTAATCTTCATAAACGGTATTCGTATTACAAGTCCGATTACAAGAGCTGCCACAACGAATATCATAAGCTGGGCAAGATTGGTGATATAAGCTGAACCATACATTCCTGCAACAGTCTCACGCATCGCGTTGATTGCGTAAGGGAATGGGAAGAAAATGTATATGTTCTGGTATACCTGCGGAAGCATCTCGATAGGGAAGGTTCCGCTTGAACCTGCAATCTGAAGTACCATGACAACGACTGCGAGAGCTTTGCCGAGGTCACCAAATGAGATGGCAAGTGAATATATCAGCAGTGTGAATGTAAAGCTTGCAAGCACAGCCACCAGATAGAATAATCCGGGTTCTAACACCTGGCTGTGAAGCAGATGAATATCGCCTATTACTACTATAGCTGCCTGAATCTGTCCTAGAAGGAAGAAGGTGAGGTACCTTCCGAAGAACAGGTGGCGTGGTTTTACGTTCACAAGTCCTGCAGGGTCTGCGTGAACCTTGACAAGTGATACGAGGAGTGTTCCACCTACCCAGAGTGCCAGAATGGTGTAGAAAGGTGTCATTCCGGAACCATAATTCTCAACAGGGTAGATTTCCTCGGTAACCATATTTACAGGCTCGGCGAAAAATTCGCCATACAGCTCCGAGTCACCGCCGAGGAACTGCGTAACCATATCAATCTTGTCACTCTCAGATGTGTTTTCTATCCAGTCAATAACACTGTCAAGCTCTTCAATGACACTTTCTATAACCTCTTTAATCTGGGAGAGGCTCTCGTTTGATTTATCAACAGTGGTGCTGACGCCGTCAAGGATTTCATTTGCATCATTAAGAGCGCTTGTAAGGCTTGTCATGATGGAGTTGACATTTGACAAGGTCTGGGATATTGAGTCATTAAGGCTGTTAAGCTGTGGCTCAACACTGTTTACATAGTTGGAATACAGGTCATCAAGCTGCTTTTTACAGGATGTAAGGGAGGACTTTATTCCGGACACCATACTGTCCACAGCCGCCTGTGTGAGCACTCCGTTGCCGCCTGCCTGTGAGGCAAGAGAACCGATTGTATTTATTATCTGGTTTACAATTGTATCTAATACACCGAGTTCAGGTGGGGTTGATATGTCAGCGTTGGTAACATAATATTCCGCAATAAGGAGCTTAAGACTCTTCATCTGCGTGCTGAGCTGGGTGACATCAGCGTTAAGCCTGGAAATACTGTCTGCAAGGGTCTGTGAGTCCTGTGCAAGAGTGGTATTGTCAAGCAAGGTGGCAATGTTATCAAGAGACGTAGACATATCAGTGATTGTAGTTTTAAGCTGTGTGCTGAATGTGCTAAGCGCAGTGCGGCTGTTAGAAAAGGAGGCCTGTGCGTTTTTAAGGCTGGCGGTCGCACTGCTTATACCGGAGGCAAGAGTGCTTATCTGGGAACCGGTGTCGCTAAGCGTGCTGCTAAGATTGCTGTTGCCGTTTATCAGCATGTCGAGTGTCTTATTATAGGAAGAAAGATTGTCACGAAGACGGACAAGCTTATCATTCAGAGTGGTGGCACGATCTTTTTCCTCAATATCTGAGGAGATTGTGTTTGTCTCTGTGAATATGGTGCTTACAACAACCTCAATGAACTTAGTGTTGATAGTCTGCTGGAGGGAACCGACAGCGGTATCGGTTATCTTGGTTGCTATGGCATTCTTCTTTTCGTTGTCATAATATGTAATAACAGGATTCTTAAAGCTGGTGTCGAATACGGTGTACATGCTTTCCGTAAAGTCGGAACCGATTGTGACTCCTGCATAGTAATCTCCGGCTTCAACTCCGGCAATTACATCGTCTGCGGTATCACATGCAACCCAGTCTATGCTGTCATTGGTCTTGAGTTCTTCCAAGACATCGGCGCCCATGTTCTTGTAGGTGCCGTCCTCAAGAGTATAACCCGCATCCTCGGAGGCTATGGCAATTTTAATGTTAGATGTGCTGCCGTAGGGGTCATGGTTAGAGTAGATGTTAAACCAGGCATACAGCGATGGCAGAATGCACAGACCAAGTGCAATAGCCAGAGCGAAAGGACTTCTTATCAGTCTTTTTAAGTCCCGCACGAAGATGGTCAATGTATTTTTCATAGTTAATTCCCTTTCTTTTCTTATGACTTCCTTATATATGGTATTATATAGTTTATATGCTCACAGTCAATGTGCACACTGACAAAATACTAAGTATTTTCAAAGGAGTGCCTGAGCAATGACATTTTTGTGTCAACGAACCTTATAATATCACATATTAGATAAATGACCAGTAGTCACTTTCTAAATTTTTTATAAAATTTATTTATAATGGCATTTTTGTTGGGTGGCATGACCTACTTAAATGGTCTTAAAGTACCATTAATAAAAAAATTAATACTTGCTTTTTTAAATTTTGTGAGTAAAATATGTGAATGTATCAGTGAGCGCAGAAAGCACCCACATATTACATAAAAACTAAATATAGAGAAAGGAGTGAGTTCATGGGAGATTTGAAGGAAAAGATAATGGAAGAGCTCAACTGTGAGACAGTCTTTACCATTCATATCGGAAGCTTTAATATTCCGATTGCCGAGTCGACGGTGATTACATGGGTTATCATGGCTATTCTTTTGGTACTGTGTATTTTCCTCACAAGAGGGCTGAAGGTTAAGAATGTGAGCAAGAGACAGCTTGTTGCCGAATCCATTGTAGGCTGGCTTGAGAAGTTTGTCATCGGAATGACCGGGGAAGAAGGAAAAGCCTTCGTGCCATATCTGTGTTCGGTGCTTCTGTACATAGGCTTTGCTAACCTGATTGGTCTGTGCGGAGTTAAGCCGCCGACGAAGGATCTCAATGTAACAGCAGCACTTGCCGTTATGAGTATTGTGCTCGTCCAGTACGCGGGAATACACAGGAAGGGCTTTAAGGGCTGGCTTAAGAGCTTTACTCAGCCGATGGCTATTGTAACGCCGATTAACATTCTTGAGTTATTCATCAAGCCGTTGTCACTTTGTATGCGACTTTTTGGTAACGTATTAGGTGCGTTCGTTATTATGGAGCTGCTTAAGTCGTTAATTCCGGTTGTACTGCCGGTACCATTCAGTTTTTACTTTGATATTTTTGATGGTTTAATCCAGGCATATGTATTTGTATTTTTGACATCACTTTATATTAAGGAAGCAGTCGAAGAGTAAGCGGCTGCACATGTAAGCCTGTCACTGCGGCAGGCAGGACAAGGTAAATTTAATAATCTATTGACATGCCGCCAGACGGCAGAACGGAGGAAAATATGGGAATTGCATTAGGAGCAGGAATTGCAGCATTAGCATGTATAGGAGCCGGTATCGGTATCGGTATCGCAGCAGGTAAGGCAACAGAGGCAGTCGCTAGACAGCCTGAGGCAGAGAGCAAGATAACAAAGCTTTTACTTTTAGGTGGTGCGCTTGCAGAGGCAACTGCTATTTACGGTTTCGTTGTAGCTATCCTTATTATCATCTTACTTGGTTAATCAGGTTAGAAAAATATAAGATAAGGAGAGGATAGCATGTTAAGAATAGATATTAATCTGTTATTTACCGTTATCAACCTGATTATCATCTATGTAATCATTCGTAAGCTTTTATTTAAGCCTGTTAAGAAGATTATCGCACAGCGTGAGGCTGAGATAAATAAGCAGTACGAGGATGCAAAGGCGACTCAGGACAATGCAGATGCTCTTAAGGTTCAGTATGAGCAGGCATTGAGCGGAGCACAGGAAGAGAAGGCAGCAGTTATAAGCGATGCGAGGGTCAAGGCAGGAGCAGAGTACGACAGAATCGTTGCGGATGCTAAGACGGCAGCAGATAAGCTTATGGACGATGCGAGAAAAGAAGCAGTTAAGGAACAGGAGAAGACCATCAAGCAGGCCAAGGATCAGATTGAGGAGCTTGTCGTTGCGGCTACAGCTAAGGTTGTGGCTTCAGGACAGGGCGAGGCTGCTGACAGGGAACTCTATAACCAATTTTTGACAAAGACGGGTGAGAACAAGTGATTAGTACAGCAAAAGATTATGCTAAGACATTGCGCGAACTGAATATTGCAGCGAACATAGTGGGACAGGCAGATGACATCTTTACTGCTGTACCGCAGATTGCAGAGGAATTTGCCAATCCTTCAATATCGCTTGCATCCAAGCACAATGTGATTGAGAAGGTCTTTCCGTTACAGATAAGAGACTTTTTAAAGCTTCTGTGTGACAATTCTGACACAGGTCTGTGGAAGGACATAGTTAAGGCGTACAGGGCGGCAGCTCCTGAGCGCAAGGGAGAGTTCGTTGTTACTCTCAAGTATGTGACAGCACCTGATGATGAGCAGCTTCAGGGTATCAAGGACTTCGTGGCAAAGCAGTATAACACAACAGAGTTTACATTTGAGCTTGAGGAGGATAAGACCCTCGGCGGTGGCTTTGTCATTCAGGCAGGCAACGATGTATTCGATTGGAGCACCAACGGCAGAATGAAGCAGTTCAGGGAACAGCTTGCCAAGGCGGATATCGGAGCGACAGCCAGCACAGAGAATATTATTTCCATATTAAAGAGTGAGATTGACAATTTCGAGCTTGAGGCTCAGGACAAGGAAGTCGGCGTGGTAAGCTATGTCGGTGATGGAATTGCCAATATCAACGGAATTGACCATGCGGCCTATGGTGAGATAGTCATATTTGACTGCGGCGTTAAGGGTATGGTTCAGGATGTAAGAAAAGACGAGATAGGCTGTATCCTCTTCGGACGTGATACAGAGATTAAGGAAGGCTCAAGAGTAGCGCGTACGGGAAAGAGAGCAGGTATTCCGGTTGGCGAGGGCTTCCTCGGAAGAATTATCGATGCACTCGGAGCACCTATCGACGGAGCAGGTCCGGTAAAGGATAATGGCTATCGCCCTATCGAGCAGCCGGCACCATCAATTGTTGACCGTAAGTCGGTATCGGTTCCTATGGAGACAGGTATTCTCGCTATTGACTCCATGTTCCCTATCGGACGTGGACAGAGAGAGCTCATCATCGGCGACCGTCAGACAGGTAAGACATCTATCGCCATCGATACCATCTTAAACCAGAAGGGCAAGGATGTTGTGTGCGTATATGTCGCTATCGGACAGAAGGCATCGACAATCGCCAAGCTGGTAAATACCTTAAAGCAGCATGACGCCATGGATTATACAATTATCGTATCAGCCACAGCATCCGACCCGGCACCGCTTCAGTACATAGCACCTTACTCGGGAACTGCGATGGCAGAGTACTTCATGCATGAGGGCAAGGATGTTCTTATCGTATATGATGACCTCAGCAAGCATGCGGTAGCTTACAGAGCACTGTCGCTTTTGCTTGAGCGTTCACCGGGACGTGAGGCTTATCCGGGTGATGTATTCTACTTACACTCAAGACTTCTTGAGCGTTCGGCAAGACTCTCCGATGAGCAGGGCGGCGGTTCGATCACTGCACTTCCTATCATTGAGACTCAGGCGGGCGATGTATCTGCATACATTCCTACGAATGTTATTTCCATCACCGATGGACAGATATTCCTTGAGAGTGACCTCTTCTTCTCAGGTATGAGACCGGCGGTTAACGTAGGTCTTTCAGTATCCCGAGTTGGTGGTGCCGCCCAGACTAAGGCTATGAAGAAGGCAGCGGGAAGTATCCGTATCGACCTCGCACAGTTCAGGGAGATGGAGGTATTCACACAGTTCGCTTCTGACCTTGACAACGCAACTAAGGAGCAGTTACAGCATGGTCATGCGCTCATGGAGCTGTTAAAGCAGCCTCTTTGCAGACCGCTTAGCACAGCGGAGCAGGTAATCACACTCTGTGCTGCCAACGGCAAGGTTATGCTTCCACTTCCGCTTAAAAATGTAAAGGATTTCCAGATGAAGCTTCTTGAGCATATAAGGACAGACCACCCGGAGATTATCACTCAGATAGAAAACGGCGGTAAGCTTGACGATGAGCTCAACAATGCTATCGTTGAGGCTGCTAAGAGCTTCAGGGACGAATATATGGCTAAGGAGGGATAAGTCATGGCAAATGCTCGTGAAATTCAAAGCCGAATGAAAAGTATTCAGGACACCATGAAAATCACTAACGCTATGTACATGATATCCTCCACGAAGCTGCGCAAGGCGAAGAAGAGTCTTGAAGAGACGGAGCCTTACTTTAACGCTCTGCGCAACATGGTATCCCGTGTTGTAAGGCATCTTCCTGATGTCGAGAACCAGTATATGGATGTCAGACCGAATAAAGCACCGGAAGACCGTATAAAGGGCTTCATCGTTGTTACGGCTGATAAAGGTCTTGCGGGAGCATACAACCATAATGTCCTTAAAAAGGCGATGGAAGAGATTGAGCAGTGTAAGAACTACAAGCTCTTCGTGGTTGGCGAGTTAGGAAGACAGTATTTTAAGAAGAAAAATATTCCGGTTTCGGAGCAGTTCCATTATACCGCACAGAATCCTTCACTTCACAGAGCCAGAATTATCTGTGAGGAGGTTGTAGAGCAATTCAAGGAAGGAGAGCTTGATGAGGTATATGTTATCTATACATACATGAAATCAAGCATAACGACTGAGGTTGATATGATTAATCTTCTGCCTATAACGAGAGATATGGCTATGCAGCATGAGATGGAGAGACAGGGAGTATTCAACGAGGAGATAGAGCTTCAGCCATCCCCGAATGCGCTTCTTAACAATATTGTACCGGATGTAATCATGGGCTATATATACGGAGCACTTATGGAATCCTTCTGCAGTGAGCAGAATGCCAGAATGAGTGCCATGCAGGTAGCTAATGACAGTGCAGCGGAGATGATTCGTAATCTGTCCATAGAGTATAACAGAGCCAGACAGTCGATGATTACCCAGGAGATAACAGAGGTAATCGCCGGTGCCAAGGCTCAGAAAAAGAAGAAAAAGGCCAGAAAGGAGGTCATGTAATAAATGAATACAAGTGTTGTTAATACAGGAAAGATTGTTCAGGTTATGGGACCTGTTGTCGACGTTGTATTTGAAAACGGCGACCTTCCATGCATAAAGGATGCCTTAGAGGTCACCTGTGAGGGAAAGAACCTCGTTATGGAGGTTGCACAGCACATAGGTGACAACACAGTCCGCTGTATCATGCTCGCAGCCAGCGAGGGTCTGTGCAGGGATATGGAAGTAAGGGCTACAGGAGCAGGTATCAAGGTTCCTGTCGGCAAGCAGACCTTGGGAAGATTGTTCAATGTATTAGGTGAAACTATAGATGGCGGTGAGTCACTTGATGACGGTGAGCACTGGGTAATTCACAGAGAGCCGCCTACGTTCGAGGAGCAGAGTCCTGTTGTCGAGATGCTCGAGACAGGTATCAAGGTAATCGACCTTTTGGCTCCTTATGCGAAGGGTGGTAAGATCGGTCTCTTCGGTGGAGCCGGAGTTGGTAAGACAGTCCTCATTCAGGAGCTTATCAGGAATATAGCCACAGAGCATGGCGGATATTCCATATTCACAGGAGTAGGAGAGCGTTCAAGAGAGGGTAATGACCTCTGGTCAGAAATGAAAGAATCAGGCGTACTCGAGAAGACTGCCTTGGTATTCGGTCAGATGAACGAACCACCTGGAGCGCGTATGAGAGTTGCTGAGACAGGACTTACAATGGCTGAGTATTTCCGTGATGAGGAACACCAGAACGTGCTTCTCTTCATTGATAATATTTTCCGTTTCGTACAGGCAGGTTCAGAGGTATCCGCACTTCTCGGACGTATGCCTTCAGCCGTAGGTTATCAGCCTACACTTGCAACAGAGGTAGGTGAGCTTCAGGAGAGAATCGCCTCCACAACGAAGGGCTCCGTTACATCGGTACAGGCTGTATACGTTCCTGCCGATGACCTTACAGACCCTGCGCCTGCGACTACATTCGCACATCTTGATGCGACTACGGTTCTTTCCCGTAAGATTGTTGAGCAGGGTATCTACCCGGCTGTTGACCCGCTTGAGTCAACCTCAAGAATCCTTGAGGCAGACGTTGTAGGCGAGGAGCATTACGAGGTAGCCCGTAAGGTTCAGGCTATGCTTCAGAAGTATAAGGAGTTACAGGATATTATCGCTATTCTTGGTATGGAGGAGCTCTCCGACGAGGATAAGATTACCGTATACCGTGCAAGAAAGATTCAGCGTTTCTTATCACAGCCGTTCCATGTAGCTGAGAACTTCACAGGTGTACCGGGCAAGTACGTTCCTGTAAAGGAGACAATCAGAGGCTTCAAGGCAATCATAGACGGTGATATGGACGAGTATCCGGAGGCTGCATTCTTCAATGTCGGAACAATAGACGAGGCTGTTGAGAAGGCAAAGAAAATGATGGAACAGCAGTAAAGGAGGCGGGGTAAGATGAGCTCATTTTATCTTAAGATATTAGCCTCCAACAAGGTGTTCTTTTCCGGTAAGGCAGATATCCTTGTAGTTCCGGGCTTAGACGGCGAGATAGCAATCATGGCACATCACCAGAACATGGCGATTGCCACAACAATCGGAGATGTCCGCTTCAAGCCGGAGGGCAGTGAAGAGTATGTTGATGCGGTTGTTGGTATCGGATTTGTCTATATTGCAAATAATCGTGTAACCATGATTGTCGATACTGCTGAGCGTCCGGAGGATATTGACGAGGTTCGTGCCAAGGCGGCAATGGAGCGTGCCAAGGAGCAGCTCCGCCAGAAGCAGAGCATTCAGGAGTACCATGTATCACAGGCTTCGCTTGCGAGAGCGGTGTACCGCTACCGCAAGGTGGGCAAGCATGACATAAATTAAACATATCTTTGGGACAGGGGTCAGACCCCATGTCCCAGCAAGCCGGGACATGGGGTCTGACCCCTGTCCCAGCTTTTTTTTGTGCACCTGACGGTGCACTTTTTTAATAGGTGAAAGTTTCATAAAGTATAGGGAAATTGGTTAATATTACATATATAGTACTTTTTTTCTAGAAAAACGCACAAATAGCTATGGCATATTTGCTAAAATTATGTTATGCTTTTGAACATAAACTGGCAAAATGCCTAAAAATAAGGAGATTTTATGAAACTATTAACATGCAAAAGAGGAAAAAAGAAAATGCGGATGATATCAAGGCGCTGCGGAGCGTTCATGCTGGCGCTTATTATGGTGTTATCAGGTACTTTTTTTATTCCGGAAAATGTAAGCGCTTCCACAGACGGGCTGACATGGGTGGACGGCTCCACGGTGGAAACGGCGGAGAAGGGGACGGCGTACTATTTTGATTTGGCATCAACACAGACGTATGCGACGGCGGGTAGCTATGGTCTTATGACAGTGGCGACGGGAAGTAAGAACGCACTGCAGTATCACAGTGCAACATATGGTCTTGCTGCCAAGGAGGGGAACAACTTCACCATTAAGGTTGCCGGCAACAGCTACATTGTTGTGTCGGGAGACAACAACAGTTCGGCAGGGGCGACAATCACGGCAGGCAGTGGATCGGGACAGTTTGAGAATGACACGCTTGCGACTAAGACGAAAGGGCATTGTGACCTTGAAGGCTGTAAGTCGCAGGGAGACAATTCCGTATCTTTTCTCTATGTCGGAGATGCTGGTGAGGTGACGCTCACTCTTAACGGAAGCACGGCATATATATGTGCGATATGTGTAATTCCGGCAGCGGATGACATTACTATATCAAAGTACGAGCAGAAGAGCTTTTCACTCAAGGTGGGAGCTGCCGCAGTCAGTGTGACGGCAGGTGCTTCCGCTTCGGATGCTGCAACAGTCACGGTTGAGAACGGGGAATGTGAGCTTGCAACCGCTGATACGGCTATTATCTGGGCGAACCTTAATGGTAACGGAAACGGAACACTCAGTCAGGATATGCTTACAGACTTAAGCGGAAACATATCAGCGTCTGTATCGGGAAATGTTATAACTGTAGCTTACAATGACACTGCCACTACACCGACAGGCTACAAGCTTATTGTGAAGGATAACAGTGCATCAGGTGTGCCTGCGGCTGACGGAACACCGGTAAGCTATAATTTTAAAGATGGAAGCATTCTTTCTGAACTCTATACAGGCGGCTATGTGCTTACCGGAGGAAACAGTGTAAGCTCGGCGGACAAGCTGGTTAAACTGACAGGTAATAATAAGCTCTATTACAACGGAGGCCATGGAATTGTTGTAAATAATCAGGATACGATAAGCGTGAAGGTGGCTGGCGATGCGACAGTTTCATTTGAGCTGTGTCAGTACAGCAAGGACGGAAGTCAGCTTGCAGTGTCGGGGGTGCCTGAGAACGGAACAGTAAGTGTAGGCGGAGAAGAGACATTAAGTGCTGCTGCGAAGGCTGCAGTGGACGGCGATACAGTTACCTTTGAGTATTCCGGTGCTGCCACAGAGCTTGTATTTACATACACGGCAGAGGGCACAGGCTATATCCACTCAATGTCGGTCACTAATAAGGCAAAGGCATCGGATGAAAACACACAGCCTAAGATGCCGGAGATTAAGACAGCCTACGGAACAGCAGGCAGCATGACGGCTACACCTGTCGGACAGAGACTCATTATTTCACAGGATGGCGGAGTACTCAAAACAACGGATGGAGCAGTTGATTCGTCTGTAAGCTATTATGGCTTTGAGAGTACACCGGATTTTAATAAGCTTGAGGCAGATGTCGTTATAAATTCATGCGGCTCAACGAACTATAATGGATTATTTTTCGGTGCATTCGATGGAACTTATATTGCAACTCTTGCTGTCAGAAACAGCACGGGCTTAAGAGGAATCTACTCTAAGAGCACGACTGACATGGCAGGTGCGGGCGGCGTAAATAAATCCGTAAACGCAGGACAGAAGATTCATTTTACTGCCGAAAAGAAGGATGGCAATTTTGTGATTACGGCACTTTCTGAGGATGGGGAAGCTTCCGTGATGACGTATAACTACGGCGATTCAAAGATGCTTTTGTTTAAGGATAACGGAAAGGATTCATCCGTATCCCTTGGATTTATCGTTGCAAATGCTTCGGTCACGGTCACAAATATGAAGTATTATGGCAGCAGCGGAGAGCTTTTGTATGACCAGAATGACTGCTATGAGGCTGTTGGAACAACTCCGGTTGTTGCTGAGGTTAAGGCAGAGGCAGCCAAGTCAAGAGAGAATATTGTTGTTTCGTGGAACAGCAGTGTCGAGGCGGACGGTGACGGAAGATATGTAGTGCTTGTCTCGAGGGATGCAGGAAGCAGCTGGACAGAAGCAGCGCAGACTACGGATAAGACATACATATATCCGGTTTCCGACGCAGGAAGCTATTGGTTCAAGGTATGCGGAATGCTTGGTATTGATGGGGAGCGAAATGAAGGCGTGGTATCAAATGAGGTAAGTCTTATTGCAGCGCTTTCACAGCCGGAGGTTACGGCGGAGGCGGCTGAGAGCAGTGTAACCGTTAAGTGGAATGCGGTGGAGAATGCACAGCATTATGAGGTCTATAGATATTCTTATGATGAGGGAAATGTCAGGGCAGCGCTTCTTGCAGATGTTGCCGCTTTGGAGTACACGGATAGCAATGTAGAGCTCAATATGCCGTATTACTACTATGTTATTGCCTACTCAGATGATAATAACAGCAATCCGTCGGAGCATGTATGGGCGGTTCCTTCAGCAGGACGTTACGGCGAGTATGTATATGAGGATGAGGCTGCTGAAATAATAATTACAAAGAAGTCTTATGACACTGTATTTTCCGGTAAAGCAGTGCTTGAAGGGGTGGTTCTTTCAAACGGCGAAATTACAGCTTATGTAAATGGTAATAAGATTGCGGCAAGCCCTTTGTACGAGGGAGACAGCTTCAGCTTTACACTTCCTGTGGAAGAGGGAAGAAATGATGTGGAGCTTATATTTACCGATAAGGGTGGGAAAAAGACAAGAAAGGCATATAATATTGTCTATCTCACAGCTTATGATATGGTTGTAGATTCACAGTACACGGGAGCAGATGGTGCAGAGGTGGACGGAATACCTACATATTCCACAATATCTGCAGCAGTGGCAGCTGTTCCAGCAGACAATACAGAGCGCAAGGTGATTCTTGTTCTGGCAGGAAGCTACGAGGAGAGACTTGTTGTTACGTCGCCATATATTTCACTTGTAGGTGAGGACAGGGAGGAAACACTTGTTCATTGTTATCCGGGGTCCTTAGGTGCGAATTATGAAGCCGGCGGAGATATGGACAAGAGATGTGCGGCATATATCCAGAAGACGGCAAAGGGCTTCACGGCAGAGAATATATCCTTTGCAAACGATTATGTATATTCAACAGCGGACGGAAAGAGCAACAAGTCGGCGGATGCTTTAAGATGTGATGCGGATGCCTCGGAGTTTGTCAATGTTAAATTCAGCTCCGTTCAGGATACACTCTACATGGGAGCAGGTCATCAGTATTACAGTAAGTGCCGGATTGAAGGACTTATAGACTTTATTTATTCAGGTGAAGGGGCAGGATGTCTTTTCGATGACTGCGAGATAGTGTTCGTATACGAGGGCACCAAGAATTCGGGATACGTGTGCGCACCTAAGACGGCACCGGAGGCGGCTTACGGACTCACATTTAACAACTGTGTGATTACAGCAGAGGAGGGCTGCTCCGGGACGGGTTACCGCCTTGCGAGACCTTGGGGTGGCAATGCTTATATCACATGGATTAACTGCTACATGGGAAAGATTATAAATTCAGTGCTTCCTTATGATTCCATGTCGGGAAATGCCTATGCGGCTGCAAGATTTTATGAGTACGGAACCTACGGACCGGGTTACGCAATTAACGGCGACAGAAGGCAGATATCTGCAAATGCCGCACAGAATATGCTCACCGATGCGTACTTAGGATGGTCACCAAAGACAGCCTTTTCACAGATAGGCGAAGCTTATAAGGGCAATGTGTTCATCGGTAGGGAAGAAAAGTATGCTGTAACAGAATATAATTCAGACAGATACCTTTCTACAGAGGGCGATGATACGGGACTTGGAAAATATGTGCTTGAGGGCTATGCACAGGCCTATGGTGTGACCGGAGGAGGCCTTTTAAAGCCTGAGAGCGGTAAATACTACAAGGCTTCAACTGCGAAGGAGTTTCTGGATGCACTGACGGCTGTTAAAGCATCGGGTGCAAAGACCGTGATTGAGATAACGGAGGATATAAATCTTGGCTGCAATGAGATTGATGATTTTGGCAGCTATAGCAAGATTATAAAGGCATACACGGCTCAGCCGCTCACGCACCCTACGCTTATTAAGACAGGTGTTTCGGTACTGATGCTTGACGGCTTTGCCAATGTGACAATCTTCTCATCAAACGGTTCGTCAATAAAGCATGCCAACATTACAATGAAGAACTCAAGCAATATTATCATAAGAAATATCAAGTTCGATGAGCTCTGGGAGTGGGATGAGGAGACAAGCGGTGATTATGACAGAAACGATTGGGATTATATGACAATCGACAGTGCGTGTAACGGAATCTGGATTGACCACTGTACATTCTATAAGGCTTATGATGGTGTTATTGATGTAAAGAATCCTTCACCGGAGAATAATGTTACAATATCATGGTGCGAGTTCCTTCCGGGCAGTGAAGACGATATATTCTTTGATGCTATGATGGATGAACTTGACCGGAACTCTGAGAAATATCCTTACTATCAGCATTTGCTTGATGCGGGAATGACAAAGAGCCAGATAAGGGGCTATGCATACGGACAGAAAAAGACACACCTTTTCGGGCAGTCCGATGAAGCAGCGAATGCTGCAGGAATAAAGGTAACTCTTGCCAACAATTACTACTACAATTCGATGGACAGAATGCCGAGACTCCGCTACGGATATACACATGTATATAACTGTATAATGGATGCGCAGGAGCTTCGTGATACAAGAAAGTCTATCACAAATGAGGATATTGCAAAGAAGATTGTAAGCAATGGAGCTTCATCAACATGTGGAGCACAGGTTCTGCTGGAGAATTGTTACATTAATGGTATTGAAAATGCACTTAATTCGGGTAATGGGTCAAGCCCTTCCGGATATATCAACGCAGTGAACAGCTTGTATTATTTAGATGGAGTTAAGACAGTACTTGAACCAAAGTGTAATTCGACAGGAGATACAAGAGTACTTATAACGGATGCGGACGAGTTTACAGCTAAGCTTCCGTACAGCGATTACAGCCTCTACCCGGCAGATAAGCTTGCAGCCTATGTACAGCCTTATGCCGGAGCGGGAAAGCTTGACCTTACAGTCCTTCAGTGGGAAAAGACAAGCCACAATGACAGTAAGAAGGATGATGTGCCTACGGAGAAGCCGACCGAAAAGCCGACCGAGGGAGTAACCGAGAAACCGACGGAGAAGCCGACAGAAGGAGTAACCGAGAAACCGACAGAGAAGCCGACGGAGGGAGTAACGGAGAAGCCAACCGAAAAGCCAACGGAAGGAGTAACCGAGAAGCCGACGGAGAAGCCAACGGAAGGAGCAACCGAGAAACCGACCGAGAAGCCAACGGAAGGAGTAACCGAGAAACCGACCGAGAAGCCGACAGAAGGAGTAACCGAGAAACCGACGGAGAAGCCAACGGAAGGAGTAACCGAGAAGCCGACCGAGAAGCCGACAGAAGGAGTAACCGAGAAGCCAACTGAAAAGCCGACCGAGGGAGTAACCGAGAAGCCAACTGAAAAGCCGACCGAGGGAGTAACCGAGAAACCGACCGAGAAGCCAACAGAAAGCTTCCGTGGTCAGGTGGGAAATATCGAACTCACTGATAATTTAAAGAATATCACCGGAGCAGGCAGTGTTGAGGAGCTTAAGACATTCATGGGAAACAAGCTGCTTAACAGTGATGAGGCGAAGAAGATATTAAGCGGTATTGACATGGCGGACATGCAGGTAGTGGATATTGTTGTTCAGGTCAAGGTCGGAAATACATGGAACAGTATTGACGGTGATAAGCTTCCTGATGGTGGAGTGGACATTGTAATTCCATATCCGGAAGGCATTGACAAGGATAATTATGATTTTATTATAGGACATCTTATTACAAGCAATGTCAACGGAGCTGCTTCGGGCACAATGGAGTTCTTTGAACCTGAAAAGACCGCAGATGGGCTTAAGATACACATTACCAGTGCTTCGCCGTTTATAATCGGCTGGAAGCAGGCAGCAGACAGAGGTCTTACTGCACCGGCACAGAGTGCGAACACCGGCTACATCACAGGTGGTATTGTGCCGATACTTATTGTGTTTACTGTTTTAAGTGTGGCTGTTGCGGCATTCGCAGTCTTTAACAGAAGGAAGCTGTCAAAGAGCGGTAAATAGTGATATTCCGGGATTGGATTCTGATTCATGTCCCAGCTTGAAAAAGCACAGGTTTTCAGATAAAATAGCAACTGAATACCTGTGCTTTTTGTATAATAGCTTAGGAAGCCCGCCGCAGGCGGAAAATAACCGACAAGGAGTGAATGTCATGCAGACAAAATGTCATAAAAGCAATAAGCTGGGACAGGTGTCAGACCCCAGTGTCCCAGTTTGTTGGGACATGGGGTCTGACACCTGTCCCAAGTACGAGCATATAGTGCATCCGTTCCCACCGTTGTATGATGAAAGCTCAAAGATTCTGATACTTGGAAGCCTTCCCTCGGTGAAGTCCAGGGAGCAGCTGTTCTTCTATGGGCATCCGCAGAACCGCTTCTGGAAGGTGATGGCGGCGCTTACAGGCGAAAATGTTCCTATGACGATTGATGAGAAGAAAGAGCTTTTACATAAGCACCATATTGCACTGTGGGATACGATATACAGCTGCGATATTGTGGGGTCGAGCGACAGCAGTATTAAGAATGTTGTACCGACAGACATTGAGCCGATAATAAATAACTCGAAAATCACTAAGATATTTTGCAACGGAAACACATCCGGTAAATATTATAAGAAATATCAGCAGAATAATATAGGTATTGAAGCGGTTGTGCTTCCATCGACAAGCCCTGCGAACGCGGCTTTTTCATTGGAGAAGCTGCTCGAAGTGTGGCAGAAGCTTATAGTGGAAGCCTGCGGGAGAAGCCTGACATGAATACAGGTAAAAATCCATTTTGTGTGGCGGCATGCAGATATATATTCCAAAGCATGATTTTGGTTCGGATTTGAAGGAACAGAAAATACACCTACAGCGTTTTGTCAAAAATCTAAAGGGATAAGCTGTGAGTGCACTGAGAGGATGGACTATGGTATTTTGTGCATTCTTGACAAAATATTATGTAAAGCGTATCATATCTATAGCATTTTACGTGGAAAAGAGGATTTTAATATATGCCTAATGAGGGTAAGCAGGAGAGACTTCCGATAGTAGCAATCTGTTACGACTTCGATAAGACACTTTCGCCTGATGATATGCAGGCGCAGGGCTTTATACAGTCTGTGGGCTACGATGTTGCGGAGTTCTGGAAGGAGACAGGGGAGCTTGCCAGAGAAAATAATATGGACAGTAACCTTTCATATATGTACAAGATGGTGCAGGAGGCGGAGGGAAATCTTGATTTCAGCCACGCTGCGCTTGAGGAGTATGGCTCGAAGGTGAAGCTGTTCGACGGTGTTGACGGCTGGTTTGAGAGGTTGAGACAGTATGGTCTTGAGCATGGCGTCAAGGTGGAGCATTATATTATCTCCTCAGGACTTAAGGAGATGATAGAGGGCACGAAGATTGCCAAGGAGGGAGCGTTCGAGCGCATATATGCCAGCAGCTTCTATTTTGATGAGAACGGAATGGTGAAGTGGCCGGCGCAGGTGGTGAATTATACCAACAAGACGCAGTACCTTTTCAGAATATCCAAGGGTGTGCTTGATATAAATGATCCGGCAGTGAATGATTATTTCGCACCGGAGGACATAAGGATACCGTTTAAGAACATGGTCTACATCGGTGACAGCGACACGGATGTGCCATGCATGAAGCTTGTGAATGCCAATGGCGGGTATTCGATCGGTGTATACAATCCGGTGACAGGAGATAGAAATAAAGTATACAAGATGATACATGACAAGAGGATTGGCTATTATGCGGCGGCGGATTACACGGACGGCTCGGACATGGACAAGCTATTGAAATCAGTTATTGATGTGGTCGCGGCGCAGGATAAGCTTGACAGGCTTCACGCTGAGGATGTAAAGCAGGCACTTGAACGCAGTTCGCAAAGCGACTGCGTTCATGAGCAAGTAGCGAAAGCGGATTG
>OGEO01000672.1_pt1 | contig 29278 bp, 49 predicted proteins | sample 1570661 | NCBI WGS metagenome assembly OGEO01 (sample SAMEA2582142, study PRJEB24529) | metagenome | biome: Human gut stool | place: China | collected 2011
TCATAATTTACTTGATCTAAATACATAATTTATCCTTCTTAGATTAACAACCTTTAGGTAGCTTACCGTTTTTAAGTTTACGAGGATTTTTATAACGTTCTTTACTTTTCGCTCCACGAGAACAATTGCCTACTTCATATTCCAATCGGTAATTATTGGGGTCAAGCATCCATTTCCGTACTGCCTGAGACTTGGCTCCATGATTACGTCCCCAACGATTTCAATAAGAAACAGCATCTTCAGGATGTTGTCCCATATGTGCATTCCTTAAAGAGTATTTGTTACCATCTACATCTTTGAAAACTACCTCCTCAGGAATCTGTAAGGTCGTCTGAAAAGCGGAAACCGCGTGCGTGCAATTCCACGCACACATAACATCAGAATTAAAGGTTTGTGTGGGGTTACAGCTTGCTGGTTTTTAACTATATTTCAACAATTTTTCTTCATGTAATGCTTGAATTTGTTTCAAAATAATCTCGTTCATTTGTTTTTCTAATAAATCATTAGTAGAGTTGCAGATAATTTTAACAACAGAAGCAGCAGATAATAGTCCTAATCTCATAAAGTATTCAAGTTCAAGATCATCATCTTCAATTGATTCCTTAACATTTTCCATTTCTTCTTCAACAAAATATAGCGATAGGTGTCGTGCAAAATAATTATCTAATCCTTCTTGAGCACCTTTTTTGCTTTTATACTCGGTTACAGACTTTAGTAATTCAAAAGATTGCTTTTTCTGATCGCTAGAAATAATAGGAGACTCATTCAAAAGACCAAGTATATATTCTACATCTCCCCATATTTCAAAATCCTCTTCAAATTTTACTTGCAAAATAGCAGGAATAATGATTTTGAAAGGTTCATATATCTTATTGACAAATAAACTACTAATTAAGTCGGTAAGCGCTTCTCTACTCTTGGAATTATTAAAAGAAAATTTCTTTTGAAGAATAGCAATCTTCTTTTTCTGATTTTTTGTAACACAAAATTCAGCAATTTTATTAAAGTCTATATTCATAGTTTTAAGGTCTCCATATATTGATTAGATTATCTTGAATTTTACTCGAACACCATCAGATAAATGCGATAATGCTGCTTTTATAGATAAACCCGCTCGTCCTTTTTCAGATGGCCTCAAAGAAGATAGTGAGGTCGTCTGAAAACAGAAAACGCGTGCTTGCGTACCGCAACACTCTACGTCGGACCTGAAGGTTTTGTGCGGGCTACGGCTTGCTTTAATTATTAAACTGGAATCATTCTGCTAAAGCAATCATATAGATTTTTACCAATTAAATAGATATTTTGGAATTTTACTTCTTCAGGCATTTCTACACCAAATTCATCAAAATAATCTTCTTCATCCCATTCATTTTCATGATCCCAATAGAAAATTTGCCCAATTCTTTCTCCTTGAGTACATAGACAAATCAAATCACCAAATTCATTACTTGATATTGGTAGAAAATTATCTGGTATTCTATTTTTATATTTTTCAAGCCTTTCACTAATTTGGGAGTTTTTTTGGTAGTTTATATTTTCACCATAAAAAAAACCTAAATCACCACCACTCCATTCGATATTACCACCTATAGGAATATCGTCATCAGGATAACAATATTCAGGCAAATCACTATATGGGGTTAACTTAAATTCTTTTATAAATCCTGTCTCTCCACCAAATAATTCAAGATAATCCAAATAATCTGAAAATTCTTCTTTAGTAATATCTAAAAATTTAGACATTGATTTTCTAGATGTAGGAATCAGTGGTTCAAATGTAAACCTTTGAACTCCACCCATTTTCTCAACTAAACTCTTAATTTTCATTTTCATTACTTCTTTCAGTTATAATTTTGTCAAATAATCAACATTTCTTCTTAAGTTGTTTGTTACGCATAGTACATGTGTGTATTCCACATATACGTTACATTAAAAGTGAAAATTTCATGTAGACTAAGAATTGCTTAAATCAGGGAGGATAATAGTTTTGTAACTAAGTACTTTATCAGCTATTTCCTCGGAGCTCATGTTTGTCCAATATATATAATCTGATATATTTGGATCTGTGACCAAATTTTCTAATTTTTCAAAAAATACAGCTTCATCCTCTTCTGAACCTTCAAAATTTCTTAACTGATCAATCAGTTTGATTAAATATAATCTATCCAACATAATGCTCTCCTCTTCCAAAATGGTATTTCGGGTCTAGTATCTCTTTATGAAAGCTACGCTTACTATATATACACGACGCTATGCCAGTTTATCAATCATCAGGATTTTCTTCTAAACAATTTAAAAACTCCTCAAATGATTTCGCAATAATGATTGAATTTTTTTCAAAATTAGCTTCTCTTGATATATTTTCACTCCATACGTCCCTTACATAATAAATAATTTGCCAACTATTTTTTTCTAAACAGAGGTAATTTCCTCCCCAATCAAAAGCAAAAGGAATCAGTTTTTTAGGTAACTCATTAAGTTTCCATTCATTTATTGCTCTTCCTTCTAATGTAAAATCTGGATCATCCTCAAACTGCTTAAAATATTTCATTGGAATGAAGTCGCGAATTTCAATATAGTCATAATCAATATTATCATTGACAAAACAAGAAAGATTGGGAGTACCACCATTCCATTTGAAGTAATGTGACTTGAATGAAGCTGGAAAAGATACTTCTAAATTTTTTTCAACCTCATTGAAATCATATTCAGATAAATTTTTCTCGCAATCATAAAAACTAAGCATAACAATCTCCTTTAACAATTTAACAAGCAGCAGTTTTTCTCTTCTCCCTTCTCTTTTGGAGCAGTTTTCTTACCTCAATGTTATTTTTATAAATTTTGATTAGATTTCCCCTCTCATCATATTCATAAACAAAATCCATTACTTTATTATCATTAATATATTTCTCAAATTTAACTAATTTTCCATCTTTATAAAACCCAATATAATAAGATATAGTCTCTTTGCTTTTTCGTATATTGTCTACCTTATCTAAATCGATTTCATCATACAATTTTGCAGGGTGGTTATATTTAGGAAAAGTCATTCCTAAATAGTATCTAACAGTCAAATCATTATATTGAGTATTTTTTTTTAGTGGTTGTGACATTTTTAAAGCTCCTGTCGAAAGCAAAATAGTTTCAATCATTCCAATCAGTAACTTTTTCATCTTACTTTCTCCAATTTTAAACCTAATTTTTTATAAAGCTCTCTTGGGATGTGCTTTCTTATAAACCCGCTCATCTTTTTTCATACGACTCCAAGCGGTATATTCGCCGTACCATAAGAGATTGCCGTAGATGTCGGTCATCTCTTTAGGTATGCCGATTTGGTCGCAGTGGAAGTAGTGGTTTTGTTGGCGGCTTTCACCTTCTTCGGTTATCCAGTTGCATACCTGCGCCAAAGGTTCGTAACTGTCGGAATCGGTGTAGAAATAGGTATACCTTCCGTCCCAAACAAATCCGGTTTCTTCTTCAAGGCCGTCTGAAACGTCTTCGTTTTTCAGATGGTCTTTGCCTATCCTTCTGCCCAAGGCATTGTAGCTGTACACCCAATTTTCTTTCGTACCATCTTTTTTAAAGAATTCCGCTTTAACCAGTTGGTCATGCAGGTCGTAGAAGTAGTTCTGCACTTTTCCGTTGGCTAGTTCCCAGTGGGCCAGGTCATCGAAGTAGCCGTAGTAATAGCTGCTGTCATTGGAAGCTTCTAAGTCGTTTTTCTGATAGCCGGTTATCGTAGGTCAAGGTCTCTTTAACGTCAGTAGTATCTCAGCATAACGATATTTTGCGCAGAAATGTTATTTTTTAGTGATAACAATACCCTCTAGTCCAACAGATGAATTTATATAATGAAAATTATATATTTCTTTATCTTCTATAAAGGGATTTATACAAGGAAAAAGTTTAATAATTTCATTTGGAATATCTTCTTTTCCCCATTCATATATATCAAAAATAATATTTTGGTCCGAAACATTGTTAAAATGAAAAAAAATTACGGAATTAAAAAAGATATTATTTTCATCAGATGAAAGTAATACGAGTAATTGATCATTTTTCTTATATAAAAAACCAACAATTTCCTTGTCATGTATATTCATTTCTTTTTTGCCCCACATTTATCTGGATTTTTCATGGAAAATCTAAATCTTGACATTGGCTAATTGAATTAGGCAATAACAAAAGACTTACTCCACTTATAAATCTGGTTGTTAAGCTACTTAATCCAGGGAATACTTGTGCACATTTGCCAAATTTTAAGTTAAATTTTTCCATTTTTGTTAATACTCGTCCTTCTCCTCGGACTTTATTTGGTGCTTTATCTGATAGAAGTTTGTCCCACCCCACAATCCAATCGGATCTTGATTCACAAACCGCCCCACCTCAGGCTCGTAATAACGCGTCAGGTTATAGTGCAGCCCTGTCTCACGGTCAGCGTACTAGTTTTGCAGGCGGAATGGCTGGTATGCGCTATCCGTTACCTTGGTTTCCTCTTTTAGACGACCCCAGCCAGTGTAGTTGCCGAACCAAACCAGATTACCTTCATCATAAGTCATCTCTCTCGGAATGCCGATTTAGTCGCAGTGGAAGTTTATTAAGTATTTTGAATAAAGAAAATACCTGCTTGACTTCCAGATAGAAGTTTCTTCTTAACATTTTGGTCATAATAAAAATAACCAATACCATTCTGAAAAATATGTAACTTTTTATCTATATCTTCTTCTAATAATTGCAAGCAAAAATTAAACTTAGGAGAAGGATATATTATATCTTGTTCAAAATAAGGATTGCCAAAAATTTTGGATACATCCAAACCCATTCCATTATCTTCAAAGAATAAATGTTCGTCTTCATTGTATTTCGCATCTGCTTCTTTATCAACTTCATCAAGTCTTTCAAAAAATTTTCTTTCCAAAGAAATATTTCCTAAATCTCGCTTGTTGATAGCTTCTTCCCTTTCATAAAGGACAGCGCAACTAAAACCATCATTTAGTAAAATTAAATCATCCTGACAATTAACAGTATATTTGGATGAAATAGAGTCTTTTACTCCTCCCAGTGCATGCTCCTCTATGGAAATAAAAACAGAGATATAATAATTTCTGCGAGGGAATACATTTTCAGGTAAAAAGTCAGAATAAAGAGTAAATAGATGCGTTTGATAGGTATCAGAATTTGGAATTTTAGGCCATAATTCTAACGGAATATGTTCGGCTCCTCCTCCAATATAACCAATACTATGTGGCGTTTTAGAAGAAGTAAAAAGTAATTTTGACATTTAATTTTCCTCACTAGCATTTATTTTTTTAGCATATTTCATTGCCTGTTTGCGCATTTGTCTTAGTTGATTTTGTAAGCCTCATTGCAGGATTACCTTCAGCTCCTTGACGATTGGTAATTGGCATTAATTGTTCTGGCTTTAAAGTTAGTAGTGCAATTGTTTTTCCTTTAGTATCGCAGAATTCAACCTCATATGCTTCATAAGGATTTGAATAAACTTCTACAATTGCACCGATGTCTCCCTTTTGTAAATTGGAACCGGGAAGATCTTGTTGTAATTTGACTACTTCTAAAAGTGAATATTTCATTAGAGATTCCTATCAATATTATTAATTATAATAAATGGATATTTATTTTGATTGCATAACATCGATTGCCAATTTGGGCCACCCCAATTATCACATTTCTTTTTTCAGATTGCTTTTTGACTTACTTATGGCTTGTGATTACCAGCTAGTAATGGGTCTATGCAAATTTGCCCAAAAGTTTAATAATGATTGTTCAAAAAAACGAAATTCAGACAGGTCCTTTTCTACAACTAGACCTAAATCTTTGAAAAGATATTTAGATTTCGTTCTCTCAATAACATCATATTGACTTAATAGCTCAGCAAACCCTTTTTTTGATGATATCTCAATTTCATTATAGTATATTGCAAGCTTTACTGCTTTATCACGAAAAATTGTAACCTCAGTTAACTTTTCATTATCAAACCTCAGTACAAAATTATTTATCTCTATGATATTTTTTGCTTTTGAAATAACATTATCTGATATATCATATTTTTTTATAATTTCTGTTAGAAAACAATTAAATTCAAAATCACCTATAGCCTTATAAGGAATAAATATTAATTTATCATAAACTAAGATTGGATCTTTAAGTTTACTTTTTTGAAAATCTGAGTATTTTTTACCTGTATTTTCATATAAGTCTCTTATACTTTCATCGTAAATTAATACCTGCAAAAATACTTTATCCTTAGAGTCAACATACAAAAGTAAATTATATTGTGGAAAAATATAAAAATAATTTTCTTCATCCGAAACTTCTATTAGAGGATTCTCCTCTTCTAAGAATATTTCAAGATTTGAAAAGTTAATAACTTTTCCATTTAAGCAAAATTCATCACAATTCCTCAAGGATGATACAGTAATTAATTGAGAATCAGACTGTATCTTATGCTTTCTATCAAACTCTAATGAATAACTAGGATCATTTAAAGTAACATCATCAAAATCAGCCTTTTTTTGACCCAATACAATCCCATTTAACGAATTATTTGATATTTTCAACATAATATATATCCTTTTCTGTATTTGTCTATGTCAATTAGTTTCTCAGTTATCAGGGGAAACGACCTCTAGATAGAATGTCATTGCTAATGGTAATGAGACTTTAACGAACAAATAAATCAGACGAACTCAACAAAGATATTAAGATCGGCTGGAAACAAAAACCGCGTGAGTTCGACCCGCAGGCACACTACTTCAAGATTGAAGGTTTCAATAGAGACCTCAGCTAGCTAATTATTGATGTCTAATTTCTCACATAAATAAGGTTCAATTATTTTTGCAACTTCATTTGATATCTAATATTCTTCATACATCAGACCAGTTTCATTGCTGATGGCTGACCGACATTTTCCCAGCCATACCTTTGTCAGTATTTTTTGGATAAAAATGGTCTTAAAGAGGTTTGTTACCTTTAAATACATTAAATCTTGAAAGATTTGCTCCTTTTGATTGAATATGCTTTATAGCTAATTCAAATTCATTAAATTCATTGAATTCTTCTATCTCATAATCTTCAGCCTGATCCAATTTATTTTTGGGTACCGTATAGTAATATGTAATATAAATTCCATTACTTTTCTTAATAGCAAATACTTGATAAAAAACTTCTCCATCAATTTTAATAAACTCATCATATCCTTTTGTTTGTAAATTAGTTAAATTTAACACATCTATTTTCCTCTAATATTAATACGCACTTGTTTTCCATCCAGACATCTAATATTTATATATGGATATTTTCCATATCCTGTCCCTTTTGGATCAACATGTCTTTTACAAAGTACTTTTGTTTTATCCGTTTATAGTATTGAGATAGTTGTTAGTCATAGTATCAAGGTCATCTGAAAATATTTTTTCAAACAACCTTAATGTTTTATTAAGGTTTTGCTAAACATGTAACTTATTATTCGAGCTACAATCTGTGCTTGTTAAGAGGAATTTATTGTCCTTGACCAAGAATTTCTTCTCCAATTATTGAATCTAACTCTATCCATGCTTCTTCAAGTTGATTAACAATAGAAGATTCATTTTTATTTGGATCGTCTTTTAAATTGAGATACCAAATATGTGTTAATTTCGGTATTTCATATAAAATAGACGCCAGTCTTTTTTCAATTAGATTATGATTATGAGTATAATGCTTTATTTCATTTAAAATTTTTAATAATTCTTGATAGTCCTTTACATCGAATTCAAGATTCATTCTTACCTTATAAATAAAGCTATTATTTTCAAGTTTTTCTATTAATTCTTTCATGGGGAACTCCTTTAAGTTATACAAGGCAAAGGATTGCTTCTGCTGGAATAGTTTATTTATTTGCGTTCACACCAAAAGAAATAGATAACACATCTTCCTCATTGTCGAGTAGAGATATATCGATAACTTTATCTATTTTATGACTAAAGAATTTTAAACAATAAAAATTAGGTTTGTTTATTAATTCTAGCCAATTGCTAATATATTTTATTTTGATAATAAACAAGGGGAATAATTCTATCGGTGTTTCAGCCGAATCATTTATTCCTCCATAAAAGTATACATAAGCAATATCATTTTCCTCTGACCCAAAAGAATTTAATATTTCATTTTTTATCGATAAACTAAAATTTTCTTTTAATAATTCTATATTTCTATAGGGGGTAAAAGTACGATTTATTATTTCACATGAGAGTGGATATAGAATAATTTTTTCAGAATCTGTAATTAAATTATTTAAAAAATGAATTTCTTTCATTTTTTTCATTAAATTATTCTGTTTTAAAGTAAAGATTTTATCTTCTAAAGTTGTCATGATACTATTTCCTATGTTGCTCGGTTACATTATCTTTGTAGGGCTTCCAAGAAAATGCACCATTCCCATTATTTATTTTTTGAATAAGATTTTCTTCCATTTGGGTAGTAGTGGGCTTGTTGGCGGGCTTTTTGATTTCGGATCGAACTAGTTTTCTAAATAATTAAACATTCCTTTTTTTACTAATAGAAAGTCTTCTAAAGAAGATGATATTTTTTCTAAGGAGTCTTCACTCATTACTCCCATGCCGACAGCAAAAATATTTTGATTTTTATTATCCATCAGAATGGCAACCCCTCCACCATTATCTCCAATCATAAGAAAATTCGGCAAATATTCTTTTACTTCATAGTCAATATTCCTTTGTTGGATCTCCTCGGCCTCCAAAAGGGTTATCTCATCTCCAAATAATCCATTGCTTAGTTCTAAAAATTGAAGATATGAAGGATATAAACTATGCCACTCTGGAGGTAACATTTTTATAGCTTGGCTAGTAGCAGGATCATTTAAAGTATATAAGGCTTCTAATTCATGTTTATTCATTTTAAAGTGCTCCTAGTTCTTTGAAATACTTGTAACTTTGACTTAGTGCTTGTTTAATTTAAAAACAACAAGCTTCCCCTCAGGATATTTACCTTCCCATCCACAAGGCCAAAACCCTTTAAAATAAGCATCTTCTATCATATTCCAAAAAGGATGATTTTTCTTATATTTGTTATTTAAATAACAATTAAATAAATCAGCATCTATATCACTAAATAAACTATCTTTTAATCCCTCCTCTAAGTTCAAGGAATTTAATTTCTTTTCAATTGCAGGAACAGCATATTCATCCCAAAAATTGTCATCTTCATCTGTAGATAGCTTTAAAATTAGTGAGTTTGATTCGCGCGGATCCGCCCAAACAGTCTCTAAATCATACTGTTGATATGCATATCTTTGTGCTACTGAAATATCTTGAATAATTTTCCATCGGCTGTTTTGAAAATTACTTGATACTTCTAATAAATTATTTTTTATAAATCCTAATATTATATTCATAATGCTACTCCTTATTATGTTAAGTAATTAATCCAATCTTGTTTTGTTGTCGGGTTATATAAAGACATACTTCCTGACTTAAGTGCCTTATGAATTTTGGATTGTAATGATTGAATTTTTCTAGCCTTTTCTCTATCACATTTAGAATTTTTATCAATATTATCTACTATTTCCATAATTGCTTGGTTATATCCTCTATGATGTAAGCGTAGCGGCGGTTAAACACAACTTAGCAAAGGTCGTCTGAACAACAGAAACCACGTACCTGTTCTACACACAAATCTACGTCAGGAATAGGAGTTTCATACAAACTAGGACTTGCTTCTGCTCACTTACATAAAAGTACAAGAGCAATCATAGCTATATTTAGAGATTACAGTAAATTGATTATAGATAATTCAAGAATATCTTTCGTTGTTAACTCTCCAATTTTCTTTTCAATAAGAGACAACTTCCTATTTTTCACTAATTTGTCATCATGGAACGCATATTCGTATATTTTGCTATCCGTTTTATTATAAACATATCCATAATAATCATTCTGCTCATTCTCATCTTCAACAAAATTCATGAAAAATAATTCATCGTCTTTTTTTAATCTTTCCATTACTGCACTGTATAAATTTGGTATCTCATTTACTACAAAATTTGTACATTCTAAAACACTTTCCAGTAAAATTTCAGATGTTAATTCTTTAGGCTCCATTGATTCAACTCCTATCTTTTTAAAGAAGTAATTACTCTACACAAAATTCCCATCTTTCTAGCTCCTTTCTGACACCTTCAGACATTGCCCCCATGACTCTTGTAATTCTATTCAATAGATCCGAATCAGAATGTAGCCCAAGCCAAACCAGATTGCCATGAATATCGGTCATCTCCCTCGGTATGCCGATTTGGTCGTTGTGGAAATAGCTAAGGTATTGTGCTTCGTCTTGGTTGTTATGAAAGACTTGAGCCAGCGGTTCGTAGCCGTCTTGGTCGGTGTAGATATAGGTGTAGCTGCCTTTGTAGGTATACTCCTGAAGTAATCGCGTTCCGTCCCAGACGAAGTGGGTGCGTTTGAGCGGTAGTCCGTCCACTGCGAGTTCGTAGGCGGTTTTGGCACCGAGTCCGTCGATGTGGGCGGTCAGTCGGTTGAGGCAGTCGTTTTGCCCTCTCCCACGAGAGAGGGAGTAGATGTTGGGATGGAAAAAAGTTCATCCAACACTTTTTTGATTTATATTAATCCCAAAAACTGTCTAAATTGTTCAATTCCTTCCACTCTTCCAAAGAATAAAGAAAAGGCAAAGAAAAGTTTTCCAATATTTTGTCTTTTAAATTTTCTGACACCATAAATGCTCTTGAATAATTATACTTGGGAGACAGCAAAATATCCTTATCCGAATTAGTATATGCCTCCAGCGAAAAACCTTTTTCATCTCTTCCTAAATCCGGGTAAACAATTTCATCCTCAATTTCCCAGCTAACTATTCTTACCAAATAATAGACTTCATTTGTCAATAGCTCGCCTTTTGTATTGACAATAATCGCTTCGCTCATACCAAAATTATAATTAAACCCATATTTTTTAATAAATTCCAAAAAACGCTCTGACATGATAAAGAAGTTGTAGCCATAAGGTAGAAAATCAAAAGTAACACTCCTTGCTTTCTTTAAGCAGACATAAACCTTTTCAGGCATTGGAGGAATTTCTTGTCCCTTTACGAACCAACTCCATGGAAAGTCAAAATCAGGATGCGTTTTTTTAGGGTTGAATTCCTCTGATATCCCTACTTCCCCTAAGGAAACCTTAGGCACTTTTCTTTTCGCTAACTCATCTAAACTTTGTAGGGCATATCCCCATACTAGTAATTTTTTCATAATATACTCCTAATCTAATCGTTTTGGTGAGTTGGTAGATGAACATCCTCCAACAGATATGGACTTACTCAAACATTTTTTGCCGTCACGTCCATAAACGGCGGTCAAATCGCCGTTTGCCAGAATCGACTTTGGCAACCAGCAGCCGTACGCCGCTGTCGGGGGCGGCAATTTGGTAGAGATCGTCTGAAAATATCGAATCTTACTTTTTATTTTTTTTCTTAGGATTTAATTCTTCTTTACGTTGCTTATAAAATTCCCAATATTTTTTGTCTTCTATGCTAAATGGATAATACCCGGCATCATTATAAGCAATATCGAAATATTTATAAGCATCATCATATTTTTCAATATCATAATAAAAAAGACCGCCTAATAGATATGTTCCTGCATTAGTTGTTCCTAAATCAGCAACACTTAAAGCAATAGTCAGCCATTCTTCAGCCTGTTCATATTTCTGATTTTTATAATATAAGTCGAATAATGCAATCGCAACCATTGTAGTTGGATGCGCCCATTGAGTTACTGGCTTGGGTATTAGCTCAAATGCTTCTTTCAGTAATTTTTCTTGTTCCAAAAAAGATTTATTATAAGCTTCGCAAACTAAATCATTAATTTTTGATTCTAATTCTGGGTTAACTGCATCTAAATTCATAGCATACAACTCCTCAATAAAGTTAAACGATATTAAATGTAAATTTTCTATGTCAATCATGACCATAATCAGATTTCGGTCTAGATCCAATTGGTTTATCCCTATCATATCTACTTCGATTTTGTGCGCTACATTACAGCCCTACCAGTAGGACTTACTTTTGATGGGGCTTCGATAGGCGAAACCGCGTACGTGCGTACCGCACGCCCTACATCAGGACTGAAGTGAAGGTTTTATGCAGGCTACGGCTTGCTTTGAAATCTATTTTTGAACGTAATGAACTTTTCATATGAATTCAATTGCTCAGCAGAATAATTTTCCATAATTTCAGCATTATCACTATCTGCAATAGATACAAAAAATATTATATTTTTTATTTTTTCCTTATCTACACTTGCTATCGCTTTTTTAAATCCTTCTATAATTGAATCATATACGTCTGACTGATATTGCTCAAAATTATCTTCTGATATTAATGTATTTGCATCATTAAGAATATTTTGAATCTCATTATTGAATATACTATCTATTTTATCAGGAACCTCGCCAAGCCCTATTGCAAATTGAGGATAATACCATTTAATAAAAGGATGTTCTTCTTTTGGGTAGTTTAGTTTTTCTATTTCATAGTGAGAAATAGTGTTAGCAGCCCAGCCTAGATATAAACAATAGTCATCAATATATAATGAGTAAGCAAAAACATCATTAGAATTATATCTCTCTAATACATAGTTAAATGTCTCTGTAACTCCTTTATATACATTCTGAATTAAATCTTGAATTATAGAATTACTTAAAATATTCATTTTGATTTTCCTTTCATAGACATTTTGACACCAATCATTCTCTATTAACATTAATGTTTTTAATAACATAGTTTAATGTGGTATCATATTTGTTTGCTATGCCTCTTGAACGAATAAATGCTATGTTCATACTAGGAGAGTGTTCAAATGTTCCTTTAAAAATAATATGGTGGCCATGCACATTGATAATATGAGGTTTCTGAGTTACTCCATGATTTTTTTGGAATATATTACCATGAATGTCGGTCATCTCGCGCGGTATGCCGATTTGGTCGCAGTGGAGATAGTGGGTTCGTTTTGGATCATTTCACTATCACTAGCGAAATTTTTTTCTTGGATCTTTGAAAGTTCCTATAAACTTTAAATCATTGTAAAGTCTACCTGGATTTTCTTCATAAAATATTGCATTAGAGTAATAGTATAAAGAATTGCCTTCATTTATTCCTTTCTCTTTTGCTACTTTAACAATATCTTTTATAACTTTATTGGAGTGCGCTCCAACTTCTTCTGCTAACACTTCAACTGGTACGATTTCTCCATCATCTGTCTGAAATGCCACAAAAAAATCAGAATCAATGAATGAAACTCCAAAATCTGCAAAAGCTGGGCAATGAGAATCGGAGTCCTCCATTCCATCTGTATATTTATTAAATTCATCAGATGTTTTTAAAGATGTTCCCATCCACACAGAAATCATATCTTTAATTGTTTCAATCATATAATATCCTTTCTTATTTATATAAATAACGTTCATTTAACATAATGAACTATCAATCTATTTCATCAATATCCACTAACAGATTTTTTACCACCGTGAGTAAATTTTTCAGAAAAAATTCTTAATCCTCATAATGGCACCACGTTTGATTTTTGCATCGTACAATTTATCCGACAACATAATATAAGCGATAGAACTTGCTCGACTAAATCGCACTTAGAAAGCGTTTTCTCTGTAGAATGAGGTCCTTCCACAAAATTCTTTAAAATTTCTATTGCTTTCATAGCTAATCTCCTAGATTCCTATAAGGGTCAAGCGCTACATGTCGTTATCTAGTTGCTTTTCTCAAATTAAAAGGACTATGCCTATCTGCACGATATAAGCGTTGTGGCACATGATGATGCAACTCCATGGGATTTCCATTTGCATTTAAAGGAGCACATCCTCTTTTTATTCTACTCATATTTGCAGGAGAAAATTCTTCTATACTTTTCGAGGCTAAATACCTATTTTTCCAGTATCTTGACCTAATAACATCCCAAGATAGCATATAACCGTTAGGTAATGGTTTATCAATATGCTCGCCTCTTTTCCAACGTTTGAATAAATTCTTTAACAGCGGTTTAGGTTTATTTGGTTTATTTTTGTTGGCCGGGCACAGTCCCCAAACATCAAGCCATTCCTGCGTATTCGGCGCAAACGCATATAGATTATCCCCACCTTCTAACCCAATCGGGTCCTGATTCACAAACCGCTCCACATCAGACTTATAATACCTGAAGAAGTTGTAGTGTAGCCCCATCTCGTCATCGAAGTATTAGTTTTGCAGCCTAAACGGTTGATGCGCGTTCTTGTAAACCCTCTCATACTTTTTCAGACGACCTTACTGGAACATTGGGTCTTAACCCACACTAGGACGACTATTTGAATTTCTGTTTAATCAGAATTTATTAATATTCAACGCCTAATTAAATTTATTTAACAAATGCGGTTGGATCAAAAACAGAGATATATTTTATATTCATTTTGATAGCTTCTTCGAACGGAGGGTCATCTTCAGAAACTTCCAGTACAATTCCTTCAATAATGTTTGAAAAAAAAGCTTCTTCACACTCATCATAATAGAAACCTAAATTAGAATTTAAGATATTATTAATAGGCATTCCTATTTTAATAGTACTAAATTTGCCTTGATATCCTTCTAATGCAGAAATTTTATAAATTTCTCCTGAAGTAATATCTACGTTAATTTCAATTGGGATATCAGTAAATATATATCTGCATGAATAAATATTAGTTTGAAAAAATTTTAATTTTCCATTTAAATTATATTTATTAATAAGACTGGAGTAATTTTTAATATTGTCTTTTAATCTGATTCCCCCTAAACTCTTAGCGGGGATAATTTCATCATAAATATTCATTATCAACCTTTCATATTATTCTGCAGAAAATTTTTGTGTTCCATCTTTACCAGAAGATACTTTCCAATAAGGTGCTCCCTCATAATGCCTAGGGCTCCATTGGTGGTATTGAATGTAACGATCAGTAAATTCATTACCCCGTGAATTTAATTCTCTTAATGTAAATCCTTTATTTTCTCCACGAGTTTTACACATTACGTCTTACTGTATATTTTTTCATTTGAGGATCAAATTTGTTGTGAACCATCAAAATTTGTATCTAACCCATCTATATATTTCTCAAAATCAAGATTATATAGTTTTTTTAAATTTCTAATCCAGATAACAAATTCAAAGAAAATCTTAATATTTTCATCTGTTATTTCAAATATCCCATTATCTTGGTGAGATTCTTGGATAGCTGAGATAATTCTCTTAAATATTTCTTTATTTTCCCTAATCTCATCAATAGGTTACGTTTGCAATCTATCTATAAAAAATAATTCATCCTCAATACTTAAAATAGAGGGTAAGTTTTCCAATTTTTCATTTAGTTTAAAAATAGTATTCATATTATTTCCTGGTTAGTATGGTGAATTTTTTAAAGGTATATGAGCTTCATTAGTGTCAGATTTAGATGTCACTAGGCTTCTTTCTAAACTAAATTTCTTGACTTTAAAATAAAACAAGCCATTCATTATTTTTACTATGTTCTGGCAAAGATAGGAATATTAAAAGTATCTTTTGAAATAATTTATTGCCTTATAAGAGCTTATACCATATTGGTTTATACACTCAATAAACCAATATAGATTATCACAGTTTCTATCTAACTCTTCTGATTTAAATGGAGTAAGAATTAAACGATAAATATGATTTAATTCTATATCTTTTTTATCTTTTTTATTTAAAGTTGACCATTTTTTTAATCGTGCAATCTCAATAACTTCCTTTCGGTATTTTTCTAAGTTATCAATAGTTTCATCATAATATCTCCAATAATTTTCTGCGCTATTAATATAAGGTTTATAGATACTCATACATAAAATTGGATTTTCTATAATAATATCTAATATAGAAAGCATAATCTTTCTATAAGTTTGTTCAGTATTATTTTCAATTAATAAATTAATAATTTCTAAGAAATATTTTTCCATCTAATTTCTCTTATTATCCACCTGTTGCAGTAATTTGAAACATAGCTAGCAAAGGATTATATGTTGCACATGCAAGCTTTGGTTTCCAAGCCTAAAGGATCAATCCAACTTGTAATATTAGAAGCGAACCAGTATAGATTTTCTCCATCCCACAATCAAATTGTGTCCTGATTCACAAACCGCACGGCCTTAGGCTCTTAATACCTGAAGAAGTTGTAGTGTAGCCCCGTCTCACGGTAGTCGTACTGGTTTTGCAATCGGAAAGGTTGGTGAGCAGTTCCAGATATGTTGGTTTCACTCTTCAGTTTACCCCAAACATAATACTCCCCGAACCACAAAAGATTGCTATCTTTATCAGTCAGCTCTCTTTGGAGCCCGATTTGGTCGCAGTGGAAGTAGTGGGTTTCTTGTCGGTTTTCGCCGTCTTTGTTGATGTGGTTTCGATAGGCGAAACCGCGTACGCGCGTACCACAATGCTCTACGTCAGGATAGAAAGTTACATAATGACTACTGCTTGTTACTAATAAAAATTATATTATTGGTCAATTAAGAATATTGCCAAAATCCAGCTATTACATCAATATTACCTTTATTATCTTTTTCTTTATAATATATATATAATTTTCCATAATTAAACGGGTAATTACCATTAAGAAGATTATCTGGGTAATAATCTTCGTCTATACTCATCAAGTACAAATATCCATCTTCTTCTAGATTTTTATAAAAATAATCTTCTTCTTGAATTAGTTGTAATTCTCCTCCTACTGTTACTAAACCTGATAAATCATCACTATTTACTTTTCTATACGGTTCAAAATAAATCCTATTTAAGTCCATATTTGTAAATGAAGTAATTTTACTTTCCTCAGATTTTGGATGAGTAAAAACTTTTATTGCACAATTAGGATAGATATTATTATCAAGCATAATATCATGATTTTTAGGCAAGAAAATAGATAATATAAAATTAGTTTTTAATGGATGTTCAAAACATCCATAAAATATCATTTCTGAAATACAATCTTGCTTATCATCAAAATATTTAGGAATATTTCCTCCTATTCGATTAAGGCTAATCTCCTTAATCTCGTTCAAAATAACTTTTTCTTGAATAGCTTTAGTCATTTTTAATTCCTTTTTTGTATTAAACTTATAAGTTGTTTTTTCTAGTAAAATTTATTGCTGAAGCTCTTAAATTTGAAGCAAGTAACGACGTGAGATTTAGAGAGGCGAACCCACGTACGTGCGTATTGCAGCGCCCTACGTCAGGACCGAAGGTTTTGTACAGGGCTACGGCTTGCTTGCTATCAAGAAAATTTAATTATTCCACAGGTTCAGCAGCTTCTTTTAACCAAATTTGGATTGATTCAATAGGATTTAATTTTTTCGCACGAATAGTATTTGTATAATCAGGTGGTAATATTTCAACATTAATCATAATTTCTGAACGAGCTTGATTTAAGGAGAATATTCCCTTCATGTCACACCGATGAAGTGCTTCCTCCATCGCATTAATCCGGAAATTAAATTCTTTTTCATATTCTACTTCTGTTTTTAATGAGTGAATATCAATACGATCTAAGAAAGCTTGGTTTACTTGATGAAAATATTGTGAGCCAAACTCTAAGTAAGGACTATCTATCGAAGACCATTTAAAATCTGTAATATCGTAAGCATCCCAATTTTGAGCAACGATTTGTTGTTTTAGCGCTTCATATGACCAAGCACTCACAAAAGGAGCCAGTGCCTCTCCTGTGGTACTTAACACGAAGAAGTAAAAAGTTTCATTTGTAGAATTGAACAAATCTATAGCCGCCTGACTTGTTGCTTCTTCGATTGTTTCAACTAACTTTTCAAATATATCATTAGAATAATTCATTTTGCTAAATCCTTAAGTATTACATTTTTTACCAATCTGTCTTAGGGCACGTCTCAAAGCACGTCTAATTGCTTTTTTCTACGTCCTCTATTCTTCATAGTTTCTACTACATTTTTTAATCTATCTCGTACCTTTTCATGGAATTTTCTATTATGCATTTCATTATAAGGGCGAGGATGATCTGCAGCTTGGCCTGACATAACTGGCCGACCTTCCAATATCATATTTCTACCAAGCTGTTGTGAGTTTGCTCTAGTACTGCCGAGATTACTATTGCCTAAAGGACCTTTTTAGCAAGTCCCAAAACATCTATCCACGCCTGCGCATTTAGCGCAAACTGATACAGATTCTACCCACCCCACAACCCAATCAGATTCTGATTCACGAACCGACCCGCATCAGGCTTATAATACCTGAAGAAGTTATAGTGTAGCTCCGTTTCACGGTCGGCATACCGGTTTTGGAATCGGAAGGGTTGGTGCGCAGTTCCCGTTACGTTCGTCTCGTTTTTCAGACGATTTCTATGTTAACTTACTTGCCAATTTGAGTGAAGTGACAGATCTAGTTCGTTTAACAGCATTCCTCAATAAATAGATATAAATCGTTTATTAAAATTTCTAAAGTATCAAATTCCTTTCTTTCTAAACAATTTATCTTTTCTGTCTCATAATCAATCCACTCTTTCACCATACTCAAGTCATTCCAAATGGTAAGCTCTCCAATCTTATTAGGTAAAGAACATATTAAAGTAATAGAAATCATCTCACTATTAAAATAATTCTTTTGTACACTAAAACGAGAATAATCTAATTTTAAAGCTTCCAAATTATCAATAACAATCTGTAGCATTTTGTTTCTTAACTCCCTATATTTAAAATCAAGATTGATGCTATCTTTATGTATCTACTCCATTGTTAATACACATCAACTTTCGCCCTGGTGGATTTAAACCCTTCAAATCCAAAGCACCATCGCTATCACCACCATCGCGGCCGATAACGAGGATCAGTAGGCGGTCAGTAATATCATAGACGAAGACAGGCTTGCGGTTGAGGCGGACGTCAAGAAACTATTTAAATTTTTCTAATAAATTTTTTCTCAATTCCACAAATTCATCCGAAAGATTATTTTTAAGTTCAGTATAAATTTCATCATCAATTTTACTTTGAGTGAATAGTGTCTTTTTAACATAAGGGATAACTTTTTTAGAATTAATTGAAATTAAAAATGCAATAATTTCATTGTAAATATAGGATTTTTCACCAAATTGGCTTAGCTTATGTATTAGTAAATTTTCAATTGATTCTGATTTATAATGTTTTTCTTTCAATCCATATAATATCCATGAGATAATTTTGTGATGTTTGCTGTTTAAATTTTTTATTAGATATTCTTTTATATAATTTCTTTTTGGGAAATATGCGGAACTAAATGCAATAGAAATAATTATAGAATATCTATTCATATTCCAAATAGAACTAATATTATTTTCCACAGTACGAAATTCTTCTTCTCCTAGATTATATGTTCTAAATAGATGTCCTAAGGAAGATATTGCAGATGATTTTACTTTAATACTTTTATCATTTTGAATAGAGTGAACTAATATGGAGAAAATCTCTTCCAGTTCTGTGGTGCTAAGTTTTTCTTGCATTTGTCCCAAGATAAAATTTGCAATTTCTCTATGTTTACTATATCGACTTGTTAAGAGAATATTTCTGATTATATCAATAATCTCTTTATACTGAAAAAATTGTAGTCTTTTTGCTGCTTCATATTGAATAATAGTATTAGAATGTAGTATTTTCTCCAATAAGTCATTGATTGATAGATCTTTACATTCTAAAAAAGCGTCAAAACTTGAAATTCTATCATTTACCATATTATTTTTTCCTGTTACACCTATCTTTCAAATACCGAGAATGACGAAATCTCCAAGTAACCCAATCGGTTCCTGATACACAAACATCCCCGCATCAGGATCATAATACCTGAAGAAGTTGTAATGCAGCCCCATCTTTTCATCAAAGTATTGGTTCTGCACTCTGAACGGCTGATGCGCATCCATATAAACCCGCTCGTCCTTTTTCAGACGACTCTAAGCGATGTATTTGCCGTACCATAAGAGATTGTCGTGAATGTCGGTCATCTCGCGCGGTATGCCGATTTGGTCGCAGTGAAAGTAGTGAGTTTGTTGACGGTTTACTTTTTTCATTCAAAAGAAATTTTTAACATTTTTGATAACCGATTTATATAATATAGAATTGCCGAATGTTCATCTTTGTAACAATATTCTTCGGTTCTCAATCCTCTTTCAGAATAGAATATATGCCATTTTTTATTTTCTTCAATAATACATAATGATTCATCATTTACTTCATTGATCGAGTAACTATCTTCTGGTACTCCTTTACTTTTAAGATATGAATTCAATTCATTAATTTTTAACATTTTCCTATTTCACCTCTTCTAGATGCCCAGCTTCTATATATAATTTAACAGATTTTGGCTATTCATACTGTGTCCCTAATCCAATCTCTCCGAACCACGGCATAATTTTACATGCAGCTACATTATCAATTGGTTTCAGTACCTTAGATATGGTATAGGGCTTTTGATTAGAACCAGGAGGTAAGGCTCTCATAGGGTATGGTGTGGGCAGATTTTTATTTAAACCTAGGACATCAAGCCACTTATTTGTATTAGGCGCAAACTCATACAGATTCGCCCCACCTATCAACCCAATCGGATCCTGATTCACAAACCGCCCCGCATCAGCAAGCGTAGCCTGCATGCCGTAGGGTGTGTGGCTCTGCCACGCACGCGTTCTTTGGAATTTGGGAGGCCGTCTGAAAGGCAGAACCCGTGTGTGTGCATACCGCACATTTTACGTCGGGATTGGAAGTTTCATGTGGTCTACGGCTTGCTTGGGCTACTTTACAGTTGATAATTAAATTTAGAAAATTATGTCTAATACTCTATTTTTTAAAATAAATTCTTTTTTTAAATGTTCTAAAATATTATCTAACTCTTCCTTGCTTAAAATTTGGTTGGTCTTAGTAAATTTTCCTGTTTTCGCATATAGAGAAAAGTGAAACTCATTATTTGGAAAGAACATTTCTCCTTCAAATGAAATTTCATGTCCATTTAAAGAAACAATTAACATACCTCTTGAAATTTTTTCAATTACGAAATCATCCATAGTAATTACCTTTGAAATATAACAGTTGAAATCTTTGTTTTAGGATCTATATTAGGATTGTTCTTCAAAGCGGGTTGATGTTGTTCCTCCATTAGATTTGGCAATATCGGCAGCAATATGTTGTCCACCAATACCATCTGTTCTATCTGACCAAAAAAATGCTGTGTTTGGTTCTGTTTTAACTTTGCTATTTTCACATCATTTATCCAAACCTAAAGGATCTAGCCAATCTTGCCCATTAAGCGCAAACCAATAAAGATTCTCTCCACCCATCAATCCAATAGGCTCCTGGTTTACAAACCGCCCCGCATCAGGACTGAAGGTTTTGAGAGGGCTACGGCTTGCTTAATAAATTTATTGAATATTCCAATTAAAAATATTTAAATGGATAAACATTAAACAAATTATTACTTATACTATTTACTGAATTTATAAACTCAGTTTTTACATTATCCGTAAGTGTCTCTCCTTCATCTAATAGGTGTTCTAAATCTCGGTGTAACAAAGCCAACTGAATAAATTGTGAGAAACCTATCCCTAAATTTGTAAATCCAGATTCGGTATATTCTCCAGTATCATGATTATAATGAAAAATGGTATTATCTATTTTATTTAAAAACCATCCATCTCCCTGTCCTGCTTGTCCAATACTCCAAAAACACTTTGATATTTCGGGATAATTACACTCTAAGTATCTATTTTCATTTAAAGCTTCTTCATAATTAAAAAGAGAAATATCAGGTATTATCTCTACCTCCTGATACTTAGTAATAAATAACAAATAGTTATTATCTAGCTTGGGAAGTTTATCTAACTTTTTAATTTCTACTTTACGCTTAATACATAGATTAAAAAAATCCTTGGGAAATAATTTTGATTTGAACATAAAAGTATACTCCATAAATATTTTGATAGAAAGATATTTCCTTCAATACTATATCGTTAACATTTTTTCACTGCTTTTGCATTACGTTTACTAATTTTTCTTTCTAATTCTAAATGAAATAAATTAACATGGAAGTCCTTTGGCTATGATCTTTACAGCATATTCTTGAGTTATATTTGTTCATATAAAGTTAAATTCTTTTCTGTGCTTTTATATATATCTGTATAGAAATAAATCCTATTATCTTTTATCTCTTTCAGATAAACCAAGTCTTCGATCCCACCAATATACTCAATTGATAAATCATCTAAATTTAGTGTTGCAAGCCTAAATCCAACAACGCAAAATCGTCTAATGAAAACAGGAATATATATTTTTCTATTGAAATACAACAAAGGCCCACCAAAACCCTGTTCTCGAGTAATAACTTGACCATTAATGGACAGACTTCCAACTAAGGGAGAGCCTTGATTAACTTCCATCAAATCAAGGTAACTGACGTCCCATTTGTCAAAAATATTTTTTTCTTGAAAGTCTAAAGGAGTTTCATTCAAAATTTTTAACTTAGACATTTTTATATTTTTTCTTGTCAAAGAATTGAAATCTTCTTCTATTTCTACAAGGAGTTTACCAACCTCATTATTAAATGGCCAAGAATCAATTACTATCCGAGACAATAAAAATTCTTTTCCTTTTTTTTGTTGAAAAATACTTTCTGAATTTAGATAATTAATCATGTCATATAGTTCATTTTTTATAGAAATCAACTGCTGTTTATTTGTATAACTATATTCATCACAATTATTAATCATTTTATCAATTTCGACTAAAACTATATTAATCTTTTTTAGAAATTGCTCCTGATTCATTGTCTTATTAACCTTTCTAAATCATTAATATATTTTTGTGTTTGTCCACCAGGCAACCCCAAACCTTGAGGTGTAGCTTTACCTTCAATAATAGTTGTTCCTGGTTTCACTTTAAATTGAGCAATATTAGTCATGTGATTCATTTGGGTTTGACTGCGAGGCTACTTCTGGTAGTTTGGCACCATTTCTATGTGCCTTTTTAGCCCAAAATATGGCTTTTTCTTTATTGCCTTGTGTGAAAAATAAATCAGCTAAATTGGATTGGGCAATTGGATGCCCATTTTCTGCCGCGATTTCTAGCCATTTAAATTCCAAATCTTGATCTAAAGATACAAACATATGATATTGATATAATTTGAATGCTGAATTTTTATCTCCATTAGTGGCGTGCTCTTCGAGAATATGAATTTCTTCATCTGAAATCCAATAAGTACTACCTGTTGATATGAAGTTAGTCATTTTTTCATTTCTTTCTGGATGTTGTTTACATGGTATTAAAGGTGTTAATTTCCCGTTACTTGAAAACCAAAGATATTCATTTAGTGCTTTAACTGTAGTATTTAATTCATTAGCAAGTTGTTATCCAAGAGGGTTTGCTCCTTCTGCTTCAGGTTGCCTGAAAATGTATTTCAGACGACCTTGCAAGATTATTAGATCTTTAACCAACCTACGGCTACTTTTCTAGAAACCTTGGCTTATGTATTCGATTAACCAAACAATAAGTAGATTTAGGAATTATTTATTAACTTTTCGAGATATTCAATACTTCTGAATAAATAATGTTCACCTATTTGCTGTATCAAATTTGATGAGTCCTCAAATAATATTTTTTCTAAATACTTTTTTAGAATTATAAGCTCATCTTTTTTTAAGAGATTTAAAGCATGAGTGATGTTTTCTGCGGTAGGTATATTTATAATAAATTCTTCTATATTTACTGGAATATCATCATTTCTAATGCCATTGCTGATGCTATCAATAATTTTAGGCATTAAATAATTTATTCCTTCTGGTGAAAAAAAGATGAATGGTACTAAATTATATTCATCAATAATAATTTTCTCTATTGGGGTATATTCGTAATACTTAAATTCATCTTTAAATTCCTCTATTTTATAGATGTTTTCTCGATAAAAGTTTTTGAACAATCCTTCTTTAGGATAATCTCTATAGGGAATTTTCAGGAAGGGCATATTTATCTCCATTATGTTAGATAACTTTTACATTTATAGTGATTTTTCCATGCGGTGTCTTTGCAGAACCACAAGAGGTGGCTGCTTTCACATAGTCTTAAATTTCTATTACATAAATAATGCTAGAAATTTCTACATATTACGATATTACGTAAGTTATAGCTTGCACAAATTATTGTGCTAAATACCCTGTGTCATAATCTAAATCGTCAGTTTCCACAAACTCATCTAAGAAAATATATATTTCTTCTATATCTACTTGAATTGGTATGTTTATTGCATAGAAATTTACATTAAATGCTTCAAACTCACATCCAAGATCTTTTAGTTTAGTTAATATTTTATCTTTAAATTTCTGATTTTCATTAAAGAAAACAATCCGCAATGTACTATTTTTACTATGAATTATAGTTTTATCATATAATAAGTAATTTTCTTCCGTTTGTATTACACTAACAATATCACCAAAAGAGACTTCTTTGCTATAAAAAGGAATATTATTTATTTTAAAATAGCTTTCCTCAGTCACTTCTGCCCAAACGCTTTCCATAGATACTGGAGGATAACCATCAATTACTTCTAGATTTAAAAAAAGCTTTTTCATTTTAATTACCTTAAATAACCTTGCTAACTACTGTAGGATCTTGCTTTAACAATTCGCTCTTTCTTAAGTTAAACTTTAGTAATATCCTTTATAAAATCATACATTAATTCCTCCAAATAACGAATATTTTCATGGCAAATATTTATTCTTTGTCTTTTTTGTAAAATGTTCAATGCGTATTCGATGCAAGTTGATAAAGGTTAAGGCCCCCTAGCAACCTAATCAGGTCTTGATCAGAAAAATAGCTGTGGCTCCGTACCAGCGGCATAATGCCTTCAACTCATAGTATATAGCTAATTTATAATGTAAAGGCCATCTGAATATCAGACGGCCTCCTGTCTATTAGAATTTAGACATTGTAAACTTCTTCGTTCTTCACATTTTCTTAAGGCTTCCGCTTCAGTCAAGAGTACGAAGCATTTTACTTTCAGGACAAGCTTTGAGTTGGAACAGATCATTTGTTTTTATAGATGAGATTTTCAGGTTTTTTGTCGGGAGAAATAAGAAGTTTATCAAGGTATTCGGGGTCATGCCAGTCATCCCAAGGTGCTAGACTAAAATAAGCTTTAATAAAATCATCTTCTATGGGAATGCCAAAATAATCGCCTACCTGCCATTTCTGTTTTTTCTTGCCATTTTTTTAAAGTTCCTTTCTGTAATTCAATAAGGCATGGGAATTTTTCCACCTGCTGCCCGGATGCCTTATTCAATATTGTCATAAATTATGTTTTATTTGTAGAAAATATATTATCTTCTATATGACAGTTTTGAAAAGAGCAGTTAGATATTAAATTATCTTGCATATGCATTGATCTGAATACACAATTAATAAATGTACAATTAGTAAATTTTGTATTACAAACTATTGCCGTAATAAAAGAACAATTAATAAAATTACAATTAGTAAAGGAACTATAGCTTATGAAAGCACCACGAAATGAACAGAAAGAAAATTTGAGACTTTCAATTTTCCTATGGGTTATTTCGTATCTGTGAAAATCAATATTATCTATATGGATTGACTGTCTAGAAATTAAAGCATCTAATTCTTTTGTTTCGATTTTAATTAGAGACTTTGTAATATTTTTAAGTAATTCTTGAATGTCATTTGATATCATTTTTATTACCACCAATCTATAAGGTCTGGTTGTATATCTTTCAATCAATGCTGTGTATCTCACAACAGCAGGGATGGAAACACTTTTTTGTAATGTTTCCTTTTTCAGACGACCGGCCCCCACTGAAGCCTTACAGGATAGCCAAGTTTTAGTGGGGAGTGTTTTACTGAACTTGCCGTTCATATAGAACATGTCGCCGGTACGCACGATATAGCGTTTGCAGATTTTAACCGAGGAAGAATGACGCATCGGCCAAGCTGATTTGGTGGCAGTACGGAAAAGTATGCCCTTGCGGCCCGGAAGTTATAAATAAAGTTGGATCGTACTTGTTATTTTTTTTTGTGTTTCAACACTAATTTCCTGGTTAAAATTTTGGATTAATTTTAAAAAATCAATAATTAAGTTGATTTGAGTAGTATTAAATATCGTACTTTGATTTCTTAGGGCAATATATAAAAAGTCAACAACGTAACCATATAAATGAAATTTAGATAAATTAGAAAAAATATATTTTAAACAGCAAGGAGTAAAATATAATATAGCCTTATTAGTAAAAGCTTGCCATTCTAGTGATTCAAGTATTGAGAGAAAATCATCGTATGTTATCTCAATCCAAGTTTTAGTAGATAGTTGCGTTATAGAAAATATATAAGAGTTGTCACTATCATCAAAACTTATGATGTTATTTTTATCAACCTTGAAAACTGGAAAAGTAGGCCTAATTTTTTCCTCTAAACAATTTCGTTCTTGTATATATTTTATCTCCATAAGAAATTTTTCAAATTCACAATATAGTCCTAAGTCTTTGATAAACTTGGAAATATATTCTAAAAAATCATGAATTATATTGATTTCATTCTTGGTTAAAGATTGTAGTAAATCAAATAGTTCACTTACTTCTCCTTGGGATAGGTTAGAATAATAGCTAAATAATTCTATGAAACAATCATTATCTATACTAGGATTTTCTATCGAGCTTAGTAAAAGTGTATTTAAATGTAAAGCATTTTCATTTTTTTGTTTATCTGACATTTGATTTTTAATTAATAAAATTAGATTGTTTTTGTTCATGTCTTACTTTCTACCTTTTAAGGTATGGCAACATTTGCAGGAATACTTTCCTTAAGTAACAATTCTGCATCTGACGCAGCGGCATTTCGTGCAAATGGAGTTCCCAAAGAAGCTGTTTTTTACAACGTGTTATTTAATCAAATTGATTTTCAAATCGCATAAAAAAACATCCTTTATATATATTTAATGAAAGAATATTATCATTATTTTCAATAATATATATTTTTTCATATAGAAAATTTGGAAAATCAGCCAATACATCTGTAACTGCACGATCTATTGCTTCATACTCATCATCTGTCAGTGGTGAGTCAATATATACATAAAGAGAAAATAATTCTTCGGTCATATCAAATGCAATAAGTCTGACTTTGTTACAAATTGCCCCAAGAAAAGCCATTTGCATACTTAAAATAATTTCTTGTTTTTTCATAATTAATTTCTCAAATAAAATATTGAATTTATGTTATATCAGGCAATGCAGGAATAATATGTCTACCCTGTTGCCCTATATGAATGACTATTGAAATAGATAGCCCAACGGATCAATCCACCCCGCATCAGGCTCTTAATACCTGAAGAAGTTGTAATACAGTCCGATCTCATTGGAAGTAGTGGGCTTGTTGTCGGTTTTCGCCTTCTTCGTTGGTCCAGTTGTGGACCTGTGCTAAGGATTCGTGCGTACCGCACATGTCCTACGCCAGGATTGGAGGATTCATACTGGCTACAGTTTGCTAATTACTTTAATTTAGATATGTATAGAATGCCATTTCTCATCATAACTATCAAATTCTTTTACATTATCTAATTTCCAAAGACCTGCCTGTTTTTTGAATTTATAAAGTCTTTGTGCTTCCATTCCAGCGTAAAGCACATCACTTTTTACAGTTATAGAGCTACCTTTTTCTTCTATTTCAACGATTTTCTCGTTATATGCTTATTAGCATTGTCTTCCCATTTATACATTTCCATCAGAAAACTATTTAATACAGTTTCAATACTTTAATTCATAATTTTCAATCCTTTTTAGTTTTGTTTAAGTCGTCTGTACGAAGAATACTCCACCAGATAGATCTTGATTTATAAATATATATCCTATATTCTCAGTTAGATAAAAAATTTCATTTACTTTTTCAGGTAGATCCATTCCTAAGATTTGACCTATAAAAATATATTTTCCTAGAAAATCATAACTCTCTTGTTGTAAATATTCAGGTTGTCCTCCTAAAAAACTCATTTCATCTAAATTTTCAATAGGATTAATTGGATAAAATTTATCTTGGTTAAACTTGAACTGATTTTTATCTCCGATGATAACTTTCGTGTATCCTTGAATAGCATCGTCAATTTCAGTAATGTAGTCAAGAAAATAATCTTCTTTATCATAATAAGAAAAAACGTAAATTACTTTATCTTTATATTCCTTATCCTGAAAATCTGTTTTAAATTGAGGTGCAATAGTCAATAAATTTTCAATTGGTATAAAAGCAATCAATGCTAACTCATGACCATCTGGCGCTATCACTTTATTTGAATAGTCTAAATCTAGCCCAACTAATATATTATTCATATTGGGTTTACTATCTAAAAAGTTAAAATTAACGTATCCATTTTCTTTCATATAAATTCTCCTAAAAATTTAAGGGCATTTCTTACCTACTTTTTTCAATTTTCTAAGAAATTTCTTGGCTTCTTTTCTTAAACGTTTTCTTTGAGCTTTAGGAGTTCCTGTTTTTCTTAATCCTCCTTGAGCAATATCAATCTCTCGATGTAAATCAGTATGCATTTGATTTTTACCCAAAGCCTGTATATTAGGTGCAAACTGATACAGATTATCCCCACCAAACAACCCAATCGGATCCTGATTCACAAACCGACCCGTATCAGGCTCGTAATACCTAAAGAAGTTGTAATGCAACCCTGTCTCACGGTCGGCATACTGGTTTTGCAGGCGGAACGGTTGGTAAGCACGATTCGTTACCTTGGTTTCCTCTTTCAGACGACCCCAGCCGGTATAGTTGCCGAACCACAGTAAATTGCCGTCCTTATCGGCCATCTCGCGTGGGATGCCGATTTGGTCGCAGTGGAAGTAGTGGGTTTGTTGGCGGCTTTCTCCGTCTTCGTTGGTCCAGTTGCGTACCTGCGCCAGCGGTCCGTAGCTGTCTTGGTCGGTGTTGATATAGATATATCTGCTGTCCGGTTGGATTTCTTGCGGTAAATGGCTGCCGTCCCAAACGAATCCGGGTTCCTCTTTGAGGCTGTCTGAGAAGCAGAAGCCGCGTGTGTGTGTACCACGCACACTTTACGTTGGGATTGGAGATTTCGTACGGGCTACGGATTGCTAATTTTAGTTTGATTCCTGATATTTTGTTATATCAGAAATAGTGATATCTTCATTATTAAACATATCATCCCAAATTTGCTTATAAAGTTCTTTTG
>OGEO01000674.1_pt1 | contig 29260 bp, 29 predicted proteins | sample 1570661 | NCBI WGS metagenome assembly OGEO01 (sample SAMEA2582142, study PRJEB24529) | metagenome | biome: Human gut stool | place: China | collected 2011
TCCGAAATAAACAATTGGAACATACCCGACAGGAGAACTTTCTTTGATAAGTCACGAAAAGAAACAGTCTATCAGAAAATGCAATCTGACACATAGACGGGCTCGACACATAGAATAAACAAGAGGACTTGCAAGGTTTGTGACCTTCTTTCAAGCCCTCTTATGTATCATTGCGGTACTGGCTGTGTCCGTTCCGTAAAGGACTGCCCTAAGTGTATCGGCTTCACCTTGTTCCTTTACCTCACTATTCACAAATCACTTTTGCTATTTTCGCAATAATATTGCAAATAAAACAATTAGAACTAATATAATTATCAAAAAAACAAACCTTATTTGACCGTGAAATCCTAATCCTATCCACTGCAATACTATTATTAACACAAAAACTAATAACGCCCAGTAATTTCTTTTCATGCAAATCCCTCCCTTAATGTCGTAACGGCTTGCCTTGGAAATCAAAAACGCATCTTGGGATCTCTTAATTCCTCGTTCTCTATACCGTCCAATGCAATTTCAACAATATGATCAGAGCCAACTCCATTCTCCAGTAAATATTGTAAACAGCAAAAAGGATTTTCCGCATCTGCACTTTTTTTAGTAATGATATTCTGTCATAAAACAAAATACGTTTCAATATTCATTCCTTGTTTATGCGTATGTGCGTATTTTTATGTAATGCACTAATAAAAATATGAAGCAGGCTACACTTTCTCCTCTATATCAAGTGCATCTACAAGCATCCTTGACTGAATATCAACTGTTTTCTTAAGCGCCTGAAGACGCTTTTCATTGATTGCATATCCTTGCAAAATAAACTGTTTAAGGACATTATTTGCCCATTTTCTGAAAGCTATACCTCTTTTAGAATTAACTCGATATCCGACAGACAAAATCATATCCAAATTATAAATTTGGGGTTTTCGTCCCCCTGTACTTCTGTCGGAAAAACCGACAGAAGTCTCATCCAGTTCTCCTGAAGCAAGAATATTTGAAATATGTTCGCTTACTGTAGCGTGCTTAACATCAAACAACACTTCCAGTTTGCACATCCAATCATTTTCTTCATTCTATCACAGCATCTTATTATTCCGCCATCAATTTTTCAAACCAGGTACCCTTGACAATAATAAACTGGTCTACGCCTTTCCATTCTTGCAGCATTTCATCCATCCCGAGCAAACTCGGACTTTGGCCCGTCACAATAAACAACCCAGCAGCAATAACTGTGGTATATTCTTCACCCTTAACTCCATGAAGAGTCGAGATTACCACAGCATTTTTATCTCCAAAGTACTTACTGATTGATTCAAAATCTGTGGCAAGCGAATATCGCTTCACTCTTGAGCAGATTTCATCAAAAAAGAAGCTTTTAACTCTGACAATGATGATTCTTTACTTACGCATATGTTTAATAACGCAAAAACTTTTTGTATTGCAACACTTAAACAGATTATTCCATCCGCATCTATATGACGACAACAATTAACCGAAGAAAGAACATCATAACTTTGAATATCACTTGTTCCGTAAAGGGCCTCCAATTCTTTCTTTTCTTTTGCTACACCTCCTAAAGAAGTATAAATGGCTTGATTGACGTCCCCTACAAACATTAACGTTATAGATTTATTAGCTTTATATATGTACGATAATATTGTATACTGAAGTTCATTTGTATCTTGAAATTCATCCACCAAAATACTGCTTATTACTGATGCTATATTGGATCTAATAAATGTGCATGAAGCTAATAACTTTTCAGAAACCAAAAGAATCTCGTCAAAATCGATTTCTTTATTTTTCTCCAATACACATTTATATTCAGTTCTAATATTTTCATATTGAAAGGGATCTTCATAATAGTTGAGATGCATTCCCAAACGCTCGGCAATCTCCCGGCCATACGCTTTTTTTGAATAGTCATCTATAATTCGATACCCCTTACACAGTCTCTTAGAATACATAGCATAAGATAGTATAACCCATCCAACACATCCTTTCAATTTCTTTGCACAGCACCTACCCATTCTTATAAATATTTTTGTTTTAACTGAACTCTTTGCTTCTATCGTTGCAATAACTTTCTCCGCTGGGTATAATAAAAAAGAACTTTCTACAACCTCAAAGGAGGGATTTCTATGATAGAACAGCTCATTGCTGAAGCAACAGAATGTGATTTCAAAGTTGCTCTCGAAATAAAAAAGCCAAAAAGCTGGTTAAAAAGTGTCAGTGCCTTTTCCAATGGAATCGGCGGCACTCTGTTTTTCGGAATCTCTGATGACCGGAAACCTATCGGCTTGTCCGATGTTCAAAAGGATGCTGAAGCGATCAGCCGCTTAATCAAAGAACGTATCACACCATTACCGCAGTTTATCTTAAAACCATTGCAGGAAGATGGTAAAAAACTATTGGCTCTGGAGGTTTCTCCTGGTCGCAGCACCCCATATTATTACAAAGCAGATGGAGTGATGGAAGCATATATCCGTGTTGGAAATGAAAGCGTAATTGCCCCGGACTACATTGTAAATGAACTAATTCTAAAAGGAACCAATCAGTCCTTTGATACTCTAACAACAGACGCTATGAAAAAGGATTACAGCTTTACACTTCTGGAGGCAACCTATCTAGAACGAACCGGTCTCCGCTTTGAGCCATCCGATTATGTTTCCTTTGGTTTGGCTGACAAAAATGGATTCTTGACCAATGCCGGGAAGCTCATGACCGATCAGCACACGGTTTATAACTCCCGTATGTTTTGTACCAGGTGGAACGGCTTAGAAAAAGGTTCTATCTTTGATGATGCTCTGGATGATAAGGAATACGAGGGGAATCTGATTTATCTGCTGAAAAGCGGCAGTGAATTTATTCGCAATAATTCTAAAGTGCGATTTGTTAAAGAAGCTCAGTATCGGGTAGACAAACCGGATTATGCTGAACGAGCTGTGACAGAGGCTCTTGTCAATGCGCTCATCCATCGTGATTACATTGTGCTTGGCAGTGAAGTCCACATTGATATGTTTGATGATCGGGTGGAAATCACATCTCCGGGCGGTATGTTTGGCGGCGGCTCAATTCAGGAATACGATATTTACAGTATCCGTTCCATGCGACGAAACCCTGTGATTGCTGACCTGTTCCACCGCATGAAGTACATGGAACGCCGTGGAAGTGGCCTACGCAAAATCGTCAGTGAAACCGAAAAGCTGCCTGGATACACAGAGGCATATAAGCCCGAATTTTCCTCAACAGCGACAGATTTCAGAGTTATTTTGAAAAATGTGAATTACAACTTAGAGGGTAACTCCCACCAAGTTACCCACCAAGTTACCCACCAAGTTAACAAACTAACAATGGTCTCTGAGCAGATTTTGGCTTTCTGTGCAAAACCAAAATCAAAGAAAGAAGTTGCAGCATTTTGTGGTTTCAAAGATCTAAGAAATTTCACCTTGAAGTATATCGATCCGCTTTTAGAAGCAGGGAAATTAGAAATGACGATTCCCGATAAACCTAAAAGTCGTAATCAAAAATATATTACCGTTCATTTTGAATGAACAAAAAGCTGGAGCATGACCTAAACAAAGAAAAGGGGGTTGTTGGGAAAATGATTACTCTATTTTGCAACAGCCCCTTCATACCTACCACATCGTTCATACAACAGTTGTCACAGAGCAAGGTCACGTCAACCGCTTCATCTGTAGAGAACATACGGGAGACCTCTGCCGTATATTTAGATACGTTATATCCCTTCGGCTTCTTAACAGCCTTCTCAGTCAGCAGCTCCAGCTGTTTCTTGATTTAGTCTACTCTATATGTACGAACAAACTCTCTCTCATCACAGTAACCGGTCAGATAGTAATAGTCGCCATCCCAGATCAGATCAAATGGACTGACTGTATATAGTTTCACATCGTTCCTGAGCACTTCCTTCTTCTTACCATTAAGTTCAGAATAATAGAAGGAAATCTTCATGCCGATATTGATGGCCTCATTGATTGCATCCACGATGTAATAGCCCTTTTCATTCTCTGACTTCACACGGCTGATGATATGCACAGATCTCTTTAACTTATCTATAACCGATGTCAGAACTCTAAACTATCCGAACATATACTCTTCTATCAACTTATGTCTATTGCATTTTGGCGTTTAATCCATAATACATACGTTTGATATATTACTAGACAATGTATTGCTATCTCAAGTACAAGTCTAACCGTGCTATTCATAGACAGATACTGATTTGCATGAACTATAAGATTATAATTTGAATAAATGATGCGGAACATTCCCCAAATCGTAACCAAATAAATCATTGTAGAATATATCTTACTTTTCTTACCCGAAACAAAATAAGCGAATGTTGCTACAGCACCAACTATATTCGGGATAATTAAAACAATCCACCATAAAACAATCTGAACATTTGAATTAATTACCACATTTCCAGTAATACAGGTCGCAGCAAAAAATGCAACAATTACGGCACCCATCCTTTTTGGTGATAGCATTCCTCGTATAGCATTAACAAAACCATACGCAAAGAAAAAAATCTGAATAAGCAATGCCAATACATTTATTACAATCGCTTGAATATCATTATAATCAATCATCTCTGATTGCAACGGGAATCTAATTATAATGTCCACAATGGTGATAAAAAATGAAATTACCACAAACGCATAAAGAGCTATCATTATGTTATTGACGCTTTTCTTTTCAATAACAGGGTTACGTTCTACTACTTTTTCCATTTCTTTTCCAGATAACAGGTCGTCAAGACTCACTTCCAGAATCTGCGATATTTTTTTAGTAGTAAGTAAATCAGGGTAACGATCCCCACATTCCCACCTTGATACCGCCTGTCTAGTTACATATAATTGCTCGGCAAGAGACTGTTGGGTCATTCCCTTTTCTTCTCTCGCTCTTCTTAGTTGTTCGCCAAATTCGACCATATTAAATCTACTCCTTTCATAATCAGTTCATCTGCAGATGTAACCTTAGTATCACAAATTACTAGAACAACTTCAAGCAACACCTCAATAACGCATGTCACCATTATGGTGCGTCCGCTAAAATCAAGCATTTATCCCATTTACAAATCTATCGTTAAATAAATCGGGAGTTGTCGACTTCCCCAAAAGATTCTTTCTAGCATGCATCTTCTTTCGCCCTTGATAAGAACTATCTCAACTTCACAACATCCATCCAAGCAACATTCCCATTACCACTGTTCCTACCGAAACGATTTGCCAAAACTTCAGTTCCCTTTTCATACAGGCAACTTTGATATTCGTCTTTTTATTAATTCTGTTGATTTCTTCTCTACAATTTTGCTTTGCCATAAACGTCTTCTGTTGTCCTGATTGTGAATATCTTCTTCATACAGAAGATGGGAATAGATTTCTTTGTTGCAAACCGAATAAGTTTCACCACATTTCTAGACATTTCATCAAGATTTAAGGGTAAAGAAAAACCCCAGAACCGAAGTTCTGAGGTTTGTGATCTCTTTGAATTGTAATTCTCTTGCGAGATAATTATCTCTTTGAGAACTGTGGTGCTCTACGAGCTGCTTTGAGACCTGGTTTCTTACGCTCTTTCATACGTGGGTCACGAGTCAGGTAACCTGCTGACTTGAGAACCGGTCTGTAATCTGCGTCTGCCTCAAGGAGTGCTCTAGCGATTCCGTGACGGATAGCTCCAGCCTGTCCTGTGTATCCACCACCACATACATTAACGATTACGTCGAACTTGTCAGCTGTCTCTGTAGCCACGAGCGGCTGGCGAACAACAACTTTCAGAGTTTCAAGTCCAAGATACTCGTCGATATCTCTTTTATTGATTGTGATCTTTCCTGTTCCAGGTACAAGATATACTCTTGCGATAGATTTTTTTCTTCTTCCTGTTCCGTAATATTTTGCGTTAGCCACTGTTATTTCCTCCTTCTACCTAAAATGTAAGAACTTCCGGCTTCTGAGCCTGATTTGCATGCTCTGGTCCAGCGTATACATGAAGCTTCTTGATCATGTCTCTTCCCATAGGTCCTTTCGGGAGCATTCCCTTAACAGCAAGCTCGATAACCTTCTCTGGCTTCTTAGCAAGAAGCTCAGCAAGTGTAGTCTCTCTCATTCCTCCAACGTAGTCAGAGTGATTGTAGTAGATCTTCTGCTGTAATTTCTTTCCTGTTACTTTAACTTTCTCTGCGTTAACAACGATTACATAATCTCCTGTATCGATGTGCGGTGTATATTCTGGTTTGTTCTTTCCTCTAAGTACCTTTGCGATCTCAGATGCAAGACGTCCAAGTGTAGCGCCTTCAGCGTCAACCACATACCATTTTCTTTCAATCTTATCAGGGTTTGCCATATAAGTTTTCATGGATGTTCCTCCTATAAATAATCATTAATTACTATTGCTTATTTATTTGAAATCAGCATACTCCGGGGCTTTGGTGCATACTGTTTCTCCTTATGTCATACCTTGCTATTATATGTTGATTTATGTTCTGTGTCAAGTGTTTTTTGACGAAATCGCAATATTTTTTACACAGAAATGCCTGTCCTCGACTATCTCCAGAACAGCCATCACTCATTTATTCAAAATGTACTGTTACCACCATGATCTCACTGTCCGTGCCCACTCGGATATTCGGTCCATAGACACCCACTCCTGATGTAACAATGCTATACATATCACCAATCTGCTTAACTCCCCAGTAGTTTTTCCATGCAAAGGGCTGAGCGATCGTCAGTGGAAAGAATTGTCCTGCATGTGTGTGCCCTGAGAATAAGACATCTACACCTGCTTTGTCATACTCTTTCAATTCATCCGGCTCGTGATTCATTACAAACAATGGCTTTGTCTGATCTAAGTCTGCTGTCAGTTCTTCGATGGACTTTCGTTTTGAAGTGCCTCGTCCATTCTTTTCTCCGTCCAGTCTTCCAACAAGATAAAACTTCTGATCAATCAGTTCTGATTCATCCTCCATCACTGTGATTCCGGCTTTTTCCATGAATTCATCCATTCTCGGATCACGGAGTGCTTTCTTAGACGCACCGATTGAGAATCCTGCAACCAACGTCTCTTTCACATCATGATTTCCGTACACTGCATATGTCCCGTACTTGCTTTGAATCTGATGCAATGTCTCTGACAAGTGTTTGGGATCATCTAATGCCTCATATTCATTATCAAAAATGTCTCCAGCCAGGACAACCAGGTCCGGATCCTGCTTGTTGATCCTATCAACCATTTTCTGCATGTCTTTGCTGCCGACACTATATCCTAAATGCAGATCTGCGATCAATACAACCTTCATTTCCTTCAAATCATCTACCTGCTTATTGATCGTAATATCATGAAATGATGTCTTGATTTTCTTCGCATGCACTGCTCCGTATAACGTAGACAGAAAACTCCCTCCCAGAACCAAAACTGCCAGTAGAATTACACCTGTTTTGGTTCGGATCAGTGGTCCGCCCATCCAGGACCATTTGAAAGCGAGAAGAGAACGTAACAGCCAAATTAAATCACAAGCCAGGATAAAGGAAATAACATAAATCAGAAATCCAATCCAATAGTTTCCAAATTGAAGAATTTTAAGCTGTATTTCACTCTGTGGAAGAAATTTCCCCAGAAATATTGAAGAGGCAAGTAATAGAAGTAAGAAGGCAATTCCTATACTTACTATTTTCCAATGCGGAATCTCCATCCACTTTCTCCAGCGAAACCATCCCGTAAAAACATAGGAACACAGTACAATATAAACAAATAACATAAACCATTTAAACATTCCGTTGCCTTGCGTCCTTCCGCTTATTTTCTTACTAAATCTACTTCTGCTTTCATTCATTTTTCTACAAAATGTTCTATCTCAGCACGAAATTTCTCTTTCTCCTCATCGTCGCTCAGGCTTTCAATCAGTTCTGCTACAACTTCCGGGATCTCCGGTCTGAATTTCATATACCAGTCAAGCGTCTCGCGGATGTATTTCTTGCGAAACTTCTCATTTGCACAGAATGCGCTCTGCAGATTATGAAGACGATCTGCCCCTTTCACTGCATATGCCATAGAATTTGTCTTAATCCCTGCAATATAGGTCTCCATACAATATTCTTTTTCCTTCGTCACCAGCTTCACTGCTTTTAAGACATCTTCTCCCCCGATTTCTACAATCTCCTGTTCTGAAGCATCTGTATCCTCTAAAAGATCATGAAATACTGCCGCAACCCGATATTCAACCTGCTTACCATCCTGTCGAAGAATCTCTGCAACTGCAATCGGATGTACAATAAAAGGAGCTCCACCTATCCGAAACTGTCCTTCATGCTTCTTCTTCGCATACTCCAGTGCTTTCTGGTATATCTCTTCTCCCATGATATCCTCCTTTGAATCTTCCATATTTCTGTATCATCCGTCCAGTATCTTCCTGTTATTTCGATAATTTTAGTATACGTTGTATTTCTCGTAAATGCAATTCTATCTCTTTAAACTTTTTCACCAAAACGCTCAACTTATGTTATAATTAGAAATAGGTTTTAAGAGATTTTTATATCTCTGACTCTTTATCGAAATCCGATAAAAATCCGAATCAAGAAAGTGGGTAACAACTATGTGGGCTTACAATGAAACTTTTTATCAAATCTACCCGATCGGATTCTGCGGTGCTCCGGTACATAATGACGGAGTAACAGAACACCGGATTCTTAAAATTGGTGAATGGGCAGAATATCTTGGTGATCTTGGAATCGGTTCAATCATCTTGAATCCGATTTTCGAATCAGACAATCATGGGTATGACACAAGAGATTTCCGCAAGATCGACTGTCGTCTTGGAACGAACGAAGACTTTAAAGAAGTCTGTGAAAAGCTGCATGATAACAATGTAAAGATCATGCTGGACGGAGTATTCAATCATGTTGGACGTGGCTTCTGGGCATTCAAGGATGTGCAGGAGAAGAAATGGGACTCTCCGTATAAAGACTGGTTCCATATCAGCTTCGACGGAAACAGTGCGTATAACGATGGTTTCTGGTATGAAGGATGGGAAGGTCATTTTGAACTTGTTAAATTAAATCTGCAGAATCCTGCAGTTGTCGACTATTTGCTTGACTGTGTCAAGATGTGGATTGAAGAGTTCGGCATAGACGGACTGCGTCTGGATGTAGCTTATTGCCTGGATCATAATTTCATGCGCCGTCTGCGCAGCTTCTGCGAGGAACTGAAACCGGGATTTGCACTGATTGGTGAGGTTCTCTTCGGTGACTACAACCTGATCGTAAATGATGAGATGCTTCACAGCTGTACAAACTATGAATGCTACAAAGGAATTTTTTCAAGCTTCAACTGCATGAACATGTTCGAGATCGCACATTCCCTGAACCGTCAGTTCGGACCGGAACAATGGTGTATTTATCGTGGAAAGCATTTGATGACATTCGTAGATAATCATGATGTCACACGTATTGCAAGTATCCTAACGAACAAGAATCATCTTCCGCTTGCTTACGGTCTTCTCTTTGGTATGCCGGGTATTCCGTGTATCTATTATGGAAGTGAATGGGGCGAGGAGGGTGTGAAAGCACCGGATAATGACTATGCACTTCGTCCATGCTTCGAAGAGCCGAAGCCGAATGAATTGACTAATTTCATCAAAGAATTGATTGAAGTTCGCAGAAACAGTGATGCTCTTTGCAATGGTTCTTACCGAAATGTTGTCATTACAAATCATCAGCTGATCTTTGAACGCCGCACTGATAATGAACGTGTTCTCGTTGCGATCAATGCCGGTGATTCAGAATTTACTGCCGGAAATGGTGAACTGCAGGGCACTTTCACAGAACTGCTTGTAAATACAGACGAATCAGAAACTGTAACTTTAAACGGACAGTTGACAATGCCAGCTTACAGCGTACAGTTCCTGAAAACTGTATAAGATTTTACTGATTAAGTCATTAGAAAAAGGATGAGTGGTAATGTATCTCACATTTACCATTCATCCTTTTCTTTTTATAACTTCTTCACAAAAAGTGTACGCATCGCGTTGAGTATTGCAAGTACCATAACTCCCACATCTGCAAAGATTGCGAGCCACATATTTGCAATTCCAAGTGCTCCGAGAATCAGGCACACGCCCTTTACTGCGAGAGCAAATACAATATTCTGATATACGATTCCGAGACATTTCTTAGAAATTCGGATTGCCTTAACAATCTTCAACGGATCATCATCCATCAGGACAACATCTGCTGCCTCAATTGCCGCATCGGATCCCATTGCCCCCATCGCAATACCGATATCCGCTCTTCCAAGAACCGGTGCATCATTGATACCGTCTCCGACAAATGCCAGATTTGCCTTCGCCGGTTTCTCAGCCAGAAGTCTTTCTACCTGCTCCACCTTATCTCCAGGAAGCAGTTCGCTGTGAACCTCATCAATACCAAGATCTGCTGCCACCTGGTCTGCCACCTGTTTCGCATCTCCCGTCAACATGATTGTCTTCTGAATTCCTGCCTGTTTCAGTTTCGCGATTGCTTCTTTAGAAGTCGGTTTCTCAACATCTGAAATCACAATGTGTCCTGCATATTCACCATCGATTGCCAGGTGAATAATCGTTCCTACCTTATGGCATGTCTTATATGGAATACCAAGACGATCCATCAGCTTTGCATTTCCTGCTGCAACGCTTCTTCCGTCTACTTTCGCTGTAATTCCATTTCCACTAATCTCTTCAATCTCGCTAACGCGCGAACGATCCAGTTCTTTTCCGTAAGCCCTCTGAATACTCTTGCTGATTGGATGGGACGAAGCACTCTCTGCAAGTGCCGCATACTCTAAGAGCTGCTTTTCTTCCATCTGATTATGATGTACTCCGACCACTTCAAAAATTCCCTGTGTCAAAGTTCCTGTCTTATCAAAAACAACATATTTTGTCTTGGACAGTGCCTCGAGATAATTGGATCCTTTCACCAGAATTCCCTCATGGCTTGCCCCGCCGATTCCTGCGAAAAAGCTAAGTGGGATGCTGATAACCAGCGCGCACGGACAGCTGATTACAAGAAATGTCAGTGCTCTGTAGATCCAGTCATTCCACTGCGGTGCAGCTCCCATTGCAAACATTCTCACAAGTGGTGGAAGCACTGCAAGTGCAAGTGCGCCATAGCATACCGCCGGTGTATAATATTTTGCAAATTTAGAAATAAAGTTCTCTGATCTTGATTTTCTGGATGTGGATTCTTCTACCAATTCCAGTACCTTGGATACCGTTGATTCTCCGAACTCTTTTGTTGTACGGATCTTCAACACACCTGTCAGATTGATACAGCCACTGATGATTTCATCCCCTGCTTTTGCTTCTCTCGGAACGCTTTCACCGGTCAATGCACTTGTATTCAGTGTAGAGGTTCCCTCTACAACCACACCGTCGATTGGCACTTTTTCTCCCGGCTGAACAATGATCACTGTTCCGATCTCAACTTCATCCGGATCCACCTGTTCAAGACTTCCATCCTGCTCTATGTTTGCATAATCCGGACGGATATCCATCAATTCACTGATATTTCTGCGGCTCTTTCCAACTGCATAGCTCTGGAAAAGTTCACCGATCTGATAAAACAGCATAACAGCAACCGCTTCATTAAAGTCTCCGGACTTCTCATAAAATGCAATCGCAATCGCACCGACCGTGGCGACTGCCATCAGGAAATTCTCATCAAATACCTGACGGTTTAAGATTCCCTTCCATGCTTTCTTCAAAATATCGTAACCAACGATCAGATATGGAATCAAAAATAATACAAATCTGATAATTCCTGTTACCGGAAGGAAATTCAATAGAATCAGGAGCACCGCCGCAGCGATGATCCTTGTCAGCATCTTCTTCTGCTTCTTCGTCATTCTTCTCACCCTCTTACAGGTAGATTTCGCAATCATCCTCTACCTTCTTACAATTCTTCAGAACGTCTTTCATAACGCTCTTTGCATCCTGTCCCTCTTCAAACTCAACGATCATCTTCTGTGTCATAAAGTTCACCGTTGCATTCTGAACACCTGCTGTGTTCTTCGCTGCATCCTCCATCTTGTTCGCACAATTTGCACAATCCACTTCAATCTTATAAGTCTTCTTCATCTTTCTTCTCCTTTAATCTTCTTTGATTTTTGATCTTTGACTCTCATCAAATTTCTTACATCTTCTCTTATTTTTCATTAAACAATTAAGCAGTTGTTTAATCTTTATATTTACATTATAGCTCTCCAAATGAAAAAGTCAATACATTTGGCCATTTTTGTGTTACAATACGTTTATGATTAAAGGGATACTGAAGGTATTCTTGAATTGTAACTGTTCAGAGCCAAGCAAAATTTCATAAAACAGGTGTAAAATGCTTGCATTTTTAAGACTGTTTTTGAAATTTTATTTGGCGGATACGCCACACCGACGAAATGCGTAGCATTTTGGAGGTTGGCTCTGAACAGTTACTATAATATTTTTAAAGGAGATTGTTTATGACTGACCATATTTTACCACATAATCATGGTGAACATTTGAATACAAAACTTCTTATAGATAACATTGCAAAGACGGAGGACTTCCAGATTGTTGCTGACCTGTTCAAGGTCCTCGGAGATAACAGCAGGGTACGCATTTTCTGGCTTCTCTGCCACTGCGAAGAATGTGTGATCAACATTTCTTCCATGATGGACATGAGTAGCCCGGCTGTCTCTCACCACCTCCGCCAGCTGAAATCTTACGGACTGATCACAAGCCGCAGAGAGGGGAAAGAAGTTTACTACAAAGCAGCAGACACAAACCAGGCTCAGCTGCTTCATCACATGATCGAGCAGGTGATTAAAATCACATGTCCTGAAGCTTAACTGTTATTACTGCAATATCACGCAATTAAACAAGTATATCAAAACGGAAAGATATGAATTTCTCAGAGATATTCACATCTTTCCGTTTTCTTACTGAATTTATTCACATTTTGTAACTGTTCATAAGAAAGTTTTACACTTCACCATTTTTAAACTTAATGATCATTTCATTCGTCAAACTGTCTCTGCTCGGCTCCACCGGAATCTCATCCCTTCGGAACCATTCTGCAAGTGCCAGTTCTTCCCGATCTAATGTAATTTCTTCCTCTCCATCCAGGTCGCAATAGAACCCCATCAGGATCGTATCACTGAAAGACCACGGCTGGCTCTTATAATAACGTATGTTCTTGACTTTCAGTCCGACTTCTTCCATGACTTCACGCTGAACAGTCTCCTCGATTGTTTCTCCAATCTCGGTAAATCCTGCAAGAAGTGCATATTTTTTATATGCTCTCCCGGCGTATTTTGACATCAGGATCTTATCTCCGTCAGTCACTCCGATAATTACGGCCGGGCAAATCTTCGGAAATTCCATATTGCCACAATGATCGCAACGCATCATACGTTCTTTTTCATCATGTCTCATCTTATGTCCACAGCGTCCACAGAACTTGCGATTACAATACCAGTTGTTCAACTGATAACCGGTAATTCCGGCAAATGCAAGATACTGCGGTTCTGCATAACGGAAAGATTCTTTATTCTCCATTGTAAACTCTGACAACCGTTCACGACTAATATTCTGTACCAGATAAAAGCGTTCCTCGTCAATCGTAAACAGATAAACTGCTTCTTCATAAATTTCTTCATTAAGCCGTTCCAAATCACGAAATCTTGGAAATTCAATTCCATCTTTCCTTTTCTTCAGCAGTGCACTTTGTCCTTCGTAATACAATGCATAGCTCTGCGCATCTGGAGGGCATGGTCTGTACTGGTTATCAAACTGATGTGGCTGTATATCCTGAATCATAATTCTTTTCCTTTCTTAAACATAGAACCAAGAACCCAGAGAACTCCACCTGCTCCAATTGCAAAATCTCCCAGGTTATATGTTACTTGATCCAACTTTTCCTTTCCTGTCTTAACTCCGATGTAATCAACAACCTTCTCTTTATGATAACGGTCCGTCAAGTTACTCCAAGCACCTGCTGCCGCAAGTGTGATTCCGGTTTTTCTTAAAATATTGCTGTTCCCTAGAAGTGTCAGCATCTGTATCACTGTCACAATACCTGTTCCTACTTCTGTAAGCTTTTTCACTTTCTTTGGATTATTCGCAAATACTCCCAGACAGATTCCTGGATTATGAATACGTCGAAGTTCCAGTTTCTCTGTCAGTTTCCTCTTTTCACCCATCTTGAGATTCTTTTCCACATAGTGCTTTGCCCATTGATCCACAAGGAATACCGTGGTTCCACCCAACGGATAGAATTTATTTTTCTTCACGCTATCATCTCCCAGTCATTTCATATTACAATTCAAAGTACTTGTTCCCGGCAACAATTTCTCTACAGCATTTCCAGAAAATCTTTTTCTGAAATGATCGGAACTCCGAGATCTCTTGCCTTTTTATTTTTTGAAGATGTGGAATTTACGTCATTGTTGATCAAATAATTTGTCTTTGATGTGACACTTCCCGTCACCTTACCGCCACGTTTTTCAATCTCAGCCTTTACCTCTGCACGATTTGCAAAATGTTCAACACTTCCGGTAATAACAAAGTTCACTCCGGCGAATTTCTGGCTGTCTTCTGTTACTTCCTCTTCTTCTAATTCCACTTCGTCAAGAAGTCGCTTATAGATTTCCTGATGCTCTTCCTCTTTAAAATAATCTACATAGCTTTTCGCCATGACTGCTCCGACACCCTGGATCTCAACCAGTTCTGCCTCTTCTGCCTGAAGCACGCGTTGCGAATCATTTCCAAGTGCTCGGCAGATCACCTTAGCATTCGCACTTCCGATTCCCGGGATTCCGAGACCATAAACCAGTCTTGCGAGCGTTGTCTTTCTTGCCTTTTCAATACTGCTCTGCAGTTTCAGGAAAGATTTTTCGCCAAAGCCATCCATTGTCATGATCTCATCTCTGTAGTTATCAAGATGGAAGAGATCTGTAAAGTCTTTCACATAACCGTGGAAAATGAATTTCTCCAGTGTCGCCTCTGAAAGACCCTCAATATTCATCGCATCTCTGCTCACAAAAAGTGCAAAGGACTTCACATGCTTTGCCTGACACTTCGGATTGGTACAATACAGCGTCTTTGTCTCATTTTCCATAGAGATTTTCGTCTCACCTCCACAGACCGGACAGACTTTGGGAATATCTTTCACTCCACTTCTTGTCAGATTCTCCGCAATCTGCGGAATAATCATGTTCGCCTTGTATACCTGGATCTCATCTCCAACGCCAAGTTCAAGTTCTTCCATAATGCTGATATTATGGACGCTTGCACGGCTGACTGTCGTTCCTTCAAGCTCTACCGGCTCAAAAACCGCCACCGGATTGATCAAACCTGTTCGTGACGGACTCCACTCAATCTCAAGCAGCTTTGTGTTGCGGATCTCATCTGCCCATTTGAAGGCAAAGGAATCTCTTGGGAACTTCGCTGTTGTTCCAAGTGACTGTCCGTAAGCAATATCATCATACACAAGCACAAGACCGTCCGACGGAACTTCGTTGTGCTCAATCTCACGGGCAAACCATGCCACTTCCTCTTCAATCGTATCTCTTGTCACTTCATGGTTCTCCACAACATCAAATCCCTGGTTTTCAAGCCACTGCATCTGATATTTTCTGGAATTCTGAAAGTCCACGCCTTCTGCACGGACAAGTGTAAATGCATAAAATCTTACATTTCTCTTCGCAGTGATCTCGTTGTTCAGCTGACGGACAGAACCGCTGCAAAGATTTCTTGGATTCTTATATTTCGCATCCACATCTTCTATCTCATCATTGATCTTCTCGAAATCTTTATAGGAAATAACCGCCTCTCCTCGCAGTACAAGTTCTCCCTGATACGGAATCTTAAGCGGTACATTCTTAAATACTTTCACATTGTTTGTAATGACCTCACCGATCACTCCGTTTCCTCTGGTGACTGCCTTCGCAAGTTCCCCGTTCTGATAAGTCAGAACAACCGTAAGTCCATCCAGTTTCCAGGAGATCAATGCTTTTTGCCCTCCTAAGAATTCCTTCAGTCTTTCCACCTCTTTCGTTTTATCCAGGGAAAGCATCGGACGCTCATGACGCTCTTTCGGGAGCTCACTGAGCACTTCATATCCAACATTTACCGTCGGACTGTTCGCCATTCTTGTACCAAGCTTTTCTTCTAATTCCAGCAGTTCATCATAGAGCTTATCATACTCGTAGTTGCTCATGATTTCTGTATTTTTCTGCTCATACGAACGTCTCGCTCTGTTTAGAAGTTCTACCAGCTCTCGCATGTGATTCATTTCTTTCTGCTCATCTATCATCGCTTCTTCCCTTTCCCATGTCTCGTTCTATTATCTTGTGCTGCTGCCCACTGTTCCTGATATTTTCCTCCGGGCAATACAGAAGAATCTTTCAGCTGATCATATAATTCGTTCAATTCCTGATCTGTCAGTTTTCTATATTGTCCATCCTTCAATCCATCCAATGTAATGTTCATCACACGGACGCGTAAAAGATCCTTCACTTCATATCCGAGAGCTTCACACATTCTGCGAATCTGACGGTTTAACCCCTGTGTCAGGATAATGGAAAATGTATACTTTCCAATCTTTTTCACAGTACACGGACGGGTCACAGTATCAAGGATCGGAACTCCTACTGCCATCTTTTTTAAGAAGTCTTCAGTAATCTCTTTATCAACAGTTACTTTATACTCTTTCTCATGTTTGTTGGCTGCACGCATCATTTTGTTGATGATATCACCATTATTTGTCATCAACAACAGTCCATGAGAATCCTTATCGAGTCGTCCGATATAGGTCACACGCACCGGATAATTCAAGAAACGCACGATGCTGTCCCTTTCTCTGCGTTCTTCTGTACAGACGATTCCTCGCGGTTTATTGACTGCCAGCACAATCATCTCGTCCTGTTTTGAGACAACCTTATTTCCAACTTTCACGACTTGTCCCGGCACGATACGCATACCAGTCTGCGCACGCTGTCCGTCAACCGTCACGCGTCCAGTCTCAATGAGGCGGTCTGCCTCCCTTCTGGAACACACGCCCGCCTCGCTCAAATATTTATTCAGCCTTACCGGCTCACTCTTTTGTAAAAATTCTTCTTTGATTCGATTACTCAACTGTAAACACTCCACTTATATTATTGTCTTTGAAAAATGTATTTCCGCTGTATAAAAACAGAACCTCTGAGATTCTGTAGGAATCCATAAGATCATTGATCGTTCCGCTGTAATATCTCGGATCCACAACTACGATTTCTCTGTAGTACGGTGTCAGGAACGGTATAAATGAATTCGCAAAGGAATCTTTCACAAGAAGAAGACGCTTTGTGCTTGTAGAAACTGTACGGATATCAAGCAAGGATGAATTTCCTCCAAGAAATACCGTATATTGATCTTTCTCCTTTAATTTAGAAGAATCATATAAGGATGTGGAACGCTTTCCTTCATCCACATAATCTATGATCAAGTCTGTATCTTCTTCTGTCGGCACATAAATATCAATCTGTTCCTTCTCTCCCAGATTCACTCCGCTTTTTGACGCCAGCATTCCGTTGAAACTGTTAGAAACTGCGTGGGAAACATATTTTCCTGAAAGGTCTCCTTCAATCCCAAGGGATGGTGCCGCCGCCTGAAATGCATAAAATGCACCAAGTGTCGTCCAGTGATGATCCGTTTTGTAATAAATCTTCTCTGTCTTATGTTTATTCAATTCCGTTGACACGTCAATCCACTCAACGCTATCTCCAAGATCCTTTCGCACCATGCTGAACATCTGCGTCTGATCTTCCGGCTTTGCCAATGCTGGGAGTGAATGATTCAGCACATTTGCTGCATCCGGAACAAGCATCATACGAACCGGAATCTTTTTCTGGCTCTCTGAAAATGATTTGATTGCCTTGATATTTGCAGCAAGATGATTCTCGTCCGCAACTTCAATCTGCTCTAACAGCTGTCCATTTCTGCCGATGTAGACACCATTTTCCAGACGACTTCCACAAATCCGGTCTACCGTAACTTTCAGCTTTCTCCACATATCTCTTCCAACAAACTGATCATCCATATAAGCTTCAAATTTCTCATCATAATCTCCGCTTATCAGACTGCTCAGACGAAACTTTGGCTTCGTTGCAAGCATACGGTTCTCCTGCACTGATTTTTCTTTGTTAGGCACTATAATATTTATAATAAGAAATAGAAACAAGATCAGAATAAATATAATACCAACCAATTGCTCCTGTACTTTTCTCTGTCTATCTTTCTTCATCTTTTCACCTTAATTGTTGTCGTTCACTGTTTTCTATAACTCTCTAGAATCTAAAGTACAAAAACGGATTGTACGTATCTGCGATCAGATAAGCAACTGATATTGCCAGCATTCCAAAGAAAACAATTAGCATAATTACAGTCCGTACTGTATGATTCTCAGACACATTCAAAATTGCACGAAGCAGTCTTGATCCAATTGTTGTTGATCCAATTACTGCCAGCAAGTAGAACAGCCAGTGTGTCAGGATCACAAAGAATACTTCTTTACTGGCAAATCCTGCTCCGCCACCAACCATTGCAAAAAGGTAACGAAGTGCTGCTCCAAGGCTTGGACTAAAGAAAAATACCCAGCCAACCAGCACCAGAACTAATGCATAAATATGCTGCAATACACTTGGCCACCGATCCACAATTGCCCCCCAGACATATTTCTCCAGTACGAGAACTACTCCGTAATAGATTCCCCATACAATAAAATTCCATGCAGCTCCATGCCACATTCCGGTCAGCATCCAGACAATCAAAAGGTTTACAATATTTCTTGAAATCGTTACATGATTTCCACCAAGCGGAATATATACATATTCACGGAACCAGGAGCTCAAAGAAATATGCCATCTGCGCCAGAATTCTGTAATACTTTTAGAAATATACGGCACATCAAAGTTCTTCTTGAATTCAAAACCGAACATTCTTCCAAGTCCAATTGCCATATCAGAATAACCACTAAAATCAAAATAAATCTGGAATGCATAAGTAATACAGCCAAGCCATGCCATAAGAACTGTCAGACTGCTCGCTGATGTCGATGCTATTTGCTCAAAGATCTTTCCCATCGTATTGGCAAGCACTGCTTTCTTCGCAAGTCCAATGATAAAGAGCATTGCTCCCTGTCCTAACTTTCTTCCGGAAATCTTTCTTGCAGTAAGCTGTTTTTCAATATCTCCGTAACAGACGATTGGTCCGGCAACCAGCTGCGGAAACATGGATACATACAGTGCATACTTTACCAGACTCTGCTGTGCTTTTACCTTACCCCGATATACATCCACAATATAGGAAATTTCCTGAAATGTGTAAAAAGAAATTCCGATTGGTAATGCCAGTTCCCTGTATGGAATACTGATTCCGAACAACGTATTCGTACTTTCTACCAAAAATCCAAAATATTTAAAGAACACAAGCAAAACAATATTTACTGTTATTGCAAAGACCAGTGACCGTTTTGCTTTCGCCTCATTCTCACTCTTATTCTCAATATCCATTCCACAAAAATAGTTTAACAAAATACTGAGTATCATCAGAATGATATAAACCGGTTCGCCCCAGGCATAGAAGATCAGACTGCCTGCAAGTAGCAGGAGATTCTTCCATTGATATGGTGCGATATAATAAACTGCCAGCATGATTGGCAGAAATAAAAACAAAAATGTAATACTACTAAATAACATCTGCTCCCCCTTCTACAGACTCTTGTCAAATGCGCTGCGATATTCAGAAGCTTTCGAAGATACTGCAAAAAAGATATATCTTCCACGAATGCTTTCCTGTGAGTCCTCTAAAAGCTTCACCTGTTCCGGCAGATAAGAATCAAAATCTTCTATTCTCTGTGCTTTTCTCTGTGCGATCGCATTTGTCACATTTTCTATCTGTGCATCATTTTTCACCTGTATCACCAGAACTTCCGCTGCTGAAATACTGGACGGAGAAGAATAATACAAAACACCCTTGTAATCCGCACTGTTCAGTCCATAATTTCTCTTAAGCATCTGGTCATCCATCTGCACAAGTTCTTTACTGTCCAATACACTGCTCACAGCCTTTGATACTTCTGAAAAAGTCCGCTTACTTCCACTTGCATATAGCATCAATATCACAAGATATCCCACGATAATTACTAAAAGTATATATTTCATCGCAGAGATCATTCGCTGTCTTTTCTCTGTCATAGCGTTGCCACCTCCGCCATCTTTTCTGCCCAGATTGGATAGAAATTCGCTTTAAAATGAATTCCATCCTCTTCATAATACTCATCTTCTATAATATCTGAATTATCAATGTATCCGATCTGCTTCTTTTCACACATCGCTTCTAGTTTTTCATTGTAATCTGCGATATTTGCAAGTGCCGGCTCCTTCTCTACCGCACTTTCCTGCACCGGAAAAACAGCATTCACAAAAATGTGCGCATCCGGCATAGCCTTCTGAATCTTCTTAATCACATCTGAATAATCCTTGATAAACTTGTCTACATCTCCGTTTGTCTTAGTTACATCATTCATCCCATATGCCAGAAAAACAATCTGCGGATCCAGTTGTTTTGCCTGCTCGATCTGATCATCCAGTTCGCTGAAATGAATTCCAATTTTCGCAACAACACTTGATGTATTCAGTACGTCATACTCTGTAAAGCTCGCCGCAATGGAATCGCCCATCACAACAGCACCGGAAAAGCGTTCCTTCATGCTTCTTGTATCGGATGAATCTCCTGTTCCATCTTTCTTTTCCAACTGATTAATCTTCTGCTCAATCGTCTTCGCATCTGCAGATTCTTTGCCTTTTATATATGCAATTCCTTCACTGGTGTCGACTGGCTTCTTTGTCAGATTGCTAACACCCTGCACTGCCAGGAGTATCACTGTAATGACCAGCGCACATCCGACCCCGATCCGGATTCCCAGTTTTTGCTTTCTTTTTATTGTTTTCTTCATATATCTATATTCTTTCTGTTTTTTATATAGTGTATAGAATCCCATACTGTTTTAATAGTACATTTTTTAGCAATAAAAGTCAACAAATCTACGCTTGTATCTCGCCATTCCTTTTAGTACAATGATAGGTAGACGATTAAGAACTTAAACAGCTGCGGAGGTATCTGATTTATATGATTTCACTGACTTTAACAAATGTAAAAAGCTTCATGTCTCACCTTCTGTTAAAAGAGACCTTTGACAATTTCTCTTTTATTGAAGGAGAGATTATTACGTTTAATACCTTTCGGATTGACGGGTATATACAGAAAGATTTCTTTGATTCCGAAGAAGAGATTCCGGAATATTCTCTTTGGAAAAATCTGCGTGAATTTTGTTTTTCCTTAATTAAGGGAAAGAAAACACCGCTCGGTTTTCATTTTGTCTTCAGCCTAAATTCAAAGAATATTTCCCGTCTGATTGAACAGAAAGAACTGGGACTTAATCCTGCTGACGTGCAGGGACTATATTTGAATATACGTTACGATGGAACTCATCTCACCTGCGTGACAGGAACTTCCTTCAAGAGTTTTATGATGGATAAGACCCTGGAACGCGAATGGGATGAGATGGTAAAGAAGTTCTTTTTAAAAAAAGAGATTGCATTTGAGTTGATGTAAATTTAAAAATCCATTAGCAATGTGTGCCGCAAGGCGCACATAATAACAGCCGCCTCACGGTCAAATAATCGTGAAGCGGCTGAACTTATTACTGCCAATGATGAGAAACTCATGGAACATGTTTCTCATCATTTTACTTTATTATTTTGTCAGAAGCATCATGATATCATTGCTTCTCTTAACGAATGCTGTCATCTCTTCCGGACTTAACGGCTTATGAGCAAGCATTGCAAGATCATACAGCTGTTTGCAGATGATTGACGCGTTCTTGCTGTCCTTATTCGCTACAAGGAACTGAACCAGCGGATGGTTGGCGTTAAGAACCAGTGTTGCCTGGCTTCCGAACATGGATGCATCCATGCCGCCCATACCATACATCTTCATCATCTCCTGCATTCTTCTGTTTTCCTCAGAAAGAACTGCCATAGATGCTACATTCTCATCTTTGAGCTTTTCAACTTTAACATCAAGCTTCTCATTGCCAAGCTCTTTGCGGAAGATTTCAACAAGGCTGTCTGTTGTCTTCTGGAATTCTTCCTTCTCATCTTCTGCAACTTCATCCTTCAGAGAATCATGTACATCTGCATCAATTCTCAAGAACTGAACTTCTTGATGTTTCTGCTCAAGGTATGTGATAAATGCAGAATCAATGTTATGTGTCAGAATGATCGCATCCTGTCCCTGGGCCTTGAACATGTTGATGTACTGGCTCTGCTGTACTTCATCTGTTACATAGAAGATTCTTGTCTTCTCTTCTTCCTTCGCATCTGCGTCCTTAGACTCTTCTGCGTCTGTTTTTGTTTCTTCTGCCTTAGCTTCCTCTGTCTTGGCTGCATCAGCTTCTTCGCCTTTGGCTTCTTTGATGATATCTTCGAGAGTCATGTATTTATGATCAAGATTCTTGTAAAGCATAGAATTCTTCATCTTCTCACCGAATTTCTCATCCTTCAGGCAGCCGAACTTGATGAATGGACTGATGTCATCCCAATATTTCTCATAGTTCTCACGGTCTGTCTTGAACATTCCATTCAGCTTGTCAGCAACCTTCTTGGAAATGTAATCAGCAACTTTGTTTACAAATCCGTCGTTCTGCAGTGCACTACGTGATACGTTCAACGGCAGATCTGGACAGTCGATCACTCCCTTAAGTACCATAAGGAACTCTGGGATTACTTCTTTAATATTATCTGCGATAAATACCTGGTTATTGTAAAGTTTAATCTTTCCTTCAATGGAATCATACTCTGTATTGATCTTCGGGAAGTACAGAATTCCCTTTAAGTTAAATGGATAATCCATGTTCAGGTGAATCCAGAACAGTGGCTCTTTGTAATCCATGAACACCTTGCGGTAAAAATCAATATAGTCATCCTTTGTACACTCGCTTGGGTTCTTTGTCCACAGCGGATGTGTATCACTGATAGATACCGGACGTCTTACAATTTTTGCTTTTTTCTTCGGTTCGCCCTCTTCGCCTTCCTTTGGCTCTTCTGTGATGTGCTCTACAACAGTATCTGTATCAAGAACATCATCCTCATCGATTGTGTCATACTCAGGCTCTGCATTTGCCTTGGAAAGGAAGATTTCTGTCGGCATGAAAGAGCAATATCTCTCAAGTACTTCTCTTGCACGGTATTCATTTGCAAACTCAAGGCTGTCCTCATTCAGATACAGTGTGATCTCTGTTCCGACTGTTGTCTTATTTCCTTCCTGCATCTCATACTCCGTGCCGCCTTCGCTTGCCCAGTGTACCGGTTTCGCACCTTCTTTATAGGAAAGAGTATCAATCTGAACTTCGTCAGCTACCATGAATGCTGAGTAGAATCCAAGACCGAAGTGTCCAATCATATCATCTTCTGTTGTCTTGTCTTTATATTTCTCAAGGAACTGTGTCGCACCTGAAAATGCGATCTGAGTGATATACTCCTCTACTTCTTCTGCTGTCATACCAAGTCCGTTATCGATAAACTTCATTGTCTTCTCTTCCGGGTTGACAATTACTTCGATCTTCGGTTTGTATCCTTCCGGAAGTTCATATTCTCCCATCATATCCAGCTTTTTCAGCTTAGTGATCGCATCACATCCGTTGGATACGAGTTCACGTACAAAGATATCATGATCGGAATAAACCCATTTCTTGATAATAGGAAAAATGTTTTCGCTGTCAATTGATAAAGTACCTTTTTTAACTGCCATTTTACTGCACTCCTTTTTATTTATAATCTATCCGTAACTGCTCAGTTACGTTTCTTTTAATATCGGCTGTCAATCAGCTTTTTCGCTGATATCGATAGTATATTTGCCTGCCTAATGGACATTCTAGTACAGCAAAATTTAAAAGTCAATAGAAAATTAGCACTCCTTTCAAAAGAGTGCTAATAATTTCGTTAAAAGTATAAAGTTTTTATGAACTATACTGTTTCCGGCTCCGGATAATCCTCTCCAAATGTCTCAACAGTAACTTTCTTCATTACCTGTTTCTCAAGCGGGCGGTCGCTGTAGTCTGTTGCTGTCTCAGCAATCTTATTCACTACATCCATTCCTTCTGTAATCTTACCAAATGCAGCATAAGCTCCGTCAAGGTGTGGTGCTTTCTTATGCATAATGAAGAACTGGCTTCCTGCTGAATCCGGATGCATTGCACGTGCCATAGAAAGAACTCCTGCATCATGTACAAGATTGTTCTCTACACCGTTCTGCGCGAACTCACCTTTGATTGAGTATCCCGGGCCACCCATTCCTGTTCCGTCCGGATCTCCGCCCTGGATCATGAATCCGCTGATTACGCGGTGGAAGATCACTCCGTCATAGAAGCCTTTCTTTACAAGTGATACAAAGTTGTTCACTGTATTCGGTGCTACTTCCGGATACAGCTCTGCTTTCATAATATCACCATTTTCCATCTCAAATGTAACTACTGGATTTGCCATTTTCATTTCCTCTTTTCTTTTTCTCAGGTTTTCTGTAAAAGCAATAAGATAATTCGCTTTTACAGATGCACTCTAGTGATATTGTAGCGAATCTGCTTTAAAACTGCAAGCTGTATAGGGATTTTTTCTTTAACGCATCTGATTATAAATAAATGCACACCAAAAATCTGAAAAACATACAGCCTCTTTGTCCCCTGTATCATCGTGTTTCCATGCTACAAGACAATGGTAGGAACTCCAGCACCACGCATCTCTGGTAAATCCGCCGTCTACCCGTTCCAGCTCTTCCTCGTTTAATTCTTTAGAAGCTATCTGATACAAACAGCAAAGATTCCTTCTTTAGACTTTGATGTTCTTAAATCTGCCTGCTGCGACTTTGTCGCAACACCTTTCAGGCTTTCCCAATTTACAAGATCTTTACTTTTGGAAATGGCAATTATAGTCTCAATATCTGGATGATATTCTCACATCACAGGAACTTGCATTACTCAATTCCTGCAATTTTTAACAGTTCTTCAAAGTTCTGGATCTTATAGTCTGATTTTTCATATCCTGCTGCATCTCCGATACCAACTGCCTCCATGCCTGCTGCCTTTGCTGCATCAATTCCTGCATAAGCATCCTCTACAACAACACAGTCTTCCGGTTTTTCTCCAAGAAATTCTGCTGCTTTCAGGAATACTTCCGGATGTGGTTTGGAATGTGTGATATTGTTTCCATCTGAAATTTCATCAAATGTATCTAGCAATTCTACTTTCTCAAGAATAAATTTTGCATTTTTACTGGAAGAACCAAGTGCCAGCTTGAACCCTGCCTTGTGGAGCTTTTTCAATGTATTGCGCACCTGATCTGTTACATCATCTCTTGTCATTGTCTTGAGAAGTTCTCTATAAGTATTGTTCTTCTCTTCCATCAGCTCTGCTTTCTTTTCTGCTGAAAGTGGTTCTCCCTCGTATCTTTCAAGAATAATCTCCAGGCTGTCTGCACGGCTTACTCCACGGAGTCTGTTATTGATCTTCTCATCAAAGTAGATTCCCATCTCATCTGCCATCTTCTTCCATGCCTGATAATGGAATTTATCTGTAAATACGATTACCCCGTCAAGGTCAAAAATAAATGCCTTCATTTTCTTTATCTCCTTCATTTAAAATCATACACTGCACATTTTCAGTTCTTATAACTCTATTTTAATGTACTGTATATAACTTCTCCATGTAGGTTCTTTAGAAAAATCCGGCATTTTTTTATATTTTCTATTTGTTATTTAATTCATCCAGCTTTGTGGGAGTTACGCAATAATTATACTTCAACCGTAAGATCAGATATCTCCCCAATTGCCGTCTCAAGTGCAGCCGGATCAAATGGAAGAAATCCTATATGTGACAGTTCTTCTAATGAATTAGATCCCATCTCAGGATCCCCGGATGCTGCGATTCCTGCAAGTGCCGGTGTATATTTTCCAAGAATTCCCATTGCCTGTCCGTTTTTTGCAATTCTTGCAAGAGTTGTATGTCTTCCATAAGGTTTCCTCAGATCCTTTTCCGGCTGATATATGAAGTCATAATTTCCTGCTGCCAGTGTCATCACTTCTTTTTCATATCCCGGCAACTTTACTTCTGCTTCACAGTTAAACGGTATTTCAATATGGACACGGAATTTTCCGTCTTTCTCAATCTTCCAGTTGCATACATAACGTCCGCTGACTGAATCATAGCTACATGCGATTTCAGGAATACGGACATCCGGATGTGGTGCGACCACAGCTTTTCGGAATCCTTCCTCTGCCGGTCTGATTCCTGCTGCATAAGCATAAACAAATTCCATAACCGAACCATATGCATAATGGTTCAATGAATTCATTCCGGTATCACTGATCGTACCATCCGGCATCACAGAATTCCAGCGCTCCCATACCGTCGTTGCTCCTAAATTCACACTATAAAGCCAGCTTGGGAATCCTTCTTTTAACAGGAAATCATAAGCAAGTTCATACTCCCCTGCCTCTGCAAGTACGGTACAGAGAAGCGGTGCGCCAACGAATCCGCACTTGATCTGATACATATCCTGTTTTAATCTTCCTTTAAATTGCTCTACAATACGGCTGCGATCACGATATACCTGGAACTTCAATGCAATCACATAAGCTGCCTGCGTATCGATTGCAAGTCTTCCTGAAGGTGTAAAGAATTCATTTAATACGGCTTCTTTGATTTTCTCTTCCAACTCCAGGTAATGAGCTGCATCCTCTGCCTTATTCAGACGTTCTGCCATCTGACGTACGATCTGTGCTGAACGGTAATAGTAAACAGAAGAAACAAATGTATCGTTTGTGCTTCCTTTAAAGCTTGTCGGTGTCGGTCCGTCCAATGCAAGCCAGTCGCCGAATGTATCAAGGAAATCAAAGAGATAAGTCTTCTCTCCTCTTGCCGCATCTCCACGGTCGATAAAGTCTACCCAGTCTTTCATCAGTGGATAACAATATTCCATCTCTTCCGTATTTCCATAATAAGTATACAGTGTATTTGGTAAAAATGTTGCAATATCTCCCCATACACTTCCGGCTTTCTCTGTATGCCCGATATTCGGCAGGAAGTTCGGCATACCGCCGTCTAACATCTTCTGCTCATCCCGAAGATCTTTTGCGAATTTATGGAAGAATGCCCTTGTGTCCATATGATAACTTGCTGTCGGGGCAAATACCTGGGCATCTCCTGTCCATCCAAGACGTTCACTTCTCTGTGGACAATCTGTCGGCATATCAATAAAGTTTGACTTTTCTCCCCAGACTGTATTCTGATAGAGGCGGTTGATTTTCTCATTTGAAGTTTCAACCAGACCTGTCCTGCGAAGATCAGAATAAATCACTTTTCCAACGAAATTCTCTTTCTCCAGTTCTCCCGGCCAGCCTGTTACACGGACATAGCGGAATCCGAAGAACGTAAAGTGTGGACGGACAATCTCTTCTCTTCCATCAGAAATATAGACAAACTGTGATTTTGCATCACGGTAATTTTTATTATAGAAATTTCCCTGCTGTAAGATTTCGCCAAAATCAAGAATAATCTTCGTTCCTTTCGGGAAGTTTGCTTTAAACTCAACAAATCCTGCAAAGTTCTGTCCCATATCCAGTACAATTTCTTCTGCCGGTGTATAGATGATTTCCTTTACCTGGACTGTCTCTTTCTCAATCACCGGAAGGCTCAGACGATCCTGCAATTTTTCTACTGAAAGGTTTCTTGTTCCATCCTGTTCTTCCGGATTTTCTAATACTTCAACCTGTTTCTTTGCATTTTCTTTTCCGTCCCAGAGCTGATGATTCAGAATCTCTCCAAGATAAATTCCCGAATCCTCGATATCGGATCCATAGTATTCCCAGCTGTCATTCGTTGCAACAACTTCCACTGTTCCATCCTCATATTCCAGATGAAGTTCACCGATCGCCGCCATTCTGTCTCCAAAATTCTTGTCTTTCATTCCAAGACCGAAAGTCCCCATGTACCATCCTTTTCCAAGCAGAATGGAAAGTGTGTATTCTTTTTCTTCTTCCAACGATTTTTCTATTGGAAATGTCAGAACCTGAATTCCTGATTCATAATCGTTAATATATGGTGCAAGATATTCCTCTCCTAATTTCTTTCCATCCAGATATGTTTCGAACATTCCTACACCTGTCAGGTACAGTCTTGCACGCTTAACTGCTTTTTCTATTGCAAATGTCTTCTCTAATACAGGATGAAAGGTATCTTCTTTCGCTGGTGAAATCCATTTTCCAATCCACGGTTCCTCCATCTTTCCTGTCTCAAACAGAGCAGTTTCACTTGTTGCGCATTCTCCTCCATCTGTGAAAACAGTTACCCGATAGTAGTAAGTTGTACGTGGTTTTAATTCCACTTCCAGCTTCTCACCATTCTGTTTCAGGTCTGCAGCTTCTTTTTTATATAAAATATCTGAGAAATCTTCTGAGTCACTGACTTCGATTATTGCGTTAATCTGTTTCTTTCCTTTTGCTTCTTCCACATTCCATGAACAAAGCAGATAATCATATGCAAATCCAACCGGGTTCTCAATTCCATTGATTCTTACATTTGTAATCTTCAAATTATTTTTCCTCCTGTTATCTGATATTTAGGAGCAAAATTCCCCTAACATCCTTATACTTATGATTTATTATATGTGCTTCTGATTTTTTTCGCTATGTAGTATTTTGCTATCTATCCGACATATTTTCGCATATTTATTTGTGCAATTCACGTTTTTTCGTTATTTTTCTTCTACTCTTGATATTTTTTTCGATATTTCAAAGGAGAAATTCCATGATAAGCAGTGAACACGCGATAAAAATGGTCTTCACTATTGTATCCTATTTTTTCTGATATTTCTTCCATTGAAAGCTCTGTATCAAGCAAATACCGAACAGACTCTCTCATTTTTATTTCTCTTACAAGTGTAATAAAATTTTTGTCCGAATACTCTTTGATAACTTTCGATAAATATGGTATTGAATAGTGAAACACTTCCGATAACCGCTGCAAAGTAACTGTGGTATAATGATTTTGAATATATCTCAAAATTGGTGCATAATCGATTCCTGATTGATAACTTGAAAACTGACTATAGGCCTTATAATTTCTCAAGATGCATGAAAAAAGCAGATGCA
>OGEO01000690.1_pt1 | contig 28591 bp, 20 predicted proteins | sample 1570661 | NCBI WGS metagenome assembly OGEO01 (sample SAMEA2582142, study PRJEB24529) | metagenome | biome: Human gut stool | place: China | collected 2011
GCGGTGGAGAACTTATGAACCCGGACAGCACTCGCACCCCCACAGGCACCCTGCAATGGCCGCTGCCTGTCGCGGGTACGATTACTTCTCAATTTGGTCACCGCGTGGACCCCATCACCGGCGAGGTAAGCTCCCACACCGGCACCGACATTGCCTGTGCCGAGGGTACGCCGATTCTCGCCGCCGCAGATGGCGTGGTCACTGTTGCCAATGGCCTTGACAGCTGGGGCGGCAGTTACGGGTACTACATCAAAATTAACCACGGTGGTGGGCTGGAAACACTGTACGCCCACTGCTCGTCCATCTGCGTCACCACCGGTCAGCAAGTACAGTCGGGACAAGTCATAGGCTATGTCGGCCACACAGGACGGGCAACAGGGAGCCATTTGCATTTCGAGATACACATAAATAAAATTAGGAAGGACGCAATGAGTTATTTCGGGATGTAATATTGTGAACAGCTTTGTCGGAACGATTTTCTGCTAATATTTTTTGTTTACGGCGATGTTTAAAGAATATCCGTGGTTGCAGATCAAAAGGATACATATTGTAGAGTTTCGGATTGCTTTCCAGCCGGAAGGCAACACAGGATTCCGTCTGCTCAAAAACAGAAAAATCCGAACTGGGTCCAAAACCATGAATCGGCATATGATAAAACTTGCCTTTGTAGCGATAGCAGCCTTTTGTCAGTCTGGCTACATATGGAAAAATTGTAAGACTTCGATCCGACCAATATCGTGGGTTGCCCCGCCAGAGATACTGCGTATGATTCTTTCCCTCAAGACTCATCAGTTGCGCACCTGAAGAAGATACTTGCGCCATTAGATCTTCGTTCCGAATAGTATAAAGCATAAATTGTTTTCTCCTGAGTTTTATGTCAGATAAATGAAATCCTTCGGCATTTTGTAGGTTTTGCATTTGAATTGAGCTTTAGGCAACATCGCACAATTCCCGCCTGACAGCTTAAGCATCGCTCCGGCAGCTGCCGCACCTTGCTCGCTGTATCGGCACTTTGAATTGCGGTATTGCCTTTATTTAGCGCTGGCGTGATACGATTCTTCGTACAATTTCCGAAAATGTACAAAGCAGTGTGCTGACGATTGACATTCGAAATCAGCGCACTGCTTTGCAGAAAAAATATTTGGCGGCAAGGTTCAGATTTGTGGACTCTGCAAGGGAATCACCATATTCTACGTTCTTGAAAACCGGTACGGTGCGGGACTCCATCTCCTGTGGCAAGAAACAGATGAGAAGGAGGCCCTTTCCCGTCCGGCAAAAGGCATGGACGCTCACAGTTGGCCTGATTGGTAACAGCGCCGTTGCTCCATACAATTCGACGCGTATAGACAGCCGGGTCATCTGCAAATTCCCAGTGGATACAGTCATGGCTTTCGGCGTACAGGTCGGCTCCCCAAATACCGCTGATACCTTGCCTCTTGCTTTTGAAATCATCCTTGATCAGCGGGCAGAAACGACCGTCCTCATACCGGAGGTATGGGTATTCCGAATCCGAATAGCCGCCGCCTGCCGGGGGTGGCAGAAGGGAATACCGATACGGATCATGAACCATTTTGCACCGGACTTTGGACAATTTGCAGCCGGTCACGGTCTGCTCAGCGCACGATCAGGACATAGGGATCAAACAGTTGTTCATGCAGCTCGTCCATGGCCTGTTCGGGGTCGGAAATATCGGTCAGCCAGAGCGAATAGTCATACTGGCAGAATCCGGACAAATCCATCTTGAAGTTTGTTTCCCAGTTGTTGTTCATGACCCAGGAATACAGCGGGCGGGCATTGTTTTCTGCTGCGCCGTCGCACAGGCGGATGGGGTGATGCTGCATCTCGCCGGTATAGAACATGGGAACATCTCTGGCTGCAATCAACACGCCGCCTTCGGGGGAAAGGCGTGCCGCGCCGTCATCCGACATATAGAATTCCATGCAGGTGCCGGGCAGCTGGTCAATGCCGGGGCGGAAAGCCTCACGCGCACCCTTGCGAAGCACGGTTCCGTTGCCGGGACGGTTCAGATCAAGCGACAGGAAAACACTCTCCACTTCGTCCGAAATTGTCTTGCCAAGTTCCAGGGTAAAGTCAATGCGGGGAATTGCTTCATACAGTTTCAGCAGAACATCAGCTTTTACTGTACCGGCAAGGCTGTAATGCAGACGCAACTGGGTGAACACAGGACCATGTTCCATGCAGGTGATTTCCATCAGTTTTCCGATGTGCGTTTCTGCGTGTTTGCCGCGAATATTGCGACCCAGTGCGCGGCGCTCCTCGTAAGAAGAGAACGGCACCTCCTGATGCAGAGGCGTACGCTGGTACACCGGCGTGAAGAATGGAATGGCAGTGCCGGCCATTTCGGTTCCAGTGCGCTTATCCACAAACGAAGTGATGCCATCGCCCGGCTTATAGCAGATGCGGAAGAATTTGTTTTCCACTTCATACGGCAGGCGGTACGTCACCGGGTCGTAGTCATTCACAATATCCCGTACTTCTTCAGCGCCCATATAGCAGTGACGTGTATTCAGCGTTTCCGGAGCTTTGTGACGGGCAGTGTAGGTGTATTCTTTTTTTTCGCCGTAAGACAGCGTATCAATAAAGCTGATTTTGCGTCCGCGCGGGTGAGGGGATACCTGGCAGGTGTACAGGTTTCCTGCCAAATCACGCACCTCAACATCTTCAAGTGCAAGGGTTTCAATATAAAACTCGATCAGCTGGGGTTGGCTCGTGTGGCTGACGCCTACCGCACGCACAGTACCGGTGGTGTTGTAGTAGCGCAGCATATCGCCTTTCTTCTCGGCAATGGAGCAAAGCATAAGGGAGGCGGCTTCATGCGCCTTGGATGCGTAGCTGTTCTTACGCATATCCAGGTTCAGAACCATCGTGTCATATGGGTTGGTAATAGTAGAAGAATGTCCCCATGTATGCTCTGCATACAGCATCAAGTTGTCCTGCACGGCTTCTGCCAGCGCCGGATAGTGTGTTTCTGCATCCGGGTCCAGACGGTTTGCAAGCTGCCAACGGTGGTCGGCATCCTTGTAGTGCTTGACCGCATAGGGGGTACTGCCGACACCATTGGCCCACCAGTCCGTCCAGTCACCGCGGTAAACAGGTGCATCCGTAAGTTTCGGTGCGATGGCAGCGTACAACTCCTGCAGCGAAACCATCTCAACGCGTACTTCCTGACCGTACTTTTCGTTGTAAGCACGGATGGTTTCCATAATCTCGGCAGACGGCGGCGCATTATCGCTGAAAACACCGGACACTGCGGTTACAATGAAATCGTATGGATAACCCTCGGTTTCACATTCGGTCAGATACTTGTCAAGATTTGTATGCAGCTGATCCGAGAAGGAAGTGCCGGCGTCGGCATCTTCACCCAGACGGTTGCGCATCATCCAGTTGACAGCGTGGTTGGGCTGAAGCCCCAGCACATTGCCCAGATTATAATGTTCGCCGTTCCAGACCAGCAGCCGCTGTCCGGAAGCGTTTTCCCAGAAGAAAGCATTCTGGTTCTGGTACAGCGGATACATACCGTGGTGGCAGTGAACATTCGTGAAGAAGAACTCCACACCGTTTTCAATCATGGCGTCACGGTAGCCCATGGAGAATCCATTGACATCGGCTGCCATGGCTGTGTGAATTTTTGTGCCAAACGGTTGCAGCTTGTCCTGCCATTTGGCCAGACGCTTGCCGAATACATCCGCATTGACAAGATCGTTGAAGTTCAGATAGTTGGCCGAAATACCGATTTTGCCTTCCTTGACAAAACGGGCAAAGTCGGCGCGATCCTCCTCGCTGGCTTGTTTCCAGAACTCCTCTACGCAGTACAGCGTTTCGCAGTTCCAGCGGAAGTCAGCATATTCCGGCTGACGCATCATGGACAGCACGGTTTTGATATAGTTGACCTGAATTGCAATAACGCGTTCCTGCAGATCTGTGTAGCCTATGTCCGTGTGGGAATGGTGGACAACATAGACCGTCTTGATGGAATGTGCCATGATAAAATACCTCCTAATATTTGATTTGCGGTTTTCGGGGGAAAGCCACAGACTTTTGAGATTGATAAAATGTCGGCGATTCTACACCGGATGTGCCACAATGCATACCGGTACAGGGCAGGAGATTCCCGCTTTTTCCGGTTCCAGACGTCCCGTCTTTTCATCCCTGCGGAAGCAGGTGATGCAGCCGCTGTCCTGATTGGCAGCCAGCAGCATATAGGATAACTCAGTTGCGAACACAGGCAAGAATGACCTTGACCTCGCTGCCGTCCGGGCTGTAAATTTCATAATCGCCGGCTGCCTGAGGAACAATGCAGGTTTCGGCATAGTGCAGCTCCAGAGGAGGGAACGCATCGCTTTTGCTGCGCAGAACCGCCCGCGTACCATCAACCAGGTTCAGCATATGCACACTGCCGTTGCGATGTACCGGCAGGGCAGAAGATGTTGTAAAGCGGAATGTGTCCAGAAACTCCCGTTCATGCAGACCGGTGCGCACAACCGTTCCGTTTTCGCCGGTATAAACTTCTGCCACTGCGTTGACAAGGTTTCTGTGAACCCATTCGGTATTACGGTACCATTGGATGTTGGCTGCACCATGTTCAAGGTGGATGGGGCGCGGTTTGCCGTCAAGGTCAACACGACCCCAGTCCCACAGCTTGAATGTGAAAATATAGGGTGTAGCGCTGATTTCCAGCACCATGGTATCTGCACCGGAACAATGCACAGTGCCGGCCGGAATCAGCACATGGTCATGCTTCTTGACGGGAATCTTGTTGACAAATTTTTCTGCCGGGAAAGGCTTGCCGCCGTTCTGGGCCGTCTGCAGGGCGTCGATCATTTCTTCCGGCTTTGTACCGGCTTTAATGCCCAGATAGACGCAAGGGGCTTCGCCGGCAGCATCCAGAAGATAGTAGCTCTCATCCTGTGTATAGTGCATATGGAAATGGCTCTGGATGTATTCGGTCAGGGGGTGAACCTGAAGCGAAAGGTTCTGCCCGTGCATGGTGTCCAGCATATCAAAACGAATGGGAAATTCCTTGCCGAAGCGTGCATGAACACGGTCACCCAGAAGCTCACGCGGGTGCGCATAGACAAGGTTGAGCGCCGGCGTTTCCACAACACAGGAACCGAAATCCAGCAGCAGGCTGTCTTCCTCCGGAACACCGTCAAAGCTCCAAGCGTAGTTGCTGCCGTTATCAGGCAGGTCAAAATGTGTTTTCATCCAGTCACCGCCCCAGACACCCGGATCAAAGTAAGGCACCATGCGGAACGGCTGCGCCGCAGCTTTGGATAGTGCATCGCGGTAAGTATATCTGTGTCTGGATGTGGGCGGTACGGAAATCAAGGCTGCGCCTCTGGATAAAAGAGGAAATTTTCTGGCACCTGTCCGCCATTTCCCGGCAATGGCCGGCGCGGACAGGCAAACGTTGCTTGAAAACTTTGCTTGGATTTTTAGCAGTATCTGCCCGGAAAATGCTGTTCCCATTGAAATTGATCTTGCGTTTCCCGGACCGTTTGACTATAAAAACGGCATCTGCCTTTTACAAGGGCTGGACAAATACGATGCACTGTACGGCTGCAATCTGCGCCGAGCATTCTCCGAAATCAGTGGCTTGCTGGAGCAAAAAGTTCAATTTATCAATGATGCAGCGGCCTTTGCGTTGGGGGAAATGGCCTTTGGTCAGGCGACGCAAGCCGGGCGAGCTCTGTTTGTAGCAGTGGGAACCGGCTGCGGCAGTGCATTTGGGGTGAACGGATTTCTGGCTGAAGAAGGTACACCCGGTGTGCCGCCAAACGGATATTTTTATAATGCACCGTTTCGGGACAGCTGCGTAGACGACTATATTTCCCGGCGGGGGCTGGAAAAGCTGTCCGGCGAGATGCTGGGTGTGCCGCTGGATGGTCGTGCGCTTGCTGAACGCATCGCCGCCGGGGACGAACGGGCCAAAGCCTGTTTCCGGTGCTTTGGTGAACAGCTGTGCGATGCATTGCAGCCGCAGATCGAAGCATTCTGTCCGGACACGCTCTGCATGGGGGGACAGATTATGGCAAGCGCGGCATTATTTCTGCACCCGTTGGAAAAACTTTGTACAAACAAGAAGATTACTTTATATATTACACAGGATACTTCTCTGCGGACTATGCAGGGGCTGACAAGAGCTGCCAGCCGGTAGGATGAGGCGGCTTATGCCATATATCAATCTGCTTATATATCTGGAAAAATTTCAGTCCATGGAGCACTTCAAATAGGAACTCGTCGAATATCTGGATTACTACAACAACCGCAGAATCAGGGCAAAACAAAAGGGCTTGCCGCCTGCAATTCACAGACAACAAGCCCTTTCGGCTACTTGAACAATTTTTACTTCAAAATATGGCCCTGACTTTTTGGGATCACCTCAAAACCGCGGATGTCCTGCTATTTATTTGGTGAAAAAACCATGTAGCTGATTGCTTTATAGAATAGACTCGTCAGGATTTGAAGCTTTTGGATCGGATGCCAGCGCACCGCGGTAGAGCACTTCGGAAGAAACATAACTGACTTCGGGCGCCGCTTTCGGGTGTTCTATCACAAAAAGAATCTTGGCGGCCAAGCGAGAACCGATGGTTTTCGGCTTTACATCGACTGTTGTAATACGGTCGGCAACGTTCAAATATTCGCTGTTGTTGTCAAAGCCCGTCAGTACGATACGTCCTTCAGGGTCTATCCCTTTTTCTTCAAGATAACGCTGGATGAAATGAGCAATATAGTCGCTGGCACAGACGATACCGTCCGGCATGGTTGGCAGGAAGTCCAGAAAGCGACTGATTTCCTCATAATGGGTGCGAAGACCCAATGACCCGGTAAGGTAAAGACTGGGGTTTGGAATGATCCCATGCTCATGCAGTGCATCCAGAAATCCCTCGTAACGGTCTTTGTTTGTCTGGGCGTATTCCACATCGCCTATGAAGCTGAGCTTTCGGCATCCATGAAGAAGCAGACTGTTTGTAATCTGCCGGATAAGATCACGACCCTCAATAATGAGCAGATCCCCATGTAACTGGTTATAGGGGACAGAGGGAACCGTGTCCAGAAAAACCTTTGGTATAGGTAAAGAGGATAACAGCCGCAGCAAGGGCGCAGAATACGTGTTCAGTACAATGACACCATCTACTGTACCGTTTGTCAAAGGCTCCGGCAACACATAGCCCGCTTTGTAATTTGTGGGAAGATATGTGTACATGAGGTTGACATTATGCTCGGAAAGATCTTTGGCAATCTGATGGATAATCTGCATCCAGAAAAGAGAGGACTCCGGTCGGCACACGGCTACCGCTACGGTGCGTGTGTGGGGAGGCAGTTGAGCAGAGACGGTCGCAGTGGTATCCTGAGAGGGAGTGTGGAAATAGCCCATCTCGGTGGCTTTTTGATGGATTTGGGCACGCATAGAATCCGAAACGCCGGGACGGTTGCTTAGCGCTTTCCATACGGTGATTCTGGAAACAGAAAGAGCATCAGCAATATCCTGCATGGTTGGTTTGCTCATGAAAGAAAGCCTCCGTTTTTTGAGTTTATAGTAAGTATAGCACAATCATAAGAGAAAAGCAACACGAAAAGTTAACTTTTGCTAATGTTTGATGTTGAAAATGTTGGCTATCTTGCACAAAAAAACAATGCGAAAACCGTTGATATGCACGAATACAATGAAACGGTGCGCGATTTGTGCAAAATGACGATTGACAGGTACAAAAGTAAATGTTAATATTTGACTAACAAATGGCAACGAATGCTGACTATGGAGTTAACGCTTAGTTAGCACGAAATGCTGGCGGCTGTTAACACTTGGCTCGCCAAAAGAAAGGGGCACATTCTATGAAAAAGGATAAGCCGGCAGTTTCAACTTCAACGAAGCCACGCCGCAAACGTTGGACGAGTGATGACACGGAGCTGACATTGCTGGGGCTTCCGGCAGCCATCTGGTACGCAGTCTTTTGCTACCTGCCCATGTTCGGTCTGATTATCGCATTCAAAAACTTCAAGATCACTCCGGGAAAGAGCTTCCTTTACAGCTTGTTCCACAGCGACTGGGCAGGGTTTGACAACTTCAAATTTTTCCTTACCAGCAACACCTTTGCCATGCTGCTGCGCAATACGCTGTTATATAACATCTTATTTATCGTATTGAACATTGTAATTCCGGTTACATTGGCTGTGCTTATCAATCAGATTTACAGCCGCATTGCTTCTAAAGCATACCAGACGATGATGTTCTTCCCGTACTTCCTTTCGTGGGTTGTTGTCAGCTACTTTGTCTACGCTTTTCTGAACCCTGACAAAGGTCTGATGAACACCATTATTCAGGCTCTTGGCGGCGATAAAATCATGTGGTATTCTCAGCCAAAATGGTGGCCGCTGATTTTGACTTTCATGCAGGTCTGGAAATCCATGGGCTATAATATGGTTGTCTACCTTGCAAGTATTACCGGCATTGACAGTACGCTGTACGAGGCGGCAACGCTGGACGGCGCGACCAAGTGGCAGCAGACCAAATATATTACACTGCCGGCACTGAAACCCATCATCGTTATGATGTTCATTCTGAATGTCGGCCACATCTTCTATTCCGATTTCGGCTTGTTCTATCAGGTTACGCAGGGTGTTCCCAACTCACTGTACAACGTTGCCAGCACATTTGACACCTATGTCTACCAGGCTTTGCAGAGCAATGTGACAATCGGCAGAACTGCTGCCGCAGGTTTGTTCCAGGCTGCATGCTGCTGCGCGACCGTTCTGGTTGCCAACTTCATCGTTTCCAAGATTGATGAAGAAAGCGCGATTATTTGATGAAGGGAGAACACACAAATGACTCTGGCAGAAAAGCATAAGATAAAGGCCGAAGAAAAAAAGCTGGAAAAAGAGGAAGCTCGTGCGAAGTTCCGCTTAAACCAGATTAAGCCGACAACGAATGCCTGCTTTAACATTCTGTTTGTACTGCTTTCCTTCGTCTGTCTGTTTCCGGTGTTCTACGTCTTTATGATTTCCGTTTCCTCCACGGATTCTATCACAAAGTACGGGTACAGGCTTTTCCCGGATACATATTCCACGGCGGCGTACACGTTCCTTTGGAATGAACGCGGAACGATTTTTAATTCACTCATAATTTCCGTGGTGGTCACGGTTATGGGTACGGTGCTGGGCGTATTGCTGACCACAATGATTGGCTATGTGCTTTCCCGCCCGAACTACAAGCTCAAAGGCTTCTTCACCTGGATGGTATTCATCCCGATGATCTTCAATGGCGGTATGGTTGCAAACTATGTGGTTGTTGCCAATATGCTGCACTTGAATAATACAATTTGGTGCTTGGTTCTGCCGCTGGCCATGAGCAGCTTCAATGTTATTATCTGCAAGACCTTCTTCCGAACAACGGTACCGGATTCCATCATTGAGTCGGCAAAGATTGACGGCGCATCCCAGATGAAAATTTTCTGGCGTATTGTGGTGCCCATCTCCAAGCCAGTATTTGCCACCATTGCACTGTTCCTGACGTTTGGCTACTGGAATGACTGGTTCCAGTCTGCCCTGTATATTTCGGATTCCAAGCTGGTATCCTTGCAGGCACTGCTGAACAACATGATGAAGAACCTGGAGTACATCGCCAATAACCCCAGCGCAGGTCTGAGTCTGCAGCAGTACCGTAACTCGATGCCGTCCGAATCCGTTCGTATGGCAATCGCAATCATTATCGTCATTCCCATTGCGTGCGCGTATCCGTTCTTCCAGAAGTACTTTATTTCCGGTCTGACGGTTGGTGCGGTTAAGGGCTAAGAGAAAGACTCTGAAAAAGAAAAACACTGTATAAGAACATCGATGCTAACAAATAAGCCCATTCAATTTTCCCACCACATTTGGTTCTGTTCCCCTATAAGGGGAATGAAGATACACAACTTTACACAAGCAAAGGAGAAAAACAGATGAAAAAGTTCAACAAAGTGCTTGCGCTGGGCATGGCCGGTTCCATGGCCCTCAGCATGGCAGCCTGCGGCGGCAGTTCCTCTTCTGCCTCCACCGGCACCGATGGCAGCAGCACCTCTACGGCTGCTCCTACGGCTGCTCCCTCCAAGGACGTCGTCACCCTGAAATGGGTGGCCGTTGGTTCTGGCATGCCTTCTAACTACGATGCATGGCTGGCACAGATTAACCCGTATCTGGAAGATAAGATCGGCGTCAACATCGACATGGAGGTTATCTCCTGGGGCGACTGGGACACCCGCCGCAATGTTATTGTGAACACCAGCGGTGAATACGACATCCTGTTCACCAACGTCAACACCTATAACAACGACGTCAATACCGGTGCTTTCCTGGATATCACCGATATGGTCAAGGAAGCGGCTCCTGAACTGTACGCTTCCGTTCCGGAAGATTATTGGAAAGCCTGCGAAGTGGGCGGACGTGTTTATGGTGTGCCTACCTACAAGGATTCTTCTCAGAGCGAGTACGTTGTCTGGGATAAGGCAAAGATCGAGGCTGCCGGCTATGACTATACCAAGGAGCTGGGCATCACCGACCTGGATGAACTGACTGCGCCCCTGAAGGCTATCAAGGACACTGACGGCGAGGCTTCCTTCCCTCTGAACAAAAACGGCGGCGGCTACCAGTCCTATATGTATGACCAGCTTGGCGCCGGTCTGTATCCCCTGGGTGTGCGCTATGATGACAGCGAGGGTAAGGTTGTTGCTACTGTTGAGCAGGATGACATGAAGCAGATTCTGAAAACCTTCCATGAGTGGTACAACGAAGGTATCATCAACTCTGACGCTGCAACCCGTCCCGAAGATGCAAACTACAAGGCTTGCTCCATTGCACAGGGCTGGTCCGGTGCGGCAATCACTTCCTGGGGTCCGCAGCTCGGCGTTGAGTGCGTTGCCCAGAAGTGGGGCCCGACCATCGTTTCCAATGAAACTGTCCGCGGCTCTATGAACTGCATCTCCGCTAACTGCGCCTATCCCGAAAAAGCACTGCAATTCCTGCAGCTGGTAAACACCGACACCTACGTCCGTGACCTGTTCTACTACGGCGTTCAGGGCGACAACTGGGATTACACCGATGACAGCAAAACCTTCGTCCATAAGAACAACGCGGATTGGTCTATGGCCGGTTACACCCAGGGCAGCTTCTTCGCTATCACCCCGACCGACGATTTCGATTTCAACCAGTTCGACGAAGTTAAAGAGCTGAACGAAAAGGCTGAGCCTTCTGTCCTGCTTGGTTTCACTCTCGACACCACCTCCATCGCTGATGAACTGGCAAACTGCATCCAGATTGCAGAGCGTTACAAGGGCGAGCTGCTGACCGGTACTGCTGATCCCGAAGTCATGGTTCCCCAGATGATGAAAGAACTGCGCGCTGCCGGCTTTGACAAGATCGTTGCTGAGGCACAGAGCCAGGTTGACGCTTTCATGGCTACCAATAAGTAATCTTTAAAAAATCCAAATACTATCCCTGCAGGCAGGGAAACCTTCGGGAGCGGAACGCTGAGTTCCCGCTCCCGATTTATTTTAAGTACACAAGGAGAATCAAGTATGGCTAAAATCATCGGCAGCGCACTGCCCAATATTCCGTGGCAGGAACCGCCTGCAAACACCCGCACCCCTTTCTGGCGCTATGATGCAAACCCCATCATCGGTCGTGACGGCAACGCCCGTTCCAACAGCGTGTTCAACAGCGCCGTTGTGCCTTTCAAGGATGGCTTTGCCGGCGTATTCCGCTGCGACAGCCTGTCCATCAGCATGGATATTTTCGCAGGCTTCAGCAAGGACGGTCTGCACTGGGATATTGAGGATACCCCGATTCATCTGGTAGGGGACGACCCGGAGGTCACAACCCGTGAATACCGCTATGACCCCCGTGTATGCTATATGGACGGCAAATACTATGTGACCTGGTGCAACGGCTACCACGGACCCACCATCGGCATTGCGTGGACGGATGACTTCAAGACATTCCACCAGCTGGAAAATGCCTTCCTGCCGTACAACCGTAACGGTGTCCTTTTCCCGCGCAAGATTCAGGGGCGCTACATGATGATGAGCCGCCCGAGCGATACCGGGCATACCCCCTTCGGCGATATTTTTGTCAGCCAGAGCGAGGATATGGTATACTGGGGACGCCACCGCTTTATGATGGGTGCTGTAAAAGGCGATGAATCTGCATGGCAGAGCATGAAGATCGGTCCCGGTCCCATCCCCATTGAAACCGATGAAGGCTGGCTGCTGATTTACCACGGTGTCATCAACACCTGCAACGGCTATGTGTACCGCATTGGTGCTGCGCTGCTGGATATTGACGAGCCGTGGAAGGTAAAATGCCGCGGCAAGGATTACCTGCTGGCTCCTCACGAGCTGTATGAGTGTGTAGGCGACGTGCCGAATGTAACCTTCCCCTGCGCCACCCTGACGGATGCCGCGACCGGTCGTATTGCGATGTACTACGGCTGTGCCGATACCGTGACCGGTCTGGCGTTCACCACGGTGGATCGTGTATTGGACTATATCAAGAAGAACTCTTTCTGATGTTAAAGGGGCAAAGAGATGCCACAGGATAACATTTTGCTGATACCACGATTTCGGTGTAGATACGTTCCACTAACGCAAACAAAAATGCAAAAAACAGCCAGCTTTGAATTGCTGGAAGCCTCGTTATGAGGGAAAGGAAAGACCTATGCGCACCATTGATTTTCTTGACAAGCGCGTCACAGGTATCTGCAATGAGCTGAAAAAGCTTTCTGTAAAACAGAAGTTTGAAACGAGCGACTGGCTCATAAAGCCGGGCAACTTCCTGCGCCCGGAAGATGCCGATGCAGACCCTGCACCGTTTGAACCCTTTGACAGCCGCACCATGCATTGGTACGGACCGGACAAGCATTACTGGTTCCGCGCGGATGTGGCTGTGCCGCAGGAAATGGACGGAAAACCGCTGTGGATGCACGTTTGCACCCAGATTGATGAGTGGGACGATGCCAAAAACCCGCAGTTCCTGCTGTTTGTGGACGGCAAGGTGACACAGGGCGTGGATATGAACCACCGCGACATCCTGCTGGACCGCTGCGCCAAGGGCGGTCAAAAGTACCGTCTGGAATTGCAGTCCTACACCGGAATCCTGCATACCGAATTCAACCTGATTGTAGACCTGCGGGAAATCGACCCCGAAATTGAGGGTCTTTACTACGATATGGTTGTGCCGCTGGAGGCTTTTCCCCGGTTGGAAGAGGACGGCAAAGCCCGCCGCGATCTGGAAAACGTGCTGAACGAGGCTGTCAATCTGATCGACCTGCGCACACCTTATAACGAGAGCTTCTATCAAAGCATTGCTGCTGCCCGCCGGTATCTGGCAAAAGCACTTTATACCGACCTTGCCGGTCATGAGGAAGTCATTGCAAGCTGCATTGGCCACACGCACATTGACGTGGCATGGTGGTGGACTGTTGCACAGACCCGGGAAAAAGTGTGCCGCAGTTTTGCAACTGTGCTGAAACTGATGGACGAATACCCCAACTACAAGTTTATGTCCAGCCAGCCGCAGCTGTATTACTTCCTGAAGCAGCGCTACCCCGAGCTGTATGAGAAGATCAAACAGCGCGTGGCGGAGGGACGCTGGGAACCCGAAGGCGGTATGTGGGTTGAGGCGGACTGCAACCTGACCAGCGGCGAAAGCCTGGTGCGTCAGTTCCTGTACGGCAAGCGTTTCTTCAAGGAAGAGTTCGGTGTGGACAACCGCATTCTCTGGCTGCCGGACGTGTTCGGCTATTCGGGCGCGCTGCCTCAGATCATGGCAAAGTGCGGCATTGATTATTTCATGACCACAAAGCTGGCATGGAACCAGTTCAACAAAATGCCTTACGACACCTTCAAGTGGCGCGGCATTGACGGCACCGAAATCCTGACCCACCTTGTCACAACGCTGGGGGTCGGTCAGAGCGAGAATGACTTCTTCACGACTTACAACGGCATCCTGCATCCCGATGCGCTGATCGGCGGCTGGCACCGCTACCAGCAGAAGGACATCAACAATGATATCCTGATTTCCTACGGTTACGGTGACGGCGGCGGCGGTCCGACCCGCGCCATGCTGGAAACCTCCACCCGTATGGAAAAGGGCATCGAGGGACTGCCCAAAGTGCGTCAGGCATTTGCACGCACCTACTTTGATGAGCTGGCTGAGCGTGTGAAGGACAACCGCCGCCTGCCCACATGGGAAGGTGAACTCTACTTTGAGTATCACCGCGGCACATACACCTCCATGGCGCGCAACAAGCGTTCCAACCGTAAGATTGAGCTGCACATGATGGACTTGGAACTGCTCAGCCTGCTGGCACAAGCCAAGGTCGCATACCCAGAGGCAGAAATCGACAAGCTGTGGCATGGAATCCTCATCAATCAGTTCCATGATATTCTGCCCGGTTCCTCCATCCACGAAGTATACGAAGTCACCAAAAAAGAGTATGCCGAGATGGAAGCCGAAATCACGGCACTGCGCGAGGAGCGCCTGGATGCACTGACCCCCGCCGGGGAAGGCGTTACCGTGTACAACACTACCGGCTTTGTCCGCAGCGATGTGGTTGAACTGGGTGATTGCAAGGCAGAGGCTTTGCAGGACGAAGCCGGCAATATCTATCCCGTACAAAAAACAGCCGATGGTGCCGTGGCGTTCCTGAACAACCTGCCTGCCAAGGGCAGCAAAACGTTTGCGGTCGTACCGGCACAGGTTTCGGCTGCGCCTTTTGAAATTGCGACCGATGGACATAAGATTGACACCCCGTTCTATACTGTCACCTTTGATGAACACGGTCAGATGACCGGCATCTTTGACAAAGAGAACCGCCGCGAAGTGCTCAAGCCCGGTCAGGCAGGCAACCTCTTCCGCGTATATGAGGATAAGCCCATCTATTATGACAACTGGGATATCGATATTTTCTATACCGAAAAGTTCTGGGATGTCACCGACCTGCAGGACTTCACATGGACGGAGAACGGTCCCGTGCGCGCCACACTGCACATCGAACGCAATTACAGCAACTCCACCCTGGTGCAGGATATCCATTTCTATGCAAAGCAGCGCCGGATTGAGTTTGTTACAACCGTGGACTGGCACGAACACCAGAGCCTGCTGAAGGTTCACTTCCCGGTAAATGTCCATACTGACGAAGCTACGTTTGAAATCCAGTACGGCAACCTGACCCGCAAGACGCACGCCAACACCAGCTGGGATCGCGCACGCTTTGAAAGCTGCGGTCAGAAGTGGATGGACCTGAGCGAAGGACATTACGGCGTCAGTATGCTGAACGACTGCAAGTACGGTCATTCCGTCAAGGATTCTGTGATTGGGCTGACCCTGATTAAGTCCGGCATTGAGCCGAATCCTACCACGGATCAGGAAGTTCACCACTTCACATATGCCATTTATCCGCACGCCGAAAAATGGCAGGCGGCCGGCACGGTGCCGCAGGCGTTCTTCCTGAACCAGCCTGCGTTGGCTGTGCAGGGCGGAAAGCCGGGCGAAAGCTTCAGCCTTGCCGGACTGGATGCATCCAATGTGGTGCTGGAAACCGTGAAACGCGCCGAGGATGGCGATGGTGCCATTGTGCGTATGTATGAATGCGAGAACAGCCTGACAAGCGTCACCATGGACTGGAATCTTCCCTTCCATGCGGCAGAAAGCTGCAACTGTCTGGAACAGCCCGACGGCGAGCCGGTTGAAGTCAAAGACGGCAAGATTACCTTTACGGTAAAGCCGTATGAAATCAAGACAATTCGTATCCGTTAAATAACAAAGTCCGAACATTCTGCACGGGCGGTTGGCAATGCGCCCGCCGCCCGTGCCTTTTTTTGGAGGAAATGATGATGGAGTTTATTCCGAATCCACATAAGATCGAACACCCTGCAGGGGTTCATATGCTGGACAATCAGAGCCGAATCACCCTGTGGCAGACCGAACCCGCCGCGTTGCTTTATGCACAGATGCTGCAGGGCTGCCTGCGGGAGTACGCCGGGCTGGAAGTGCCGTTCACCCGCGGTAAGCCCCGGGCAGGTGACGCCGTACTTACGGTGGATACCGCCCTGCCGCAAAACCGTTACACGCTGAGCATTATGCCGGAATGCATCACGCTGAAAGCCGGCAGCGATGAAGCACTCTGCAACGGTGTGCAGACACTGTGCCAGTATATTGAACAGCACGGAGCCGTACTGCCCGCACTGGAAATTGAGGACTGGCCCGATCTTGCCAACAGAGGCTATTATCAGGACTGCTCCCGCGGACGTGTCCCGAAGCTGGACTACCTGAAACAGGTGGCAGATATTCTCTGCCGCTACAAGATCAACCAATGGCAGCTTTATATTGAGCACACCTATCTTTTCCGTGACCTGAGCGAAGCATGGCGTGAGGATACGCCGCTGACCGCGCAGGAGATCATGGAGCTGGATGATTACTGCGCAGCCCGGCACATTGAACTCGTTCCTTCCTTGTCTACCTTCGGGCATATGTATCGCATTCTCAGCACAAAAACCTGTTGCGACCTCTGCGAGCTGCCTGACTCGGAAAAGATTCCGTTCAGTTATACCTATGCAGGGAATCACCATACCCTGAACGTATCCAATCCCGATGCGCTGGGGTTTGTAAAAGGGCTGATTGACGAATACCGCCCGCTTTTCCGCAGCAGCAAATTCAATATCTGTGATGACGAAACGTTCGATTTGGGCAAGGGGCGCAGCAAGGCACTCGCCGAGGAGCAGAGCGAGCGCAGCCTGTATCTCAGCCATGTGAAAGCGCTGTGCGAATATCTTGTTGCACAGGGAGTGACACCGCAGTTCTGGGGCGACATCATGTGGCGCTTCCCGGAAAGCTGTGCCGAGTTGCCCAAAGAAACCATCTGCTTGAACTGGGGCTATCTGCCGCATCAGCGGGAAAATGAGATTCGGGATATTGCCGCCAGCGGGATTACACAGTATGCCTGCCCCGGCGTTTGTGGCTGGAACCGTTGGATGCCTCTGATGTACAATTCTTACCTGAATATCCGTACCATGTGCCACCATGCACACAAGTACAACGCCATCGGCCTTTTGAACACGGACTGGGGCGATTATGGTCATGTCAATGACCCGCGCCTGACGATTCCGGGCATCCTGTACGGCGCAGCGTTCGGTTGGAATGCAGAGCCTGTGGAATTTGACGAGCTGAACGAAGCGGTTTCCCGCCTGTATTACGGCGATACCACCGGGCAATTTGCCGGTCTGATGGCAAAGCTGCAGGATTATGAAGTTTTTGACTGGCGGAATACCGTCAACTGGATAGAATGTGATGAGAAAACCCGCGCCGAGATCCTTTCCGAGGTGGACTTTACAAGGATTGACGATGCCAACCGCGCCGTAGAAAAGGCAAAGGCGGATATCCTTGCGGACGCAGCAAACCTTCCTGCCGGCAAAAAGCAGATTGTACAGGTACTCTGCCAGACGGCAGACATCATTGTGCTGTGGAACCGTATTGGCGCATGGCTCAATGCAGGCTGCCCGCACGGCCCCGAAGCAGATGCCATGGCAGCTGCGCTGGAACACTGGCTGCAGCGCTACCGTGCGCAGTGGCGTCAGGTCAGCAAAGAAAGCAGCCTGTCGGTTCTGACAAACCTAATCTGCCGTTACGCGGATCTTCTCCGCGGACGCGCTTACGGAACCGTGGAGGCGCCTGCCGGGAGGTAAGCCATGGGCTGGCTTTATCAGCTGTTTTTTCCTGCGCATACACCGACCGAAAATGAACTGGAAATGGGTCGCTACCGGATTATTGCCGAAGGCGCAGTGGCCGGCGTGATTTATGCCGTTGCCACCGGCAACTTTCTGGCCGGGTATTTGAGCAGCCTTGGGGCGTCCGTATCCTTATGCGCCGCAGCGGCCATGATACCGTCTTTCGGGTGCGTACTGCAGTTTATCTCGCCCTTTGTGTTTGAACGGATGCACCACCGCAAACTGGCTATATGGCTTATGTGCGTGGTGTTCCGGCTTTCGGTCAGCAGCATCCTGCTGATACCGCTGGCTCTGCCGGACCCCGGTCATGCCCGCGCTGTGGTGCTGGTGCTTTATACCATCGGCTTTTTCTCTGCGGGGCTTGTTACGCCGGGGCTGGAACACATGGTTTTGGGCATCGCCCCCCAAGGCGGGCGCGGTCAGTTCTACGCCGTCAAGAGCATTATCGGAACCTGCGTTTCCAGCGCGGCAACACTTGCACTTGGTCGCGTACTGGATTATTATCTGGAACAGGGGCAGGGCTATACCGGCTTTCTTATCATCGGTATTGTCAGCCTGTCGCTTACTGTGGTGGATGCCGTTCTGCTTGCTTCGGTAAGAGAGAACCCGGTAAAATTCACCTCCAAAATGCGCCCGGCGGATATTCTGCGCCCAGTGCGCGACCCTGCTTACCGTCCATTGCTTTTTTACTGCATCATCGGCGGGCTGACTGGCGGCTTTGCTTCTCCGTTCCTTTCCGTGTATGAGCTGCGGGTGCTGGGGCTCAGCCACACCTTCATCACATCGGTGGGTGTCGTGTCCGCTGTTGTGGGCATGGCAGGCAGCTGGGTGTGGGGGCGGCTGGCCGACCGCACTGCGTGGAACTGCGTTATTTGGCTTACTGCATTCCTGAATCTTTCCTGCACGCTGGGCTGGTCCTTTGTGCGCCCTTCCTTTGCACATTTGGTTGCGCCGGTTCTGATTGTCGTTGCGGCGGGCTGTGCAGGCGGCGCATCACTGGCAAGCACAAACCTGCAATTTGCATTGAGTCCTGAAAGCGGCAAAACCGCTTACTTTGGCGTAACGGCTGCCATGAGCAGCATTGCCACCTGCACATCGGCCGCAGTGGGAACCGCCATCCAGCCCATGCTGGAAAAATCTATGGGGGACAGCTCAATTTCGCTGCTGTTTTTTGTGGCAGGCATCGGCGGTTTTGCCAACCTGATTATAAATGGGCGAAAATTGCCCTCTGTAACATAAAGGGAGAAAAAAGATGTACCCATACCAGAACCCGGATCTTTCGACAGAAGAGCGCATTAGCGACCTGATGAGCCGGATGACCCTTGAAGAAAAGATCCTGCAGACAGATCAGTATTATTCCGGCGATTTTACAACGCAGGACGAAAACGGCAAGGTTACAGCCGTGGATATGCAGCGGTTTGATGCACTGATGCAGCACAATAGTGTCGGCAGTGTGCAACTGCGCGGTATGACTGCTGCCCAAGCCAATGTTGTGCAGCGGTATGCCATAGAAAACACACGTCTTGGCATCCCATACCTTTTTAGCGAGGAAGCACTGCATGGGCTGATGACAAACAACGCAACCAGTTTTCCGCAGCAAATTGGTCTGGCGGCAAGCTTTGAGCCTGAACTCGGGCGCGAGATGGGACACGCCATTGCGGCAGAGTCCCGGGCTTGCGGGATTCACGAAACATACAGCCCCGTCATGGATCTGATTCGTGATCCACGGTATGGTCGCGCGGAAGAATCCTATGGTGAGGACACATACCTTTGTGCGGAGTTTGCACGCGAAACCGTATTGGGTATGCAGGGGACAGACCTGACAGCGCCGGACGCCGTGGCTGCCGAACCCAAGCACTACGTCGGCTACGGCAACCCTGTGGGGGGACTGAACTGCGCCCCCTCCACCATGGGACGGCACGATGTATTCAGCGACTGCCTGCCTGTCTTTGAAGCGGCTTTTGCGGACGGAAAAGCGTGCGACGCTATGTGCAGCTACAACTCCATCGACAGTATTCCGGTATCCATGGACCATGAGCTTTTAACGGATGTCCTGCGCGGGCAGTTTGGTATGCCGGGGTTTGTTCGCAGCGACCTGACGGCGGTTTCCCGCCTGTATGACTGGCACTTTATTGCCGAAACGCCGGAGGAGGCCATCCGCCTTGGTCTGGAAGCCGGTGTAGACTTGCAGCTTTACGACTTTCCGCATGACGTCTGGCAGAAAGCGATTGCCCACCTGATTGAAAGCGGTTCCATGAAGATGTCGGTGCTGGATACGGCGTGTCGGCGTGTGCTGCGTATGAAATTTGCACTGGGGTTGTTTGAAAATCCTTATACGGATGAAAAACGCGCCGATAAAATCCTGCGCTGCCCGGAACACCTGACCACCGCGGAAAAAATAGCGGAAAAATCCATCGTATTGCTCAAGAATGACGGCTTGCTGCCGATCAAAAAAGACCTGCGCAGCGTGGCAGTCATCGGTCCGGCAGCTGATACGGTTTCTTATGGCGACTACACCGAAACACGCGGCCGTAAAGGCGGGTTTTCTGTGCTGGACGGAATCCGTGCTGCAGTCAGCCCCGAAACCGAGGTGCTGTATGAGCGCGGCTGCACCTTTTTGGGGCAGGCGCTGCACCCGTTTGATCCGTCCATGCTGCGCGATGAAAACGGCGAATCCGGGCTGACAGGCCGCTATTATAACGGACCTGTGCCGCAGGGCGAACCGGTGCAGGTTCGCACGGATCGTACCGTCAACTTCAACTGGATTTTCGCGCTGCCGCATCCTGCACTGGATGCCAACTGTTTCAGCGTTGCCTGGACGGGTTCTGTGGTCATGCCCCGCACAATGGATGGCTGCATCGGTCTGAGCACGCAGGACAGTATGCGCCTGTACGTGGATGACAAACTGCTGATTGATGGCTGGGGCAAAGATAAAAGCGCTGACCAGGCACTGGATTTCCACTTTGAGGCCGGACGCACTTATAAAATCCGCATTGAGTTTGTCAACGACCGGCGGGGCGCCCGCGTGATTTTCGGGTACAGCGCCGGGTGGGAAAATTTCCCCGCCGCAGTAGAAGCTGCACGCAAAGCGGATGTCGCCATCCTTTGCATGGGCGACAACGAGGAGACCAGCGGCGAGAACTTTGACCGCACCGACCTGAACCTGCCCGGCAGACAGCTTGAGCTGGTACAGGCTGTTTATGCAACCGGAACCCCTGTGGTGCTGGTGCTGCAAAGCGGACGCCCCGTTACGGCGAATTGGGAAAACGATCATCTGCCTGCCATTCTGGAGGCGTGGTTCCCCGGTGAGCAGGGCGGCACCGCTATTGCAAAAACACTGTTTGGCGATGCAGCCCCGGGTGGACGGCTTCCCATCACATTCCCGCGCAGTGTCGGGCAGATTCCCTGCCATTACAGCCGGCGACCCGGCGGCGGAAAACGCTATGTGGAGATGGACTGGCTGCCGCTGTATCCGTTTGGCTACGGTCTGACCTACACAACATTTGCTTACCGCGATATGGCCCTGAGCCGCAGCGTGATCGACCCGCAGGACACGGTCACTGTCAGTGTCACAGTCACCAATACCGGCAAGTACACCGGCGATGCCGTGCCGCAGCTGTATGTGCGGGATATGTTCAGCTCCGTCGTAAAGCCGGAGCGCCAGCTGGCAGCCTTCCGCCGCCTGACGCTTGCGCCCGGCGAAAGCCGTCGGGTGGAATTGACTGTCGGACCAAAGCAGCTGCGTACCCTTGGTCCTGATTATGTATGGCGGGTAGAACCCGGAAAATTTGAACTCCAGCTTGGCGACAATGCAGAGAATATTCTGCTGCGCGCCGACCTGACCGTAGAGTAAAGCAAGGAAGGAGAAACGGCGTATGTTGTATCTGGGCGTAGATCTTGGCGGCACAAACATCAAGGCCGCACTTGTGAACAGCGAGGGTGAAATTCTGTGCGAAGCCAACACCCCCACAAACCTGCCGCGCCCGGCGGAAGCTGTCTGCGATGACATTGCAGCGCTGTGCCTGCAGCTGGCGGAGGGAAAGGACGTTGCAGGTGTTGGTGTCGGATGCCCGGGAACTGTGGACGGCGGAACGGTGCTGTATTCCAACAACCTAGATTGGCATGATTTTGCAATGGAGGAATATCTGGCGCAAAAGACAGGTCTGCCGGTTGCCGTTGGTAATGATGCAAATGTTGCTGCATTGGGCGAGGCTCTTGCGGGCTGCGCTAAAGGCGCACAGAGTACGGTTGTCGTTACTCTGGGTACCGGCGTTGGCGCAGGAGTTGTACTGGACGGAAAACTGCTGACAGGCTACACCGGCGCCGCCTCCGAAGCCGGACACATGGTGATTCTTGATACAGCAGACGCCCCGCGCTGCACCTGCGGACGTCATGGATGCCTTGAGGCACTGGCCAGTGCCACCGCACTGATCCGCATGACAAAAGAAGCACGGCTTGCCCACCCGGAAAGTGCGCTGAACGTGCTGGCCGCAAAGCCGGAAGACGTGAACGGTCGCACGGCATTTGATGCCGCTGCGCAGGGGGATGCCGCCGCACAGCAGGTTGTGGATACCTACATTCATTATCTTGCGGTAGGCATTGCCAACCTGATTAACATCTTTTTCCCGGAGGTCATCGGGCTGTCCGGCGGTGTAGCCAACCAGGGTGAAAACCTGCTGAAGCCGCTGCGTGCCGCCGTGGAGCCCATGGTGTTCGGACATGATTTTGCCCAAAAACATACCCGCATTACAGCCTGCACGCTGGGCTACCGCGCAGGGGTCATCGGTGCAGCCCTGCTGGCCAAAAGCCGCATGGAATGAGGAAAATTAAGATGGACATCAAAAAAGAATATGAGCGATGGCTTGCTAATGCAACGGCAGATGCCGATGTTGCCGCCGAACTGAAAACGCTGGATGATGCAAAAGTCGAGGATGCATTCTACCGTGACCTTGCCTTTGGCACGGGTGGTCTGCGCGGCGTAATCGGTGCGGGTACTAACCGCATGAATATTTACACGGTCGCAAAAGCATCGCAGGGCTTGGCTGACTATCTGAAGAAAAACTTTGCAGAACCTTCTGTGGCAATCGGCTATGACAGCCGCATCAAGAGCGACGTGTTCGCAAAAGTTGCCGCTGGTGTGTTTGCAGCAAATGGAGTGAAAGTCAATATCTGGCCTGTTCTGATGCCTGTTCCTACAGTGTCCTTTGCGACCCGTTATCTGCATACCTCTGCGGGTGTCATGGTCACCGCTTCCCACAACCCCGGCAAATACAACGGCTACAAGGTTTACGGCGCAGATGGCTGCCAGATTACCACTGAGGCTGCTGCGGAGATTCTTGCCGAAATCGAGAAGCTGGACATTTTTGCAGACGTCAAGACTAGCGATTTTGAAGCAGGTGTTACAAGCGGCAACATCCAGTACATCCCGGACGAAGTCTATACCGCATTTGTGAATGAGGTCAAGAATCAGTCTGTCCTGTTTGGCGAAGAAGTCAACAAGAATGTGGCTATTGTTTACAGCCCACTGAACGGCACCGGTCTGAAGCCTGTGACCCGCACCCTGAAGGAGATGGGCTACACCAATATCACGGTGGTCAAGGAGCAGGAGCGGCCGGACGGAAACTTTCCGACCTGCCCGTACCCGAATCCGGAGATTAAAGAAGCTATGGCACTGGGCATGGAGTATGCCAAAAAGTGCAATGCGGATTTACTGCTTGCCACCGACCCCGACTGTGACCGTGTGGGCATCGCCGTCAAGAACAAGGCAGGGGAGTACGAGTTGCTGACGGGCAACCAGACAGGTATGCTGTTGCTGGATTACATTTGCAACCAGCGTGTCAAGCACGGCAAGATGCCCGCCGACCCGGTCATGGTTAAGACCATCGTGACGATGGATATGGGCGAGCAAATCGCTACCCATTATGGTTTGCGGACAATCAATGTGCTGACGGGATTCAAGTTTATCGGTGAGCAGATTGGCAAGCTGGAAAAGCAGGGCAGGGCAGACAGCTATGTGTTCGGCTTTGAGGAAAGCTACGGCTACCTGACCGGCTCCTACGTCCGCGATAAGGACGGCGTGGACGGTGCTTACATGATCTGCGAGATGTTCAGCTACTACGCCACCAAGGGCATCAGCCTGCTGGATAAGCTGGACGAGCTGTACAAGACCTATGGCTACTGCCTGAACACCCTGCACAGCTACGAGTTCGACGGCAGCGCCGGTCTTGCCAAGATGCAGAGCATTATGCAGGCATTCCGCGGCAATATCAAAGCGTTTGGCGGTAAGAAGGTTGTAAAGCTGCTGGATTATGCTTATGGCCTGGACGGGCTGCCCAAGTCCGAAGTGCTGAAGTTCCTGCTGGAAGATAACTGCTCTATTGTCGTGCGTCCCTCCGGCACGGAGCCGAAACTGAAAATTTACATTTCTGTCAGTGCCGAAAACAGAGAAGCTGCTGAAAAGGTCGAATGTGAAATTGTGAAAGACGCCGAGAAGTGGTTTGCTTAAAGTGAAGATTTTAGCGCCCTGTGCTGAGCGCCATAACCTATTTTGGTGCAGCTGCGACCGCACGGGGCATCGGCGGCATAGCCGAGGCTGGAATGCGGTGTTTCTACTCTGGCTGGGCATGACACAGTCAGCGTTTATTGTGTGCTATTTTTTGCGAGAACAGGAAACAGAAGATGCCTGAGTAAAAAATGAAATTTTGAGGTAAAGGAGATCCATATGAATATACTGAAATTGACTCCCAGCTGCAAGGATTACCTGTGGGGCGGCAGCCGCCTGCGCAGTGACTTTGGCATCAAGAGCGATCTGAACCCGCTGGCCGAGGCGTGGGTGCTTTCCTGCCACCCGGACGGTCCCAGCTATCTGGCGGACGGCACAACGCTGGCGGACTATGTGACCGCCCACCCGGGCTGCCTTGGTACCGACTGCGAGAAGTTTGAACAGTTCCCAATCCTGACAAAGTTCATTGACGCCAAGAACAATCTGTCCATTCAGGTACACCCCTCCAACGAGTACGCGCTGAAAAACGAGCATCAGTACGGCAAGACCGAAATGTGGTATGTGCTGGACTGTGAGCCGGGTGCCTTCCTGTACTATGGCTTTGACCATGAAATCTCCAAGGCGGAGTTTGAGGAGCGCATCAAGAATAACACCCTGACCGAGGTGTTGAACGCCGTGCCGGTGCACAAGGGTGACTGCTTCTTTATTCCGGCCGGCACGCTGCACGCCATTTGCAAGGGCATTGTCATTGCCGAGGTACAGCAGAACTCCAACGTGACCTACCGTGTGTACGATTACGGCCGTGTGGGGGCGGACGGCAAGCCCCGCGCCCTGCACGTGGAGAAGGCGTTGGACGTGACCCTGCGCACCCCGCCTGTCAAGCATGACTTCGGCAGCCATCTGGCGCAGGGTGAATATTTCACCGTGGATGCCAAGAACGGCGCGTTTGAGGACACAGCGGACGAGAAGAGCTTTGTTTCGCTGCTCGTCACAGACGGCGAGGGTGAGCTGACCTGCGGTGGTGAGACCGTGGTCGTCAAGAAAGGCGACAGCTTCTTCCTGCCCGCAGGCAGCGGCAGCTATGCCGTGCGCGGTACCTGTCAGACCTTGGTGACAAGGGTGTGAAGTAAGACTATTCGCTTGGCAGCGAACATCGGGATAGAAAAACACCGCAACTTAGAAATCAATCTGTGCTGGATACGCAAGCAAAACGGATGAAAGAGTTTATAAAAGCAAGCTGGTAAAGATACACATAATAATAGGTGAAGTAATATAAGGCAATACCGCATAGTTCTAAGTGCCGATACGGCGAGCAAGGTGCGGCAGCCGCCGGAACAGTGCTTAAGCCGTCAGGCGGGAATTGTGCGGTATTACCATAAATTTTATGCTGTACCTGATACATTGCAAACAGCAGAAAAACTAGCACAGAGATATTTCATTGAAGAACTTACACTGAATCTTTCTGTTTGAGACAGGAACTTTGCCGCTATTGGTATATAGTCGGAATAAAAAACTTCTAATACAAAACACCGCTGATTCCTTTACTGAAATCGGCGGTGTTTTTTTAACTTCAAAAATTCACAAAAAGTTCAAATAATTAGTGCAAGGTTTTTGCACTAATTACATTTAAGATGAGGTTTAGAGAAATGAGAGGAGGTGATGGAGTGTCTGACGTCGAAATACGCCGCAATGAAATTATTGAGCTTTTATATACATATAAAAATATAGCATCGATGATTTTGCGAAACGGTTCGGCGTCTCTCGCCGCACAATCAATTATGATATTGTTTACCTTATGGACTTTTACGAAATTGACACGAAGCCCGGTCCGCATGGAGGAATTTCTCTTATAGACCGCAGACCCAATTCTCATACAGCATACTTAAAACCGATAGAAATTGAGTGGCTTCGCAGGAAGTACAATGAGGCAGAAACAGAAGAAGATCGTATGGCGGCACACTCCATTCTCCGACGTTTTTCTCTTTGACGGATATAGTCCGTTCTCTGCACCTTGACAACCGAATACCCAGCATAACAGGTACGTTCCTTTTCCGGCAGACCCGGCGGGCGAGTTTGGCAAAACAATAAGCTGCCAAGGAAAAGGCTATAATGATACGCCAGCAGCCTCCCGCGTCAGAGGGGGTGACCGAGCCGGAGTTGTAAGCAGTAAGACTCCGGCAGAGTCAGTGAACGGGTGTGCCAACACCCTGCCTGTTGTGTTCCCGGTGTCAGGGGTGCGGGCGGCAAATGTGGCACACTTACTTAACTATCTACTTTTGCCGTTTAGGGCAAATCGTGGGCAGCAGGAACCCAAGCGCCTGCTGCCCATCATTTTGCTTTAAACGGGATGGAAAACAGGGGTGTAAACCAATGCAAACCTATCCGACAGGCTATGCGGAATCCCACCGCATAGCCGAACAGATTTTCCGGGAGATTCTGCCCCGGCACGGCATGGCGGTACGGGAGGAACAAATCGCGCTTTGCCATGAAATTTTAGACACCTTATATAATAAGGAAATTTCCCTGTGTGAAGCAGGCGTGGGCATCGGCAAGACGCTGGCCTACCTTGTAGCTTGTATCCTGTGGCAGATGCACAGACCCAGCCAGCTGAAAATGCCTGTGGTCATTTCAACCTCCAGCGTCGCATTGCAGGATGCTATTCTCAATGAGTATCTGCCCGACCTGTCCGCTATTATGCTGGCTGAGGGCATCATCACAGCACCGATTACGGCGGTTGTCCGCAAGGGCAAAGAGCGCTTTGTCTGCGATGCCCGCCTTGCGGAACGTCAGGAAAAAGCAATTTCCAAAGGGAAGCGACAGAAAAACAGCCTGCGCATGGCCGAGAGCATTCTCGATTTAGACCACATCCCCAATCTTACTCGGTATGACCGCTGCCGCATTTGTGTGCCGCAGTCCTGCCCGCGAGATTGTTTCTTGCGTTTAGACTGCCGCTATCAGCAGTACCTGCGGGATTCCATGAAGCCGGATATTCAAATCTGCAACCATAATTATCTGCTGGCGAACGCATCCCATCGGCTGGAAGAACGGCCCCTGCTGCTCCGGCAGTATCAGGTGCTGGTAGTAGACGAGGCACACAAGCTCCCGGATGCCGCGCGGCAGATGTACACAGAAACTTTGTCCGCGCAGGACATGGATGACTTGTGCTCCCTGTTACAGCAGGCACATTTCAAGGGCTTATCCAAGCGGCTGCGGACGGCGTTTCTCACGCTTTCCATTTCCTGCACACCAAGATTTGCTATGCCGAAAAGGAAAATCAGTGTACCGTTCAGCCTTACGCCTTTCCGACAAGCTGCACTGGCCGACTGTATCAGCCTTTTGCAGTACATTGGCAGCCAACCGGATATGCCGCACTACCTGCAATATCGGCTGGCAGAAACAGAAAGTCTGCTGCGCCTTTTTCTCTTGGATGTGCCGACGCGCATCCTGTACCTTGAGTTTTCCGCAGACGGCCAACTCACATTCTGCGCGGCCAGCAACCGCGTACCGCAGTTACTCCGCAGCGCCCTGTGGAATACCCGTGAGCCAACCATTCTGACCTCCGGCACGCTGACAGCAGCCGGAGATTTCGACCACACGGAACAGCTTTTGGGGCTGGCAGCATACGCTCCGCTGCGCCATTTCCGCGCAGAATCTCCGTTCAATTATAGGAAAAAATGTCTGCTGTATATCCCTGCACGGCGGGCAGCGGCTGTTCCCGAAAACCAGTACCTTGCAGACAAAATCGTGCAGCTTGTCTCGACTTGCCACGGTCACGCGCTGGTGTTGTTCACATCCTACCGCCAGATGCGCAATGTTTACGACGCGCTGGGCGGACGGCTGATGTTCCCTGTATTTCAAGCCGGGCGCGGGCAGAACCGCAGTATCCAGCAATTCAAGCAATCCGGCAACGGTGTGCTGTTTGCGGCTGGCTCCTGCTGGGAGGGCATTGACTTTCCCAGCGATATGGTGTCTCTGCTGATTATCGCAAAACTGCCGTTTCCGATTCCTGACCCGGTCAGCGACTACGAACGCCGGCAGTACCCAAATCTGCGCGACTACATAAACGCCGAAATCATCCCCGAAATGCAGAAGAAGCTACGGCAGGGTTTTGGTCGTGCCATCCGTACCGAGCAGGACTCCTGCGTGGTGGCGATTCTGGACGAGCGCGCGGGCATCGGCGGCAAGTACCATGATGCCGCGCTGGCAGCACTGCCGACTTGCCCAACCACCGAGAAAATTGAAGATGTTCAGCAATTCATCCGGGAGCAGAAGCGCCCGGATTACTTTTTGTGAAAAGAGGAACCTGAGATGT
>OGEO01000692.1_pt1 | contig 28555 bp, 19 predicted proteins | sample 1570661 | NCBI WGS metagenome assembly OGEO01 (sample SAMEA2582142, study PRJEB24529) | metagenome | biome: Human gut stool | place: China | collected 2011
GTGAGCTCGACCTCAACGCCATCAAGGACAAGCTGGGTCCGGGCGCAAAAGTCACTGCCACCGATGCCGACGGCAAGGTCATCGATCAGGTCTCTATCCCCCGCCCTGTGGAGCCGGAAGGACCTGTTATCCCCGAGGAGTCTTCTTCCTCTTCTGACGGCGGCTCTGCCGCCCCGTCCGCACCCGCCTTTTCCCTCCCCGGCCTGACTGTCACCGACAAGGACGGCCAGCGCATCTCCTACACCAGCACCCAGAGCGGCAATACCCTCACCGTCTGCGTCGGACGGCTCACAGCCTCCTTCCGCATCTCGCTGGCCGCGCTGCGTCAGCTGCGGGCTGAGGACATCGAGACCATCACCTTCCAGACCGTCCTCTGCTCCACCACCCTCTCGCTGGACGAGCTGCTGGCCATGGGCGGCGAGGACGCCGAGATCGTTCTCATCCACCACATCCGTTCTTCCACGCTCACGGTGGGCGGCAAGGCCGTGTAAGGCTCCCTTGTTCCCCGATGATTTTTGTGGTACACTAATCGCAGAAATCTATAAAAATCGAGGGAAAGTAACTTATGGCTGGCGACCTTCATACTCATTCCACCTGTTCTGACGGCTCTGTTCCCATCCACCGCCTGCCCCTGATGGCAGCGCGGCTGGGGCTGAGCGCTCTGGCCCTCTCGGACCACGATACCACACTCAGCGCCCAGTACGCCTACGACCACCCGGTGCAGGACGGCGTGCGGCTCATCCCCGCCGCCGAGCTCACCGGCTACGACTTCGAGCGCAGCCACCGCGTCCACCTGCTGACCTTCTGGCCCGACCTCGACTGCCCTGCCCTGCGCCGGCACTGCGACATCATGCGCCAGAGCCGCAACGAGTGCGCTCTGCAGAGCTGCCGGGAGATCGAGGCGCTGTACCCCCAGTTCCGCACCGAGCAGGCGCTGGAATATGCGCAGGACAGCGGTGTCCTCTTCAAGAGCGGCATCATGCAGGCGCTGCAGCAGCTGGGCCTGTGCGACGGCATCTACACCGGGCTTTATCACGAACTGTTCGGCTGGGAGCCGCGGGGCAGATGCCTCCACTCCCCCACTTACCCTCCGGTGCGGGAGGTGCTGGCCACGGCAAAGGCCGCCGGGGCTGTGGTGGTGTTCGCCCACCCGACGGTGTACAAGAGTATGCCCCTGCTGCGGGAGCTGGTGGCCGAAGGGGCCATCGACGGCATCGAGGTGCATCACCCCCGCAACAGCCCCGAGGACAGGGCCGAGTGCGCTGAGCTCTGCAAGAAGCATGACCTCATCGTCACCGGCGGCAGCGACTTCCACGGCGCGAACCACGGCAAGCCCCACCCGGTGGGTGCCTGCGTCACCGAGGACGACCAGATCGCGCGCATCGAGGCGCTGGCCCGCAAGCGCCGGGGCGGCGCTCTGTGACCGGGCCACATTGACTTCCTCGTCTGACAAGGATATAATAAAGATACTGCGCGAGTCTGCTCGCCTGTCAGTCGGATATAAAGAGAGGAAGTTTGAATATGAGCAAGTCTTTCAGCTACCCCAACAAGGGTACCTGCTCCAAGGAGACCCACATCGTGCTGAACGATGACCACACCATTGAGTCCATCGAGGTCATCGGTGGCTGCAACGGCAACCTGAAGGGCATCAGCCGCCTGCTCAAGGGCATGAAGGCTGAGGACGCCATCGCCCGCATGGAAGGCACCACCTGCGGCCCCCGCCCCACCAGCTGCCCTGACCAGATCGCCCAGAACCTCAAGCGCGCTCTGGCTGAGCTGTAAGTCACAGTCCGTTCAAAAGACCGCCGTCCTGCCCTTATTTCCTGCGGGCAGAACGGTGGTCTTTTTTGTTTATCGCAATTTTCAAAAATAGTGCCTATCGAGACGGCATCTTTGCGATAGGCAATTCAACGCTGTTGCTGCTGCATTAAAAAGTTGAATTGCTATCCGACCAAAATCGAGCCAAAAAGCGGTTGACAAAACCCGTGTCCTTTGCTACAATAAATGAGTAGACGCAGGGTTAGCTCATCCGGTAGAGCGACTGCTTCCCAAGCAGTAGGCGGCGGGTTCGAGTCCCGTATCCTGCTCCACAAAAAGAGCGCCGATTCGTCAAGAATTGGCGCTTTTATCATTTCAGCAAGTCTAAAACTGAGAGGGACGTCATGATTTTTGTACCCCTTCTGCACTATTTCAAGTGCAAGAATCAATACAGCGGCAGCGAAGACGGGATGCGCTATCTGCTCTCGCCCGGCAAGCGCAGCGTGCCTGACCCGGACGGCGGCGAGGGCGCACAGAAGGAGGAAGCCATCCTCACGGTGGACATCTGGCCCGACCCCTGGGCGCTGGACCGCACAGACCCCGCCCTGCGCCGGCAGATGGTCTTTCCGCTGACGGACGAGGGCCGGGCCGCAGCGGCAGAGTATCTGTCCTCTGCCTACAGCGCTGACCTGGCGCTCTGGAAGCAGCGGCCCTCCATCCTGGACTGTGAGCCCTGGTCACCGCCGCCGAAGGACGAGGACGCAGAAAGCGGGGAAAGCAAATGATATACCGTCTCAAAGAGCTCAGGGGCGACACCATCCCGGTGCCGCAGCTCATCTTTTCCAAGCTGGGCATCGCCGAGGAATACAACGTCCGGGTAGCGCTGTATGTGCTGGCCACCGGCGTCACCGACCCCGAAAAAATTTGTGCCGACCTCAAACTGCGCAGCCGCATCTCCGCCGAAAGCGCCCTCTCCTTCTGGGCCGGTGCGGGGCTTCTCGAGCGCTACGACGAGAACGCCGCGCCGGGAGCAGAGCCCTCTGCTCCTGCCCCCATGACCTGGGCGGAGATCGCCGCCGCAAGCCGCACCGACCCCATGATCTCGAGCCTCATCGACTGCGCTCAGACCGGCTTTGCCCGCCCGCTGACCCACAGCGAGATGGAAAAGCTGGTCAACCTCTACGTACAGGAGGGCTTTGCCCCCGAGACCGTCATGCTCTGCGTGGCCTATGTGGCCAGCCGGGGCAAGCGAACGATGGCCGCCGTCCTCCACGAGCTGAAGGTCTGGCGGGCCGAGGGCGTGGAGACCGGCGAACAGGCCGACGCCCATCTCAAGCTGCTGGCCCTCCGCCAGACCCGGGAGCAGTACGTCGCCTCCCTGCTGGGCATCCCGGACAGCGAGCTCACCCTCGGCGGGCGGAAAGCCATCGCCCGGTGGTATGAGGTCTACGGCTACGATGACGCCATGGTGCAGGAGGCCGCTGTGCAGGCCGGGCCGAAGCGTGACCTGTGGTACTGGAACAGCATCCTCAAGACCTGGAACGCCAAGGGGCTGCGCAATATCCACGATGTACGCACTCCGGTGGCCGCTGCCGGAGCCAGCCGGAACATCCGGGTAGACCGCGAGACCCCCAGCGGCAACGACTTCCTCAAGAACGCTGCCCGCCGCCGCACCCTCAAGAAAAAGTCCGAGTGACCCCCGGCATAAGGAGACACTATGCGTACCAAAAACGAACTGTATCAGGAAGCCCTGCGCACCGTCGCCCGCCGTCGTCAGACCGCACGGGCCAAGGCGGAGGACGCCCGCGCTGAGGCCGAGGCTGCTGTCCCCGGGCTGCGCCACGCCGAAGAAGAGGTGCGGGTGCGGGGCATCCGCTGCGCACTGGCCGGTGCGGCGGGCAAGGACCGCACCGATGCCGCTGCGGCCCTCACCGATGCCCGCAAAAAGCTGGCCGACCTGCTGGCCTCCAGCGGCCGTCCCGCCGACGCACTGGAGCCGCACTTCACCTGCAGGCTCTGCGAAGACACCGGCATTGTGGACGGCCACACCTGCAGCTGCGTCCACAAGGTGATGCAGCAGCTCCGCCGGTCAGAGATCGAGGCTCTGTCCAGCCTCTCCATTTCCAGCTTCGATACCATGGAGCTGCGCTACTACCCCGCCCGGATGGACGCCTCCCTCGGCGAGCCGGTGCGGAGTTATATGTCCACCCTTCTTGACGACCTGCGCGGCTACGCCGACGAATTCGATACCACCAGCGAGAGCCTGATGCTCCTCGGCAACGCCGGTCTGGGCAAGACCCATGCCGCTCTGGCCATTGCCGGAGAGGTGCTGGAAAAGGGCTTCGACGTCATCTATGTGTCCAGCCCCGATTTCTTCTCGAAGCTCGAGGCTCTGCACTTCGGCTCCGACCCCGCCGGGGAGGAAGAGATGCTCCTGCGCACCGCCGCCGGGGCCGACCTGCTCATCCTCGACGACCTGGGTTCCGAGTTCAACTCCAGCTTCCTCATCAGCACCCTTTACAGTCTGCTGAACAACCGTCTGGGCGCGAAACTGCCCACCATCGTCACCACCAACATCACCGACGGCGCTCTGCTGGAAAAGCTCTACACCGAAAAGATCTCCAGCCGCCTCTCCTCTTTTGTCCCCTTCCTCTTTATGGGCGACGATATTCGGGCGCAAAAGGCAGAAGAAGCGTAAATAGGATAGAAGTCAAAGAGAGTTCTTATTCAGGAAAGGAATTTCAAATATGGGAATCGTAGTCATCGGCGCAGTTTTCGTGGACATCAAGGGCTATCCCCTCTCCACCTACATCCCCGGCGGACGGAACGCCGGCCGCATTGAACAGGTGCATGGCGGTGTGAGCCGGAACGTGGCGGAGGACATCGCCAATGTGGAGCTGCGCCCCACCTTCGTGGGTCTAGTGGACGACACCGGCATGGGCCAGGACGTCATCGACAAGCTGGACAACCACAAGGTCAACACCCGATACATCCAGAAGGTCCCCGATGGCATGGGTACCTGGCTGGCCATCTTTGACAACGACGGCGACGTCCACGCCGCCATCTCCAAGCGCCCTGACACCACCCCGCTGACCACCCTGCTGGAGGAAAAGGGCGACGAGATCTTCAAGGACTGTGACGCCATCGCCATCGAGCTGGACCTCGAGAAAGACACGGTCAAGCAGGTGCTCCGCTATGCCAGGAAATACAACAAGAAGGTCTTTGCCGCAGTCTCTAACATGAGCATCGCCATGGAGCGCCGCGACTATCTGCAGCAGATCGACTGCTTCGTCTGCAACCAGCAGGAGGCCGGTCTGCTCTTCTCGGACGACTACGAGCATCTCGCCCCCAGCCAGATGGCTCAGGTACTGGCCCGGAACGTCCACAGCGCCAACATGACCAGCATGGTGGTGACCATGGGCGGTCAGGGTGCCGTGTACGCCAAGCACACCGGCGAGTGCGGCGTCGTACCCGCCAAGAAGGTGGACGTCATCGACACCACCGGCGCAGGCGACGCCTTCTTTGCCGGTACGGTCATCGGCCTGACCTACGGCAAGAATCTGGCCCAGTCCTGTGAGATCGGCAGCCGCCTGGCCGCGTCGGTCATCTGCATCACGGAGAATGTCTGCCCCCGCTTCCGCCCGCTGGAATTCGGGCTGGATGTGCCGGTGGTGGATTGACGCTGCCTCCCTCTGAGCACAGGAACTTCTGCTTCTTATCGAAAAATCGGTTGAATCCCCTCCCCGGCTGTGATACACTGGGGGTATTGAATTTGTGAAAAGAGGAAAATCCAATGAATCAAAAACAGCACAAGCGGAGCGCCTTTTCGGGCAAGATTGGCTTCGTTCTCTCCGCAGCAGGCGCGTCGGTGGGCCTCGGCAACATCTGGCGCTTCCCCTATCTTGCGGCCAAGTACGGCGGCGGCATCTTCCTGCTCATCTACATCATCCTCGCCTTCACCTTCGGCTACACCATGATCGTAGCCGAGACGGCGCTGGGCCGGATGACCAGGAAAAGCCCGGTGGGCGCATTCGCCGCCGTCCGCAAGGGCAGGCGCTCCTTCGGCGGCTGGATCAATGCCATCATCCCCATCCTCATCGTGCCTTATTACTCGGTCATCGGCGGCTGGGTCATCCGGTATCTGGCCGACTACGTCAGCGGCCACGGCAGTGAGCTGGCCACAGACGGCTACTTCTCCGCCTTCATTTCCAGCGGCGCTTCGGCGGAGATCTGCTTTGTCATCTTTACCATCTTCACCCTTGCCATCATCTTTGCAGGCGTGCGCAACGGCGTGGAGCGGGTGTCCAAGGTGATGATGCCCATTCTCGTGGTGCTGTCCGTCATCATCGCGGGCTACTCCGTCACCCGCCCGGGTGCGCTGGAGGGCGTAAAGTATTTCCTCGTGCCCAACATCGCCAATTTCTCCTGGATGACCGTCGTGACCGCCATGGGGCAGATGTTCTACTCCCTCTCCATCGCAATGGGCATCCTCGTCACCTTCGGCTCCTACATGAAGAAGGATGTCTCCATCGAGGAGTCCACCGAGAACGTGGAGATCTTCGACACGGCCATTGCCATCATGGCGGGCCTGATGATCATTCCGGCGGTCTTCTCCTTCTCGGGCGGCGACCCGGACACCCTGCAGGCCGGCCCGGCCCTCATGTTCATCACCATCCCGAAGGTCTTTGAGAGCATGGGTCTCGGCACCGTGGTGGGCATCCTCTTCTTCACGCTGGTGCTGTTTGCCGCCGTCACCAGCTCCATCGCCCTGACGGAAAGCGCTGTCTCCACCTTCGAGGACGAGCTGGGCTGGGACCGTAAGCAGGCCACCGTCCTCATCGGCATCATCATGCTGGTGCTGGGCAGTCTGTCGGCTCTGGGCTACGGCCCTCTGGCCCGGTTCACGGTCTTCGGGATGCAGTTCCTTGACTTCTTCGATTTCCTCACCAACTCGGTCATGATGCCCATTGCGGCCATCACCATCTGCCTGCTGGTGTCCCGGGTCATCGGTGTGGAGAAGATCGAGGAAGAGGTCACGCTGGAAGGCAAGCCCTTCCGCCGCAAGCGCATCTTCAACTTTATGATAAAGTACCTCTGCCCCATCTTCGCGGCCATCATCCTCATCAGCTCGGTGGCAAACGCACTGGGCGTCATCTCCATGTAAGCAGACAACAAAAAGCGCTGGAAGCCTTTACACCGCTTCCAGCGCTTTTTTATGCCCTTTTCAGGATGCTCTTTATCTCGTCCAGATTCTTTACAAAATAAATGCCGCTCTGCCGCTCGGGGCTGGAAAGCCCCATCTTGACCATGTGGGCCAGCAGAGCTTTCAGGCCGGCGTAGTAGCCGTCGAGGTCGTAGAGGATGCAGGGCGCGTCCAGATGACCCAGCGAGACCTTGGACATCACCTCCGTGATCTCTTCCAGCGTGCCGGTTCCGCCGGGGAACGCGATAAAGGCGTCGCCCAGCTCGATCATCCTGGTCTTGCGCTCGGTCATGTCCTGGGTGACGATGAGCCTGGTCAGGCCGTCATACTGCACCTCAGAGTCGATGAAGAACTGGGGCTCGACGCCGGTCACTTCGCCCCCCGCCGTCAGGACGCTGTGGGCCAGACGCCCCATCAGGCCGCTGCGGGAGCCGCCGTAGACCAGCGCGTTCCCGCTCTCGCCGATCCAGCGGCCCAGTTCCTCCACCGCCTGCTTCAGGGCCGGGTCATTGCCCTCATTGGCTCCCAGATAGACCGTAATATTCATCTGCATTTCTCCTGTCACTTTGCCCATGTCATTTCCTGATTCGGGCCGGCATAATCAAACTTACCGTCGTTCTTTTCTTCCAGCGCTTTTATCATGTGATACGCAAACTCATTGTAGGGCGTCGGGATGCCCAGCTCTTTGCCCATCCGGATGAGCGCACCCGAGAACATATCGATCTCGGTATGGCGTCCGGCGTCGAGGTCTTGCAGCGTCGAGTAGCGGGCCGAGGGCTTGACGGCACAGCCCTTGCCGGACACGGCATCCACCCGCTGCATATCGATGCCTTTGGCTGCGGCAATGGCTTCCAGCTCACGGCGGAGGCCGTCGCTGATGGCCTTCATATGGACGCTGTCACGGTAGCAGCCTACGCCTGCGCCGAGGATAGCCTGGGGCAGGTTGTTGCAGACGTTGAGGCGGAACTTGCTCCACATCTCTTCCCGGATGCAGTCGGTGGCCCGGAAGTGCAGCTCTGTGCCGCCGAACAAAGCCTCTACGGCCTTGACGCGGGGGCTGTCGCAGGGCGGCTCCTTCTCCCCGAAGATGATGCCAACGGTGGTCGCCGGGTCAAAATGGACGCCGTCAGCCTCCTTGTGGGACGCCACTTTGATGAGGGAGTAAAGCAGATGCTCCCCACCCACGGCAGAGGCAATGATGTCCTCGCTGTCCACGCCGTTCATCAGGCTCATAATGGTGGTATGGGGGCCGGTAACGGCTTTGATGCTGTCCAGTGCGCCGGGCAGTGCGCCGTATTTCAGGCAGACGATGAGAAGGTCGGCGTCATGGGCCTGCCCGGGCGTCCAGACCGCCGGACGGTAGACTTTACCGTTGATGGCACAGCCATCCTTCTTCAGGCGCTCGCCGCGCGGGCCATCGGCCACCACGCCAAGCTCAATGTCCCTGCGGGCCGAAAGCCCCCAGATGACATAGGAGCCGACCGCACCGGCTCCCAGAACTGCAACTTTTCTGATGTCCATGACCTTCTACCTCACTGTCGTTTTCCAGCCTTTAGCATGAAGCTATTATACCATGCTTTCCTCTTCCGGAAAAGCCCGGAGTGTTTCATTTTTGGACGTCAAAAATCTTTGACTTTTATCGAAAAGTTATAACAAAAGTGTAGAATCTCTCTGGCAAATAGAATCTTTGCCAAAAAAGGGCTTGATTTTTTTCAAAAACGGACTAGAATATCTTTTTGCAGAAGGGTCTTGCCTGTACGGCCCTCCCGCGAAACTATTTTCAAATATGAGGAGATTTTCCATATGAAACTCAAGAATGTTGCTGTTACCGTTGCTGCTCTGGTCCTGGCTGTCAGCATGACTGCCTGCGGCAGCTCTTCTTCTACCGCCGCTTCCACCTCTGAGGCTGCTTCTGCTGCCGCTCAGTCTGAGGCTGCTTCCACCTCTGCCGTGGCCGAGGAGAACAGCGCTTCCTCCGAGGCTGCAAGCGAGGCTGCATCTTCTGAGGCTGCTTCTGAGGTCTCCAGCGAGGCTGCATCTTCTGAGGCTGCTTCCTCCGAGGTCGCTTCTTCCACTGCCGCCTGAGATCGTCTGGCAGCACCCCCAAAAGCATGAGCAAAGGCTCCGGCCTCGCCCCCACTGGGCAGGCCGGGGCCTTTTTTGCCCTGCGGCGCAAAGAGACCCCCGGCACCCTGCGGAAGGTGCCGGGGGTCTTGCAATATGGAGGGGGGCGGGGTCATGCGGAAGCCCCGCCTCCGGGGATGGTTAGTCTTTCACCAGTTCGCTGTGGTCTGCCTCCACCAGCAGCAGGGTGGGCTCTTCGGTCCCACGGTGGGTGAGGTAGAACACCTCGCTGCCGCTGCCCTGTGCCAGCAGGTCGTTGATGTCAAAGCTGCTGGTCTGGCCATTGGTGACGAACTGGATGGTCTGCGCGCCGTGGTCCTGCAGGTAGCGCAGAGTGTTCAGGTTGCCGGTAAGAGTGGCCGTGTCGTAGGCACCGGTGTAGGTGCGCAGGGTGCCGTTCTGGCTCACGGTAAAGGGCTCATTCATGCCCTCGGCATCCACCACCCGCAGCTCAAGGGCGCCGAAGGCTTCGATGGCACCGCAGTTGGTGCAGGTGTGGGTGCCGTTGCCGTTGTCCACCCAGTTGTGGCCGGTGGTGGGGATGGTTCTGGTCTCCACATGGCTGGGATCACGCTTGCAGGTACGGGTCTCCACGCCCTCATTGGTGCAGGTAGCGGGGGTGGTCACTGTCCAGGCGCCCCAATCATGGCCCAGGGCGGGGATCTTTTCCGTTTTCTTCATGCCACAGCGGCTGCACTCCCCGACCTTTTCTCCATCTTTCGTACAGTTAGGAAGCGTTTCCGTGTAGTGCCAATCGTGATTAAACTTCTGGTTCATCGTGTTTCCTTCGGAGACCCAGGAGTTATCAATAATTACGTCGTTATTGCCATACTCTCCATAAAGATCTCCAGACAGTCCTCCGGATTCATTTGCGCCTCTTCCGATGCCCTCTGATCCGTTGTTGCCTAAAGCCCCTGCCCCAGTGTCCAGAAGATAGTTTCCGTTCTCATCTTTTTCGCGGTTGCCGTTCTGATCCAGTTTGAACCGACCAATGACCGAGTTGATGATCCTTATCACGTTCTCGCCATTCCAGTACGTACCTTTGGTTCCGCCGCCGCCAATACCAGCACCGTAGGTATTACCCTTCGAAGGTAAACCCGATTTGGCAGACTCGACCGTAGCATTTTTGATCGTCACATGCGCATACGTTTTGTCTGATTGGTAACCTCTACCAGCACCAGAACCAATGCCGGCTCCGCCTTCGCCGCCAACAGCCTCTTGCACCGTGGCTCCGTCGGTAATTTCTATCTCTGCGGAGCCGCCTTCATAGAGGAGAGGGCCTCGTGCAGCAACGAAAGCGCTTCCATCACCAATGCCTGCACCAAGGTGGCCCACAGCCTTTTTGATGATGGTGTTTTTGCCGCGGATCTCGACCTTAGCATCTCCACCCAGACAGCCGTCATAGTTATAGGGATCGTCATTGTCAGCGCCACCGCCGCCAATACCGGCACCACCAAGGCCCTCCGCCTCGATCACGCCTCCGGTGATCAGCACATCTCCCCTGCCGCCATAATCGTCGCTCCAGCCTCCGCCTATACCAGCGCCATACTCAGCCTTCGACTGGATATGACCGCCGTTGATGGTCACTGCACCGTCGCGGCCCCCGTTATAGAGGGAGCCGCCGCCAATGCCGGTAGCCTTAATATTGCCGCCGTTGATGGTGATCGTTCGGCTGCGGTCATCCGGGTCTTTCCTATTGACCCTGCCGCCGTTGCCGCCAGCGCCTCCGCCGATGCCGGCAGCACCTCCGCCGCCCGTTGCCGTGATCTTTCCGCCATTGATCACGATACTGCTGGTACTTAGACCACCCGAGTAATAGGCTTTATTTCCTCCTCCTATACCAGCGCCGCCATAGTCTCCGACACCATTACCGCCCGTAGCAGTCAGGCTGCCAACGTCCTTGACAGCATCGCCGCTTTTTCCGGCAGCAACTGCATCTTCCTCGGCCTTTTTCTCCTCATCATCCTTCTTTGTGCCATCGTTCCTGAGGTCATCCCGGATGGTCAGTCTGCCGTCAGAGTCATCGTCACTCTTTTCCAAGCCGGCATGAGCCCCGCCGCTGGTCAGGACATTGCTGTGGTTCAGCTCAATGTTGACATCGCCTTCACCCGAAATTTTCATGGCGGCTTTGCTGTCGGATTTGATCGTTGCATTGTCCAGCGTGATATTGAGGGCATTTTCCGCTCCGGTGACATTATTGATGATCTTGATGACATTGCGGACGGCAGCTGCCACCGCACTGGTAAGGGTCGTTGGGGCCGGGGCCTCATAGGTCATAATGCCCGCATCTGCATCCTCAGAGTCCTTGTTCTGGTTCTTCTGGCCGCTCTGGTCGGCTTCCGGGTCGCTCTGGTCGCCCTGGTCGCCCTGGTTCTTCTGGTCGGCTTCCGGGTCGTTCTGGTCGTTCTGGTCGTTCTGGTCGTTCTGGTTCTTCTGGTCGGCTTCCGGGTCGTTCTGGTCATTCTGGCTGTCCGGGCGGGAGACCTCCTGATCCGGCTGAGCGTCCAGCTCCCCGGTATAGCTGATCACGGTGCCGTCCTTGTTCTCCGTTACCGTGGTCTCCGGGGCCTTGGTATCGTCCTTCGCAGCATCTGCAGCGGCCGTTGTGGTGGCGGCAGACTTTGTGTTGTCGCCGGTAATGGTGATCTTGTCGTCCTCATCATCGTTCTTGAACTGGTCTGTTTTATCTTGACCGCCCACGCTGATGGTGATGGTAGCCTTACCGGTGCTGTCCGCCTCCTGCTTGATCTCCACATCGCCGGTGATATTTGCATCGGACATATCAATGGAATAGCCAGCCGATGCAGGTACCGCTGCTGCAGAGACCGCCATACTCAGGGCCAGGGCGGCGGCCGCCGTCCGCTTCATGTTCTTTCGTAACCGCATAAATTTTTTCCTCCAATCGTTTTGCGGGTTGCCCGCTTTTTCTCATTCTACCCCCCACTCCATGTGCGCAAGAGCATTTTTTACCAAATTTTCTGCAGTTTTTATGTGCATCTTGTACAATTATTCGCCGAGATTTATGGGCATAATTCCGAAAGGCATCAGAAATCGTCCTCTTTTTTTCAGGAGTCCCGGGAAATCCGGTATCGTTTCCACGGACCGCCGATTTTGCAGGAACCATCAAAGGCCCCCTGCCGGGGCCGTCCGGCGTTTTGGCCCGGCAGCAGCCTGCAAAAAGCCATACTTTTGCCCACCGGATGTGTCTGTTTTGAACAAGAAAAAAGAGGGCCAGTGTACCCACATTTGGTGCAGCTGTCACTTGAAGATTTTTCAGCGTTCAGTATAATAATAGTTACCGGAACAAAGGCGTTCCGCAAGGGTAAAGTATGCCCTTGCGGGGCGCTTTTTCTTTTTTGTCAAAATGCGGAGGGTGCCGCACCGGTGAGGATTTTAGATAAGGATGGGAAAGTCTATGGAAAACTTTACAGAGCAGAAAAACACCCTTGGTCTGTACGATCCACAGTTTGAGCACGATGCCTGCGGCATTGGCGCTGTGGTGGATATCAAGGGCCGCAAAAGCCATCAGACCGTGGACGACGCACTGGCCATTGTGGAACGGTTGGAGCACCGTGCCGGCAAGGATGCCGAGGGCAAGACCGGCGACGGTGTGGGCATTTTGCTGCAGATCAGCCACAAGTTCTTCTCCAAGGTTGCTGAAGAGCTGAACATCAGCCTTGGCAACGAGCGCGAGTACGGCGTAGGCATGTTCTTCTTCCCCCAGAGCGAACACCTGCGTGCGCAGGCCATGAAGCTGTTCGAGGTGGTCACCCGCAAGGAAGGCCTCGAATTTCTGGCATGGCGCAAGGTTCCCGTGAACCCGGATGCCGTGGGCCAGAAAGCCCGCGACTGTATGCCTGCTATCTGGCAGTGCTTCATCAAAAAGCCCGCCAAGGTGAGCAAGGGCATCGATTTTGACCGCAAGCTGTACATTGTGCGCCGCGTGTTCGAGCAGGCCAGCAACGGCACTTATGTGCCCAGCCTGTCCAGCCGCACCATCGTGTACAAGGGCATGTTCCTTGTGCACGACCTGCGCCTGTTCTATACCGACCTGCAGGACCCCGATTACGAGTCTGCCATCGGCATGGTGCACAGCCGCTTTTCCACCAACACCAACCCCAGCTGGATGCGCGCACACCCCAACCGCTTCATCCTGCACAACGGCGAGATCAACACCATCAAGGGCAACACGGATGCCATGCTGGCCCGTGAAGAGAGCATCTCCAGCTCCATCATGCAGGACGACATGAACAAGATCCTGCCCATCATCAACACTTCCGGCTCCGACTCCGCCATGCTGGATAACGCGCTGGAATTCATGGTGATGAACGGCATGGATCTGCCGCTGGCCGTGATGATCACCATTCCCGAGCCGTGGGAGAACAACAAGAACATCAGCCAGAAAAAGCGCGATTTCTACCAGTATTATGCCACCATGCTGGAGCCTTGGGATGGCCCCGCTGCCATCCTCTTCTCGGACGGCGACGTGATGGGCGCTGTGCTGGACCGCAACGGTCTGCGCCCCAGCCGCTATTACATCACCAAGGACGGCCGCATGATCCTGTCCTCCGAGGTGGGTGTGCTGGAATGCGAACCGGATAATATTTTGGTCAAGGATCGTCTGCGCCCCGGCAAAATGCTGCTGGTGGACACCGTGAAGGGCGAAGTGGTGGACGACGAAAAGCTCAAGGAGTTCTACGCCAGCCGTGAGCCTTACGGCGAGTGGATCGACCGCAACCTTGTGGAGCTGGCCAGGCTGAAAATTCCCAACGTGAAGGTGGAAAGCTACACCGGCGATCAGCTCACCCGCCTGCAGAAGGTGTTCGGCTACAAGTATGAGGATGTGAACACCATGATCCTCTCCATGGCACGGGCAGGCGCAGAGCCTTCCGGCGCTATGGGCACCGACACCCCGCTTGCTGTGCTGAGCAACCAGCATCCGCCGCTGTTCAATTACTTCAAGCAGCGCTTTGCGCAGGTCACCAACCCGCCCATCGATGCCATCCGCGAAAAGGTGGTCACTTCCACCAGCGTGTATATTGGCGCACACGGCAACCTGCTGGAGGACAAGCCCGAGAACTGCAAGGTGCTCAAGGTGCACAACCCCATCCTGACCAGCACCGACCTGCTCAAGATCAAATACATGAACGTGCCCGGCTTCAAGGTAGCCACGGTGTCCATCAACTACTATAAGAATACCAGTCTGGAAAAGGCCATCGACCGTGTATTTCTGGAGGTCGACCGCGCCTACAAGGATGGTGCAAACATCATCATCCTTTCTGACCGCGATGTGGATGAATACCACGTGACCATTCCCAGCCTGCTGGCAGTTTCCGCGGTTTCGCAGTACCTGATCCGCACCAAGAAGAGCACCGCACTGGCCCTGATCCTGGAAAGTGCAGAGCCGCGCGAGGTGCACCACTTTGCCACCCTGCTGGGCTACGGTGCCTGCGCCATCAACCCCTATCTGGCACATGAGACCATCGGCCAGCTCATCGACGAAGGCCTGCTGGACAAAGATTACTATGCAGCCGTGGAGGACTACGACAACGCCATCCTCAGCGGCATTGTGAAGATCGCCTCCAAGATGGGCATTTCCACCATCCAGAGCTACCAGAGCAGCCAGATCTTTGAGGCTGTGGGCATCTCCAAGGATGTCATCGACAAATACTTCACCGGCACGGTGAGCCGTGTGGGCGGCATTACCCTTTCGGACATTCAGGCCGATGTGGAAGCCCAGCACAACGCAGCCTTCGACCCGCTGGGTCTGGACATCAACATGGAGCTGGCCGACAGCGGCGCACACAAGTTCCGCAGCGGCAAGGAAGAACACCTGTTCAACCCCCAGACCATCCACCTGTTCCAGAAAGCCTGCTGGACGAACGACTACTCGGCTTTCAAGCAGTTCACCAGCACCGTGGACAATATGGGTGCCGACGGCGTGCATCTGCGCAGCCTGCTGGACTTCAACTATGCTCCTGACGGCGGCATCCCGCTGGAAGAGGTGGAGCCGGTAAGCTCCATCGTCAAGCGGTTCAAGGGCGCAGCCATGAGCTACGGTGCCCTGAGCAGTGAAGCCCATGAGACCATTGCCATCGCCCTGAACCGTCTGGGCGGCCGCAGCAACACCGGCGAGGGCGGCGAACCCGAAGAGCGCTACCACAGCGAGAGCAATTCCAAGATCAAGCAGGTGGCTTCCGCACGCTTTGGTGTAACGAGCAAATACCTCGTTTCTGCAGAAGAGATCCAGATCAAGCTGGCACAGGGCGCAAAGCCCGGTGAGGGCGGCAATCTGCCCGGTGCCAAGGTATATCCGTGGATCGCAAAGACCCGCCACAGCACCACCGGTGTGGGCCTGATCTCTCCCCCGCCGCACCACGATATCTACTCCATCGAGGACCTTGCAGAGCTGATCTACGACCTGAAGAACGCCAACCGCAGCGCCAACATCAATGTCAAGCTGGTCAGTGAGGCCGGCGTTGGCACCATTGCGGCCGGTGTTGCCAAGGGCGGCGCACAGGTCATTCTGGTGTCCGGCTACGACGGCGGCACCGGTGCAGCACCGCGTACTTCCATCAAGCACGCTGGCCTGCCGTGGGAGCTGGGCATCGCCGAGACCCACCAGACCCTGATCCTGAACGGCCTGCGCACCCGCGTGCGCATCGAGAGCGACTCCAAGCTGCTCTCCGGCCGCGATGTTGCCATCAGCTGTATGCTGGGCGCAGAGGAGTTCGGCTTCGGCACTACCCTGCTGATGGCCGAGGGCTGCGTGATGATGCGTGTGTGCAATCTGGATACCTGCCCCATGGGCATCTGCACCCAGAACCCGGAGCTGCGCAAGAACTTCAAGGGCAAGCCGGAATACATCATCAACTACCTCACCTTTGTGGCCGAGGAGCTGCGCGAGTACATGGCAAAGCTGGGCGTGCGCACCATCGATGAACTGGTGGGCCGCACCGACCTGCTCAAGGTCAAGCCTGCCGCACCCGGCAGCCGCGCTTCCAAGATGGATCTCGACTGCATCCTGCACAACCCTGCCATCGAGAACAGCAATGTTCACTTCGTGAAGGAGGACACCTACGACTTCCATCTGGAAAACACCCTCGATATGAAGGTGCTGATGAAGAAGTTCAAGCTCAGCAGCAAGAATGCCCAGAGCGTGACGCTGGATGTCTCCAACACCGACCGCGCCTTTGGTGCCATCTTTGGCAGCGAGATCACCCGCAAATACGGCAACAGCCTGCCAGATGATGTTTACACCGCCCACTGTGTGGGTGCAGGCGGCCAGAGCTTTGGTGCCTTCATCCCGGGCGGCCTGACGCTGGACCTTGTGGGCGACTGCAACGACTACATGGGCAAGGGCCTGTCCGGCGGCAAGATCGTCGTGCGCCCGCCCAAGGGCATCACCTTTAAGCCGGAAGAGAACATTATCACCGGCAACGTGGCCCTGTACGGTGCTACCAGCGGCAAGGCGTTCATTTCCGGCGTGGCCGGTGAGCGCTTCGCCGTGCGCAACAGCGGTGCCACCGCCGTTGTGGAGGGCGTTGGCGACCACGGCTGCGAGTACATGACCGGCGGCACGGTGGTGGTTCTGGGCCAGACCGGCAAGAACTTTGCAGCCGGTATGACCGGCGGCATCGCCTACGTGCTGGACGAGAACTGGGACTTCTACCAGCGCGTGAACAAGGAGACCGTCAGCCTGGAGCCCGTGGAGCACAAGTACGATGTTGCCACCCTGAAAGAGCTGATCCGCGAACATGTGGAGGCCACCGGCTCTCCCCGCGGCAAAGAGATCCTTGACAACTTCAGCGAATTCCTGCCCAAGTTCAAGAAAGTTCTGCCCTACGATTATGACCGTATGCTGCGTGTGATCGCATCCGTTGAGGAGCGCGGTCTGGACGGCGAGCAGGCACAGATCGAAGCATTCTACACGGTGCAGAAGAAGAAGTAAGGAGGGCAGCGTTATGGGTAAGACAACTGGATTTATCGACTATACGCGCAAAACCAGCACGGATGTTCCGCCGCTGGAACGCATTGAAAACTTTAACGAATTTCATGTCTGGCTCTCACGCGAGGAGCAGCAGACGCAGGCAGCACGCTGCATGGACTGCGGTGTTCCCTTCTGTCAGGCCGGCATGATGATCGGCGGCATGGCCTCCGGCTGCCCGCTGAATAACCTCATCCCGGAGTGGAACGACCTTGTTTATCATGGCAAGTGGGAGCTGGCCATGCATCGGCTGATGGCCACCAACCGTTTTCCGGAGTTCACCAGCCGGGTGTGCCCTGCCCTGTGTGAAGCAGCCTGCACCTGCGGCGATGTGACCGGCAGCAGCGTGACCGTGCGCGAGAACGAGCACGCCATTATCGAAACGGCTTACGCCAAGGGCTGGCTGCACGCCGCACCACCGCCCTCCCGCACCGGCAAGAGCGTAGCCGTGGTGGGCAGCGGCCCCTCCGGCCTTTCGGTGGCCGAATACCTGAACAAGCGCGGCCACGCCGTGACTGTGTTCGAGCGTGCCGACCGCGTGGGCGGCCTGCTGATGTACGGCATCCCCAACATGAAGCTGGACAAATCCGTCATCGAGCGCCGCATCAAGATCATGCAGGCTGAGGGCGTGGAGTTCCGCACCAACATGGATGTGGGCGGGGCTGTTGCCGCCGAAGAGTTGCTGAACGGCTACGATGCCGTGGTGCTGTGCTGCGGTGCCAAGAAGGCCCGCGACCTGAATGTGCCCGGCCGCGATGCAAACGGCGTGCACTTTGCCGTGGACTACCTGACCAGCGTGACCAGAAGTCTGCTGGACAGCCAGTTCGCGGACGGCAAAGCCATCGATGCCAAGGGCAAGAATGTTCTGGTGATCGGCGGCGGTGATACCGGCAACGACTGTCAGGGCACGGCCCTGCGGCAGGGCTGCACCGATCTGGTGGCACTGGAAATGATGCCGCAGCCGCCCAAGGAGCGTGCAGCCTCCAACCCGTGGCCCGAGTGGCCCCGTGTGCTGAAGGTGGACTACGGCCAGACCGAGTGCCTTGCAAAGTTTGGCAAGGACCCGCGCGTGTACCAGACCACCGTGAAGGAATTTTTGAAGGATAATGCAGGTAATCTGACCGGTGCTATCATCTCCTACCTGAAGCCGGAGCGGAACCCCGAGACCGGCCGTACCAGCATGGTACCCACCGGTGAAGAATTTACCTACAACTGCCAGCTGGCGTTCATCGCCGCAGGCTTTACCGGCTGCGAAAGCTACGTGGCCGATGCATTTGGTGTGGAGCTGACTGCCCGCGGCAACGTGGCAGACCACAGCTTTAAGACCAACGTGGAAAAGGTGTTCGTCTGCGGCGATATGCGCCGCGGCCAGAGCCTTGTGGTGTGGGGCCTGCGCGAAGGCCGCGACTGCGCCGCTGAGGTAGACCGCTACCTGATGGGCTACACCAACCTCTAACTAAGCCATTCTCTTTCCTATCCTAAACAAGCAGAAGCGGGGGCCTTTGCAAGGCTCCCGCTTCTGCTTTTGTTTTTTAGTCTGTATTGTGTTCCGGTTCCGTGGGGGTAGGATCTGTTGTTTCCGGGGGGGCCGGCTCTGTCGTGGTGGGTTCGGTAGCGGCGGGTTCCTCCGGTGTTACCGTGATCTGCACGCTGGGGTCTGCCGCAATATACACGGTGATCACTGTGCCCACTTCCACCTTGGTGCCCGGCTCCTCGCTGGTACGCACCACGCAGCCGGATGCATAGGAGCCATCGTTCACCACCATAAAGCAGCTGGCCACAAGGCCCCGGGCTTCCAGTTCCTTTACCGCGCCATCCTGCGTAAAGCCGATGATATTGGGCATCTCGGCCATCTGCGGGCCTTTGCTCACCACCAGCCGTATGGTCTCCCCTGCCTTGAGCACAGTATCCGCGCTCGGCTCCTGCTGGATGATCTGGCCCGCCGGGGCGGTATCGCTGTATTCCTCGGTGACGTAGAACAGATACATGCTGGTATATTCCCGGTTGTTCTGCACCTGCGTGTAGTCCATGCCAATAAAGTTTGGCACAAGGTTCTGCGGCACCATCACCTCGCTGCTGGCCGGTTCCGACTCCGCAGCCGACGCGGCAGGCTGGTGGATGTGCTGGCTCAGCACGCTCCACAGCATGAGCAGAATGAGGATGGACAGCAGGATCACGATGCCCGCCAGCAGCGCTTTTAAGCTGAGCAGATGCTCCTTGCGTTCCGGCTCCGGCGGGGCTGTGCGCACCGGAGTCTCCGGCTTCATGGTGCGGGTCAACTCGGCGGTGTATTCCTTGGAAGAAAGGGCCTGATACAGCTGCGGCACGGTCTGGATGCGCTCCATGGGCCGCAGGCGCAGGCCCAGCTGCAGCACCTGCGAGACGTACAGCGGCAGGCTGCCGTTCACCGATTTTGCGCGTGGGTTGGAGTCTGTCACCATGCGCTGCGCTGCAGGCACCGGGGCCTGCCCGCACACCATGCGGTAGAACACGGCCGCAAGGCTGTATTCATCGGTATAGCGGCCCTCGAACTCTGCGGTGGAATACTGCTCCGGGGCGGAATAGCCTTCGTACAGCTGTTCGTGCAGGCCGCTGCCCGCCGTGCGCAGGCCTACCGTGGCATAGCCCGCCAGACGGCAGCGGTCGTTTTCCATCACGCGGATGTTCTCCGGGCAGATACCGCGGTGCACCAGACCGATCTTGTGCATGGCGGCTACGCCTTCAAACACCGGCTGCAGCATGGTGCAGGCATCGTCCGGGCGGATGGTGCCTGGGTGGTTTTCCAGCCACTGATCCAGCGGGGTGCCGCCCAGATTTTCCAGAATGGCGTAAACGCTGTTATTGGCTTCCACCACATCCAGCACGGCTTCCAGACCATTGGCCGGAGTGATGCGCTGGATGGAGCGGTACAGGTCCGCAAAATCCATGCGGGTGGTCTTGAACAGCACCTCACTGCCGGTCTTGGGCCGCAGGGTGCTTTCTGCCGTGCGCTCCGCCGTGAGGGTAATGGGCAGATATTCCTTGATGGTCACCCGGAAACGGCCCAGATTCTCTGCGCCGCGGTAGAGGATGCCCTCGCCGTCGATGCTCAGCATTTCCCCTACGGTGTAGCGCCCGGCCAGCACGGTGCCCACCGGCAGGGTGCCGCCGGGGTTGCGCCCGGCAAAGCTTTTGCCGCAGTGCGGGCAGCTTTGTGCTGCTCCGGGCAGCGGCTGCAGGCAGTATGGACACAGGCGTGTTGCTTCCATTGTGGTCTCCTTATACCGTTTTGCGCCGCAGCAGGCTCATGGGCGGCAGCTCCGGCGTGGGAATGGTGTATTTTTCCATGGCATGCGGGGTGCTCTCCACCCGTTCACCGGCTTCGTTTTCGATCCACTCAGGGTTCAGCGGAATGCTGCGGCCATCCGGGCAGAGGGCTTCCAGAGTGTCGCCCAGGCTCCACTTGCCGCGCTGCTGGCAGGAGGCAACGCCGTTCTCCCAGCCGTCCACCGTGCCCACAAACTCCCACTCGCGGATGTAAGTAGCGCTGTCGGTGGCCTGTCTGGCCTGCTCGCGGCCAAAGTAGAAGCCCGGCGAGTAGTGGCGGTGGCTGGTACGGGTGAGCTCCTCGTACACCTCGGCAGGCAGCTCAAAGTTGTCGTTGGCGGGGTCTGCCAGATAGGCGTCCAGCGCCCTGCGGTAGGCGGCGGTAACGCTTGCCACATAGTAGAAGGTCTTGGCACGGCCCTCGATCTTCAGGCTGTCCACACCTGCCTTGCAGATCAGATCAAGGAAAGGCGCGGTGCACATATCATTGGCGTTGAGGATGTAGCTGCCGTTCTCGTTCTCGCCGATCTCGTACAGCTGGCCCGGACGGGTCTCCTCGCTGAGATAGTATTTCCAGCGGCAGGGCTGGGCGCACTGGCCGCGGTTCGCGTCGCGGCCCGCCATGTAGTTGGAAAGCAGGCATCGGCCCGAAACGCTCATGCACATAGCACCGTGCACAAAGGCTTCGATCTCCAGCTCCGGCGGTGTTTTATCGCGCAGGATCGCAATATCCTGCAGGGACATCTCACGGGCCAGCACCACGCGCTTTGCGCCCATGTTGTAGGCGGCGCGGGCCGCAGCCCAGTTGGTGATGCCTGTCTGGGTGGACATGTGCACATCGATGTCCGGTGCAAAGGTCTTACAGGCATCCAGCACACCAAGGTCTGCCACGATAAAGGCATCCACACCGGCCTTGGCTGCTTCCTTGATGGCCTCGGGCAGGCGGTCGGCTTCCTCGTTGGTGGGCAGGGTGTTCATGGTCAGGTAGACCTTGCGGCCGCGGGCGTGAGCGTAGATGACACCCTCGGCCAGCTGTTCCGGCGTAAAGTTGGCCGGAGCAGACCGCATTCCAAATTCAGGCAGGCCGCAGTAAACGGCATCGGCACCGTAGTTGATGGCATAGCGCAGGCGTTCCAGATCGCCTGCCGGGGCCAGCAGTTCCGGGATTTGCAGCATAGTTCAAATTCCTCTCATTTTTCCGTATTCACAGTTTTGTTCACTTGTGCTGCCTTCTGGCAGTTTGCGCTGTGTTCGCTCAGGGTGCGGGCATAATAATAGCTGCCCTTGAGGTCGGTCACAAAGAAATAGGCATCCTTGGCCTCCTCATTGGGCTGGGGGGCCAGCGCTGCCCTGATGGCCGCAATGCCGGGGTTCGAGATCGGCCCGGCAGGCAGGCCCTTGCAGCTGTAGGTATCATACGCAGCCACGATATTTTCCGGGATATTATCCCAGCCGCCATAGTAGGGTGCCACCCAGTTCCAGAGGTAATTGTTGTCACTGTCGCTCTGGATATAGCTGGAGGTGTTGCTCTGCAGGCGCGGGTAGGGCGAATCCGCAGCCAGACGGTTGCGGAACACCTGTGCCACGTTCGAGTCCTGACTGTTGCCTGCTTCCTCCTGCACAAAGGATGCCAGTGTGATCAGCTGGGGCAGGGTCATATCCTGCTTTTTAAGTTCTGCATACATCTCATCGGTGATCTGTGCATCGAACTGGGCATAGAAGGTGGCTACATAGTTGTGCACAGTGTCGTCCTTTAAGAATTCGTAGGTCTCCGGGAAGAGATAGCCCTCGCACTTCATAAAGCGGTCTGGCGCGTCGGCATCGTCCGGCACGTACTGCCAGAAGGTGTATTCGCTGAAATCGCCCTCGTTGGCTTCCTTCAGAAAGTCCTCGGCGCTGCACAGCCCGGCGGCTTCCATCTTCTGGGCAATGGCAATGGCCGTGGTTCCCTCTGGGATGGTCACGCGCACCGTTTCGGCCTTGGCGTAGGTGGACAGGACCGCAATAATGGCATCGTAAGAACAGGCGCTCTTCTGCAGGGTAAAATCGCCATACTGCAGCTTTGATGCTGCACCCTTTTGCCCCACATACCAGCGGAACAGACAGGCCGAGCGGATCACACCCGCATCCTTGAGCTTTTGCGCAATGACGGAAACGCCGCTGCCCTGCGGGATGCTCACCGTTACCTCCGTGCCGGGTCTGCCATTGCCGCTGATCTCGTTGTGCGCAAACAGCAGCGCCCCGCCAACGGCCAGCGCCAGCAGTACCACCAGCACCAGCAGGATCTTCCCTACACCGCCTTTTTTGCGGGTGTTTTTTTCGTGTGCCATAAGCACCTTCCTTTTATCTTAGTTTTCCAGCATCAGGCGCATGTAGCTTTCGGCTACATCAAAGGGTTCGGCATCAAAGCGGATCATGCCGTAGTCCTGCCGGGTGCCCTCGCCGAGGAACAGCGGCTGGGATGCGCCCACGGTAATGACCGCCTTTTCCACGATGACTTCCTTTTCGCGGGCGGCTTCCATCAGTACTTCGGCGGCGCGGTCATTGTCGGCCTGCAGCTCCACAAAGTAAAGCGTATCCTCCTTGCGGAAATAAATACCATAGCCGTGGGCGCTGGAAACGATGGTGGCACCGGAGGAGTACAGATCTCCCAGCACCACGGCCATGCGCTCCGGGGTCAGCTGCACGGTATCGGGCCAGAAGCGCTCCCGCAGCTCACACAGCTTTTTGGCGGTGACGGAATCAAACTCCGCCTGGCTCCACAGGTTGCGCTCCACCTCGCGGGGAAGACAGCGCAGGGCGAAGGCCCATGCAAAGCCCTTATCCTGCAGCAGTGCGGCCTGCTCCGGGCTGGTGGGCACCGCCACCGTAAAGCCCGCGCCGCGCAGCTTCTGCTGGGCACACAGATAGTCCACAAGGCCCGCCAGGATCAGGCTGCCCTCGCCGCACAGACCGTACAGGTAGGTGCCGCTGCGGCCCTGCATCGTGACCGGCACAGCCAGCGCCACCGCTGCGATCTCGTCATTTTCCTCGGCCACATAGACGTTCTGCTCGCCTGCAAACTGCTCAATGGCCTTTTTGGCAAATTCTTCCGATTCATTGCGCTGGCTCTGCCATAAAGCCAGCACTGCCGGTTTATCTTCCGGCTGCATCAAACGATACATCTGTCAGGATGCCCCCTCTTATCGAAAATTATGTCAGCTGCTTCAACACGATCTCCTGCACTTCAGCCTGAATGTCTTCGATGCTGCGCATGTTGTCCCCGCTGGTGCAATGCACGACGGCCCAGCCAAGGTGCGCGGCACAATACTCGGCGGCGCAGCGGCTGCGGGCAAGATACTCGGTATCCTTCTCGTGCACATCCTTCCTGCTCTCGTCGCCGTGGTAACGCTGGGTCATAAGCTTCTGGCTCACGGCGGGGTCTACCTGTAAGTAGATCACCTCATCCGGCGCAGGCAGGCCCAGCAGATGGAATTCAAAATCAAACAGCCAGCCGAGAAAACTCTCCCACTGCTCCGGCGGCAGCTTGGAGCACTGGTGCACTGCGTTGGAGGTGGTGTAGCGGTCGGCAATGACGATGCCGCCATTCTCGTAAAAACTGCCCCAGTCCTTTTTGTAGCTGGCATAGCGGTCCACCGCATAAAAGCTGGAGGCTGCATAGGCGTTTACATCGTCCGGGTGCTGGCCGAACTGCCCTGCCAGATACATTTTTACAAGGGCGCTGGAGTCGCTCTCATAATTCGGGAAGGTGATCTCCCGCACAGAAAAGCCCTGCTCCTTTAAATGTGCCGCCAGCAGCTTTGCCTGCGTGGCCTTGCCGCTGCCGTCCAGCCCTTCCAGTACGATCAGTTTTCCCTTGCTCATACGCCTGCAGCCTCCTTGATGGATGCATATTTTGCGCGCACCTCAGCGGTTTTCCCGCAGCACATTTTTCCTTCCGGGCAGGGGCCGGATACACAGGCCGGGCCGGACTTTGCAAAGATATGCGGTGCCACCGGGTACACCAGCTCAAACATCTTTTCGGCCAGCTCCCGGATCTCCCACTGGGCGCGGCTGCAGCAGCGCAGGTGGAAAAAGTTCTGCAGGCTGCGGGCATTCATGGTGACCACCATCTTGGTCTCGCAGGCGTTGGGCAGTACAAAGCGGGCATCCTCGTTGGCCTGCTTGCTGGCCTTGGCGCGGGCCTGCTTTTCCGGCATTCCTTCAGCCATCAGGCGGGCGGTGTGGCCTTCTTCCAGCTTGTGGGCAAGGTCGAGGTAGCGCTTTGCGTCCTCTTCCATGCTGGCAAGGAAAGCTTCCTTTGCTTCCGGGATGGCTTCGATCTCGGGCGGTACCACATAGCGGAAATCGTCCAGCCGCACATAGCGCTGGCTCTGCACACTGAAGGATGCAATGCGGTGGCGGGTGATCTGCGCCAGCAAAGTGCGGCTGACCCCCTCGATGCCAAAGGTGAAGCTGGCATGTTCAATGGGGCTGGCATGGCCCAGATCGCTGAGCATGGTCAGGAACTTCGCGGTCTTTTCCTCGGTCAGGCCGTCCAGCAGGTCGGCGATGTGCGCATCGGAATAGCAGAGCTTTGCCGCTGCAGCCACCACCTTTTCCGGCTCCGGGGTATGTGCGATCAAACGAACAGTCATCATAAGTGTGTTACTCCTCCGCAGTGATTTTGGTCAGGGGCGCAAAATTGGCCATGGTCTTTTTGATGCCCACCTTTTCAAAGTTGATCTCCACGATCTGATCTCCGGCGGCAGGCTTCACAGCCACTACCTGACCGCGTCCGAACACCTTGTGCTCCACAAGATCGCCCGGCTCATAGTGTTTTGCGCCTTTTGCAGCGGTTTTTGCTGCCGGTGTGCCTGTAAAGGAGATTTGCTTTGCAGATTTTTTCTGCGTTGTTCTGTCAGAATATGCAGAACTGTAATCAGAACCATATCCCGCACCTGCGCCGCTGCGGCCATAGCCGGAACCGTATCCGCTCTGACTCTGGCCCCGGTTTGCATAGGCCGAGCCAAAGCCGCGGCCCTCGCCCGCGTTGTATTCGCGGTTCAGGTAGCCGCTGCGATTGCTATAGCCGCTTCCGTAACCGCCCGAACCGTACCCACTGGCGCTGCGGCCCCATCCGGACGGCCCGGAGTAACCGGACGCACCGCCGGGCACCGTATCACGATAGCTGTCGCCCCAGCCGCCAAAGCGGGAGCGCTGTTCCAGTACCGGGCTGCGGGTCTCCTCGATATACTCCGGCTCGATCTCCCGCAAAAAGCGGCTCGGCTCGTTGCGCTGGGTGCGGCCATACAGCATCCGGGAAACGCTGTTGGAGATATACAGCTCCTTCTTGGCGCGGGTGATGCCCACGTAGGCAAGGCGGCGCTCCTCTTCCAGATCGGCCTCGGAATACTTGCTCATCTCGCTGGGGAACACGCCCTCCTCCATGCCAATCAGGAACACATACGGAAATTCCAGACCCTTGGCGGAGTGGATGGTCATGAGCACCACCTGATCGGCGCTCTCGTTATAGCTGTCGATATCGCTGATGAGGGCGATATCTTCCAGATAGCCTTCCAGCGTGGCTTCCTCACCGTGCTGGTCGCAGTAGTTCTTGACGTTATTCACCAGCTGACCAAGGTTTTGCAGGCGGTCAGCCGCATCCTCGTGGCCCTTGGCTGCATCGGCTTCCAGCATGGCCTTATAGCCGGTCAGCTCGATCACATCGGCTGCAAACTCGTCCAGCGTGCGGGTCTCCAAAGAATCCTGCAGGCGCTGATAGATCTGCCAGAACTTGAGCAGCGGCATTACGGCGCGGCTGAGCTTTGCATATTGGTCGGCATGGCCGATGATGTCCAGCATGCTCACGCCCTCCTGCGCGGCCAGATCGGCAATGACCTCCACGGTGGTGGCACCGATCTTACGGGCAGGCTCGTTGATGATGCGGCGCAGGCGCACATCATCGCGGGGGTTCGCCACGATGGACATGTAGGAATGGATATCCTTGACCTCTTTGCGGTCGTTGAAGCGCTGGCCGCCCACGATCTTGTGGGGGATGCCTGCACGGGTAAAGTAGCTTTCGATGGGGGCCGATTGGGCGTTCATGCGGTAGAGGATGGCGTGGTCGGCCAGATGTCCGCCCTCTTTCAGGTGCTGGCCGATCACATCCGCGATGTGGCTGGCCTCGTCCTGCTCGTTCTCGGCGGTGTACACCTGCACCTTATCGCCCTCGCCATTGCTGGTCCACAGGGTCTTGCCCTTGCGCTCGGTGTTGTGCTGAATAACACAGTTCGCAGCGTTCAGGATATTGGACGTAGAGCGGTAGTTTTGTTCCAGACGGATGGTCTTGGTGCCCGGATAAATGCGCTCGAAATTAAGGATGTTCTCAATGGTAGCGCCGCGGAAGCGGTAGATGCTCTGGTCATCATCGCCCACCACGCAGATGTTCTTTTCCGGGCCGGTGAGGAGGCTCACCAGACGGAACTGCGCCACACTGGTGTCCTGATACTCGTCCACCAGCAGATAGCGGTATTTGTTCTGGTAGAAATCCCGCACATCCTTGTGCTCGGCCAGCAGCTGCACAGTCTGGTAGATCAGGTCGTCAAAGTCGAATGCTCCGGCTTCCTTCAGGCGCTTTTCGTAGGCCGCGTAGATGCGGGCCGTCAGCGCGCCTTTGGTATCTTTTGCGGGGCTGGCAAGGGCCTGTTCCGGGCTGACAAGCTGATCCTTCCATCGGCTCATCTGGTTGATCGCAGCCTTGATGGGCAGGAACTTATCGTCCACATTCAGGTCTTTGTAGACAGCCTTCATCACGCGCTGGGAATCATCGGTATCGTAGATGGTAAAGCTGCGCGGGTAGCCGATCTCCTCCGCCCAGCGGCGCAGGATGCGTACACAGGCCGAGTGGAAGGTGGAAGCGAACACTTCGTCGCCCTCCTCGCCGCCCAGCATCCGGCGCAGACGCTCCTTCAGCTCCCCTGCTGCCTTGTTGGTAAAGGTAATGGCCATCACGTTCCAGCTGCGCACAGCGTTCTGGCGCAGCATCCCGTCCAGCCAGCTGGGGGCGGCAGTGCCGGTCATGATGGCGTTGCGCAGAGCCTTGATATCGTCCTCCGTGGCCAGGCGCGGTGTCTGTTTGGAGCCGTGGGCCGAGCCGAACCGGATGAGGTTTGCAATGCGGTTTACCAGCACGGTGGTCTTGCCGCTGCCTGCACCAGCAAGGATGAGCAGCGGGCCATCGGTGGTGAACACTGCCTGCCGCTGCATATCGTTCAGGCGGCCAAACTGTTTTTCAATATAGGTATCGCGCAGAGCGCAGAATTCCTGTGTGAGATCTGTTGCCATGGTTTCCCCTGTTCCTTTTATGTTTATACTATCAAAATACAGTATACCACATTTCAAAACGATTGAGAATAGCCGCCGCGTTCGCTCTGGCTATTTTCAGCGGAAAAAATATTTTTATAATTTGTAACTCCGAAAAGCCTGCGGGCTTTTCGGAGTTACTTTTTCACGAAAGAGGTCGTAGAGAAAAATTGCATCTGATAAAACAGCAGCCGTTTTTCGTTACGGCCTTTTTGTGAAAATGTGTTTGGAGCAGCCCGCAGGCTGCGACAAACACGAAATAAATAATATAATTTCCTTATTTTATGCCCAAAGCAAACGCGGCGGGCATTTCAAATCGTAAAACAAAAACCGCCCGGCAGCTCTTGCGAACCGACGGGCGGAAAAATGCTTTTCAGAAAGTGCTTAGCCGAAGATGTTGATCAGGATACCAGCAGCAACAGCGGAGCCGATAACACCGGCCACGTTGGGGCCCATTGCGTGCATCAGCAGGAAGTTGGAGGGGTTCTCGCTCTGACCGACCTTCTGAGAAACACGGGCGGCCATAGGCACAGCAGAAACGCCTGCGGAACCGATCAGGGGGTTCACCTGACCGCCGGTCAGCACATACATCAGCTTGCCGAACAGCACACCTGCGGCAGTGCCGAAGGAGAATGCGATCAGGCCCAGCACAATGATGAACAGGGTGCGGGTGTTCAGGAAGGTGTTTGCAGAGGTGGTGCAGCCAACGGACAGTGCCAAGAAGATGGTGATGATGTTCATCAGCTCATTGCCGGCGGTCTTCTGGATACGATCCACAACGCCGCACTCCTTCATCAGGTTGCCCAGCATCAGCATACCGACCAGAACGGCGG
>OGEO01000704.1_pt1 | contig 28301 bp, 19 predicted proteins | sample 1570661 | NCBI WGS metagenome assembly OGEO01 (sample SAMEA2582142, study PRJEB24529) | metagenome | biome: Human gut stool | place: China | collected 2011
CGCAGGCTCTCCCCTCATCCGTCCGCGGGCGGAGCCGCGGACACCTTCTCCCCCAGGGGGAGAAGGCTCCGTCATTTTTTACTTACTTGCCCACGCAGAACGTCTCAAAAACTTCCTCTATCGTTGCGTCGCTGGCGTTTTCTCCTGTCAAATCAAACAGCGCCTGCAAGGCGTCCGTCAAACACACCGCGGCGGCGTCCAGCCCAAAGCCGTTCTGCCGCGCCGCAATCGCTTCCGCCAGCGCATCTCTCGCGCGGGTCGCGGCGGCCAATTGGCGGGCACTGCATAGCTGCGCAGCCTCCGGGTCCAGCTGCGCTGTGCCTAACAAATCCGCAACCGCATCCGTCAGGGCCTGCAGGCCGACGGCATCCCGCGCACACATCGGGACGATCTTCTTAAAATACGGCTCCAATGTTCCACGTGGAACATCCGTCTCCCCCGCCAGGTCCTGCTTATTCAAGACCGCGATGGCCGGGCGGCCCTGGCATCTGCGGGCCAGCTCCAAATCATCATCAGACAACGCCTGTGCGGCGTCGAACACGGCCAGCACCAGCCCGGCCTCGTCGAGCTTGCGCCAGCTGCGGCGGATGCCCTCGGCCTCGATGGCGTCGCCGTCCGCGCCCACCTCCCGCACACCGGCGGTGTCAAACAGGTTCAGCCGCACGCTGCCCAGCTGCACGGCCTGCTCCACAATATCGCGGGTCGTACCGGCCACGGGCGTGACAATGGCACGGTCAAACCCGGCCAGCAGGTTCAGCAGCGTGCTTTTGCCCACGTTGGGCCGCCCCAGCAGCACACAGTCCACGCCATGGCGCAGCACCGCGCCCGCGCTGTAGCCGGAGATCAGCGCGTCCAGCGCGGCCTTTTGCTCGGTCAGCGTCCCGACAAACGCCGCGTCGGACAGCTCGGGCACGTCCTCCTCGGGGTAATCGACCCAGGCGGTCAGGTGGGCGTTCAGCGTTTGCAGCGCGGTCTGTATCTTACCGATGCGCTTTGCCAGCCGCCCGTCCAGCGCGGATTTTGCCAGCGCAGCCCCCTGCCGCCCGTTCGCCGCAATGACCTCCATCACGGCCTCGGCCTGCGTCAGCGACATCCGCCCGTTTTCCAGTGCGCGGCGGGTGAACTCCCCCGGTCCGGCAGGCGCGCAGCCCGCGGTGATGAGCGCTTCTAACAAACCGTCCGCCATGGCCGTGCCGCCGTGGACGGACAGCTCAATAACGTCCTCGCCGGTGTAGGAGTGCGGTGCGCGGAAAAACAGCGCCACGCACTCGTCCATCTCGGCCCCGTGCAGCAGGTAGTGGCCCAGCATGGCGGTGTAGCCCTTCGCGTCGGCCACGCTTTTCCCCTGCCGCACCGGCGCAAAGATTTTGCCGACGATGCCGTAGGCGTCCGGCCCGGACACGCGGACGGTGGCAATGCCGCCCTCGCCCGGTGGCGTCGCCAGTGCGCAGATCGTTGTGTGCAGATGTTCCATGTGGAGCGCTCCTTTGTTGTGATGGGAATACTTTAGAATACCATGAATACGCGGTGTTTTTCCAGCCTTTTTTATAAAAAAGGCTTCGGCGAAAAAATTTCAAATGCTTGTAGGGAGGGGATTTATCCCTCCCGGAAGTGCAAGCCTTCGTAGGGCTGCGGGCCGGGCATGCCCGGCCCCTACCCATCCACCAAAAAGGAGAGGCCGACCCGCGGCCTCTCCCCTGTATTGGTTTATTCTTCGGTGTCGTTCTCGGGGGCTGCGTCCTCCGCGGCCTCCTGTGCCAGCTCTTCCGCCTCAATGGCCGCCAGCTCCTCGGGGGTCGGGTCGGTCTCGCCGGTATCCTCGATTTTTGCGGTCTCGGCGTCGTTGTCGCGGTCCACGCGGGCGACCACGGCCACCTTGTCGTCCTCGACCAGGCGCATGACGCGGACACCGCTGCCGTAGCGGCTCTGGACGTTGATGTCCGCCGCATGGATCCTGATCAGAATGCCGTTCTGGCTGATGAGAATCAGATCGTCGGTGTCATCCACGATCTTGATGCCCGCCACGTTGCCGTTAGAGTAGTTGCGGATGCCCAAGCCGCCGCGCTTCGTGATGCGGTAGTCGTCAATGCGGCTGCGGCGGCCCTTGCCCTCCTCGCTGATGGTCAGCACGTTCGCACCCGGGCGGCAGACGCCTGCACCGACGACATAGTCGCCCTCGCGCAGCTTGATGACGCGGACACCGTGGCCGGTACGGCCCATCGAGCGGGCGCCGTCCTCGGTAAAGCGGATGGCCGCGCCGTCGTGGGTGGCAACAATGATCTCGTCGTCACCCTTGGTCAGGTGGCTCCACACCAGACTGTCGCCCTCGTTCAGCGCAATGGCGATCAGGCCCATCTTGCGGATGTTGCGGAACTGGGACAGCGGCGTGCGCTTGATGAGGCCCTGCTTCGTCACCATCGTGGCGTAGGTGTTATCCTCGTCCACGCCGGCCTTCTGCTGCAGCATCAGCGTGACCTTCTCGCCCTCCTGCAGCTGCAGCAGGTTCACAATATGGCTGCCCTTGGCCGTGCGGCTGCCCTCGGGCACCTGATAGCCCTTCAGGCGGTAGACGCGGCCCTGGTTCGTCATAAACAGCATATAATCATGCGTAGAGCCGACAAAAAGTTCCTCGGTGAAGTCGTCGTCCTTCTGGGTCATGCCCTGCACGCCGCGTCCGCCGCGGTTCTGTGCCTGGTAGGTGTCCAGCGTCGTGCGCTTGATATAGCCCTCGTGGGTCAGCGTAAAGACGCAGGTCTCCTCGGGAATCAGGTCCTCAATATCGACCTCGCCGGAGACGGTCTCGATGGAGGTGCGGCGCTCGTCGCCGTACTTATCGGCCAGCGCGGTCAGGTCGGTCTTGACGATGCGCTTGACGTGCTCGTCGTTGGCCAGAATGTCCTCATAATCGGCGATGGCCTCGCGCAGCTCGCCCAACTCCTGCTCGATTTTGAGGATCTCCAGACCGGCCAGACGGCCCAATTGCAGCTTGACAATGGCGTCCGCCTGCAGCTCGTCAAAGCCGAAGTTGTCCATGACGGCCTGCCGCGCCTCGGCAAAGCCGCCCTTGCAGGCGCGGATCGTCGCGATGATCTCATCGACGATGTCAACGGCCTTGTGCAAGCCCTCGAGGATGTGCTCGCGCTCCTTTGCCTTCTTCAACTCAAACGCGGTGCGGCGGCGGATGACCTGCATCTGGAACTCAATATAGCGCTCCATCATGGTTTTCAGGCTCATGATCTTGGGCACGCCGTCGTCCAGCGCCAGCATGATGACGCCGACGGTGTCCTGCAGCTGGGTGAAGCGGTAGAGCTGGTTCAGCACGACCTGGGGGTTCGCGTCCTTCTTGATCTCAATGACGATCTTCATGCCGGTGCGGCTCGAGGACTCGTCGTTCAGGTCGCTGATGCCCTCGATGCGCTTATCCTTGACAAGGTCAGCGATGGACTCGATCAGGCGGGTCTTGTTGACCATGTAGGGGATTTCCGAAATCAGGATCTCGTAGCGCCCGTTCTTTTTCTCGATGATCTCGGCACGACCCCGCAGCGTGATTTTGCCGCGGCCCGTGGCGTAAGCAGCGCGGATGCCGCTGCGGCCCATGATGATGCCGCCCGTCGGGAAGTCGGGACCCTTGACGTACTCCATCAGCCCGGCCAGGTCGATTTCGGGGTCGTCCATCAGGGCGACCATGCCGTTGACGATCTCGCGCAGGTTGTGGGGCGGGATGTTCGTCGCCATGCCGACGGCAATACCCTGGCTGCCGTTGACGAGCAGGTTCGGGAAACGGCTGGGCAGGACGTGGGGCTCCTTCTTGTTCTCGTCAAAGTTGGGGTCCCAGTCGATGGTGTCTTTTTCAATGTCGGTCAGCATCTCGCAGGCCATCTTGGACATGCGGGCCTCGGTGTAACGGTAAGCAGCCGGGGGGTCGCCGTCCACGGAGCCGAAGTTGCCCTGGCCGTCCACAAGCGGGTAACGCAGGCTGAAATCCTGCGCCAGACGCACCATGGCATCATAGACCGAGGCGTCGCCGTGCGGGTGGTACGAGCCCAGCACCGCACCGACGGTATCGGCAGATTTGCGGTAGGGGTGCTGCGGGTCGTTGCCGCGCTCGTGCATCGTGTACAGGATGCGGCGGTGGACGGGCTTCAGGCCGTCGCGCACATCGGGCAGAGCGCGCGCCACGATAACAGACATCGAGTAGTCAAGGAACGCCGTCTCGATCTCCTGCTTCACATCGCGCACAATGACCTTCGTACCGGACCCCGGCACCATGATGATGTTTTCTTCCATTGTATCACCTTAACTATCTATTACGTTACAAAAACTTTACGCTTTTCCGTCCAACACCCATTGCAACGGGTTGTTGTCGATATATTTCCATGTTTCTTCAAAATCGGGTTGGTTGCGGATGATGTGGTCGTGGTAATATTTTTGCCATATTGCACGCTTACATTTGCGGCTCACACCGGCTTTATATTGCCCTATAATGGTTGACACTGTAGGGAGGGGTCTTGACCCCTCCGCAGCAGCCTCCCGGCAGCCCAGCGCCAATAAGATATGCAGATGATCCGGCATTATGGCATAATTCAAAATTTCCACATTAGGAAAATGATTTGGTATTTCCAGCAAATCATATTCAGCAATTGACCCATACGGCATCAGCGTAACTTCCGCGCGCACGGAGGGGTCAAGACCCCTCCCTACAATCTCAGATAAGATTCTTTCACGATTTTGCGTACACAGCGTTATGAAATAAATCTTTTGAGAGGCATAATCATAGTTGCGCAGCCGCATCCATTTTCGTTTCGGAAACACATTGTCCATAGACTACCAATGTTCCACATGGAACATCACACATCCAAATTCGCGTACTTTGCGTTCTTCTCAATAAACTGCCGTCTCGGCTCGACCTGCTCGCCCATCAGGATGCTGAACGCCTCGTCCGCACGCTCGGCATCCTCGATTTTGATCTGCACGATGACGCGGTTGTCGGGGTTCATCGTGGTCTCCCACAGCTGGTCGGGGTTCATCTCGCCCAGACCTTTGTAGCGGTTGACCTTCGCGCCGGGCATTTCGGCGCTCAACAGCTTCATTTCGTCGTCGTTGTAGGCGTACTTGACGGTTTGGCCCTTCTGCAGCTTGAACAGCGGCGGCTGGGCGACGTAGACATAGCCGTGGTCGATCAGCGGGCGCATATAGCGGAAGAAGAAGGTCAGCATCAGCGTGCAGATATGCGAGCCGTCGACATCGGCATCGGCCATGATGAAGATCTTATGGTAGCGGACTTTGCTAATATCAAACTCGTCGCCGATGCCGGTGCCCAGCGCGGTCACGACAGGCATCAGCTTGTCGTTGCCGTAGATGCGGTCCGCGCGGGCCTTTTCGACGTTCAGCATCTTGCCCCACAGAGGCAGGATGGCCTGAATGTTGGAGTCACGGCCCATCTTGGCCGAGCCGCCTGCAGAATCGCCCTCCACGATGAACAGTTCGGTCTTGGAGGGGTCTTTTTCGTGGCAGTCGGCCAGCTTGCCGGGCATACGGTTGGATTCCAGCGCGCTCTTGCGGCGCACCAGCTCGCGGGCCTTCTTGGCGGCGGCACGGGCGCGGGCAGCCTGGGTCGCTTTTTCCAGAATTGCCTTCGCGACGGCGGGGTTCTCCTCAAAGAACTCGGTCAGCGCCTTGTAAACTACATTGTTGACCAGGCCCTTGATGAAGGTGTTGCCCAGCTTCGCCTTCGTCTGGCCTTCAAACTGCGCCTCCTGCAATTTCACGCTGACGACGGCAATGATGCCCTCGCGGGCGTCGGGGCCGGACAGGTTCTCGTCCTTGTCCTTCAAAATGCCCTTGGCACGTCCATATTCGTTCAGCACGCGGGTCAGGGCCAGCTTAAAGCCCTCCTCGTGGGTGCCGCCCTCGGGGGTGTGGACGTTGTTGGCAAAGCTCAAAAGCAGCTCGTTGTAGCTGTTGTCGTAGTATTGCAGTGCGACCTCGGCCACAGCGCCCTGGCCCTCGCCCTTCATATACATGACCTGCGGGTGCAGCGGCGTTAAGTCGCGGCGCTCGCACAGGTAGCTGACGAAGGAGCGGATGCCGCCCTCGTAGCACATCGTCTCGGTGCGCATCTCGCCGGACTGCTCGTCCTGGGGGCGGTCCGCGTCGGGGCGCTCGTCAGTCAGGGTGATCTTGACACCGGCGTTCAGGAACGCTTCCTCGCGCAGGCGCTTGAGCAGCGTTTCATAGCGATAGAGCGTCGTTTCCTGGAACATCTCCGGGTCGGGCTTAAAGGTGACTGTCGTTCCGGTAGAAGCCGCCGCGCCGATTTTTTTCAGGTCGCCGTCCGGCTTGCCGCGCTTGAAGCTCTGCTCATACTCGGCCCCGTCGCGGCGCACGCGGACGGTCAGCCACTCGGACAGGGCGTTGACGACAGACGCGCCGACGCCGTGCAGACCGCCGGCCACTTTATAGCCGGAGTCCTCGCCGCCGAACTTGCCGCCGGCGTGCAGCACGGTGTAGACGACGGTCACAGCCGGGATGCCCAGCTTGGGCTGGATGTCCACGGGGATGCCGCGTCCGTTGTCCGAGACCTCAATGATGTTGCCGGGCTTGATGGTCACTTCAATATGGGTGCAGTATCCGGCCAGTGCCTCGTCGATGGCGTTATCGACGATCTCATAGACCAGATGATGCAGGCCGGAAGGCCCGGTGGAGCCGATATACATACCGGGGCGCTTACGCACAGCCTCCAGACCCTCCAGGACCTGGATCTGCGCACCGCCGTAGGCATGGTCGGTAGCCGTCTCGCGGTTGGTTTCGGTGATGATTTCTTCTGCCATGAAATGATAGCCTCCTGTTGTGGGTGGGTATCTCTATACATCCCGTTTTCGGATGTTCTGTAGGGAGGGGTCTTGACCCCTCCGTGTTTACGCGGCTGCCTGTCTGCGGAGGGGTCAAGACCCCTCCCTACAAAGTAAGATAAACAGCAGCTGTAACTCTTAAAATTCCAGCCTCTCCGCTCTTTTTTTCAGCGCGGCGGGCGATAACTGACTGATATAAATGGTCTCGTCGGGGAAATCGGTGACAAGAAAGCTCTTGGGCAGCGTGCCCGGGGCGCAGAGGTCCACGACGGCGCCCTCGCTCTCGACGTGGCGGAAGTATTCCTCCGTCCGCCGCGACGCCCCGGCTGTGTCCAGATCAAACACCCCGATCACATCCCGGGTATTCAGGACAAAGTCCTGGCCTGCGTGAAAGTACAAATCCTGCACCTCCCTGTAGGGGCCGGGCATGCCCGGCCTCTACGCTTCTTCGACCACTCCGCCCTTCACCATCACAATTTTTCCATTGGTACGCGCAAAAGCGGCGGTGTCGCAGGTGGTCACAATCGTCTGGTGCTCGCCCATGCGGGTCAAAAGGTAGGTCTGGCGCTCGTCGTCCAGCTCGCTCAAAACGTCGTCCAGCAGCAAAACCGGGTGCTCACCGAACAAATCACCGACCACTGTCGCCTCGGCCAGCTTCATTGCCAGCACGCAGCTGCGCTGCTGGCCCTGACTGCCAAACACCCGGGCGGGCTGGCCGTCCAGCAAAATTTCCAGATCCTCGCGGTGCGGCCCGGCCAGGCAGAACCCGGCGCGCAGCTCGGCACTGCGCATGGCCCGCATCTTTTCGGTCAGCGCCGCAGCGGTGGGGGCCGCGGTGCACATCTGGTAGTTCAGCGCCAGCACCTCGGCACCGTGGGAGATGTCCCTATAATTCTGCGCGGCGATGGGAGCCGCCGCCGCCAGAAACTTGCAGCGATGCTCCATGATGAGCGCGCCGTACTCGGCCAGCTGCTCGTCGTAGGTGTCCAGCAGCATATTGCCGTTTGGCGTAATATCGTAGCTTTTTAGCAGGGCGTTCTTCTGGGCCGTCAGCCGCATGTACCGCCGCAGCGCCACAAGGTAGGGCCGGTAGACCTGGCACAGTGCGGAATCCATAAACCGCCGCCGCCCATCCGGGCCGCCCTTGACCAGCCCCAGCAGGTCCGGCTCAAAGACGACGGCCTGAAAGTTCCCCGCCAGCGCCGCGGCGCGCCCAACGTCCGCGCCGTTTAATTTGCCGGTGCGGCCCGGGCGCTGGCTCTGCCTGCTGCCCACAGTCAAACGGATGGATTTTTCCACGTCCTGTGTCTCAAACGCGCCCTCGATGACCGAAAAGTCACAGCCGCGCCTGATAAGCTCCGCGTCCTTTGACCCGCGGAAGCTCTTGCCGCCGGTCAGCAGCCAGATAGCCTCCAACAGGTTCGTCTTGCCCTGGCCGTTCGGGCCGCACAGCACGGTCAGGTGCGGGTCGGGGTGCAGCTCTGCGTGGGCAATATTGCGGTGATCCGTTACTTCTAAGTGCGTTAAGCGCATTACGCGCCCTCCGCGATCTGCACGGTCTGGCCGTCCAGCTCCACGGTATCCCCTGCGCGGCACTTTTTGCCGCGCATCGTGCAGACCTCGCCGTTGACCTTAACGGCCCCGCCCTGGATCAGCTCCTTCGCCTCGCCGCCCGTCTCGCACAGACCGGCGAACTTCAAAAGGGCGTCAAGCTTAATAAAGTCGGTGTTAATACGAATCTTTTCCATACACTATCCTTCTATCTTATCGGTGCATCCGTAGGGGCCGGACATGTCCGGCCCTCAACCTTGCTGCAGCAGCCTTTAACCGGGCGGCTGTTTTTATCTGCAGGGCCGGGCATGCCCGGCCCCTACAACTCAGCCCTCGTTCTTGAACCGTACCGGCAGCACCAGATAAATAAAGTCCTTGCCGTCCTCGGGCAGGAGCTTGACGGGGCTTAAGGGGCCGTTGATTTCCAGCACCATCTTCTCACACTTCGAGAAGCGCAGTGCATCCAGCAGATACCGGTTGTTGAAGCCGATCTCTACCGTATCGCCCTCCATCGAGACCGGCGCGAACTCGTCCACGACCTTGCCCAGCGGCGTCTGGCAGCGGACCGTCACGCGATCCTCGGCAAAGGAGATGCGCAGCGGGTTCTTCAAACGCTCGGTAATAATGAGCGACGCGCGCTCGATCGTGTCGATGAAATTCTTGCATTCCACGGTAACACGTGTTTTTTTATCCTTCGGGATGACGCTCTCATAGTTGAGGAAGTCGCCCTCGATCAGGCGGCTCATGATCGTATAGCCGTTGGAGGTAAACACGACATAGCGGCGGTTCGCGTCGATCTTCACGTCGTCGTCCGCGCCGCCCATAATTTTCAGCAGCTCCTGCAGTGTCTTGGCGGGGATGATGATGCGGATGTCGCGGGTACACTCGACTTCGCGCTGGATAATGGCCAGCCGGTAGCCGTCCAGGGCCACAATCGTCAGGCTGCCCGGCTCAATGACGAACAGCTCGCCGGTGTGGGCGGGCTTTTTGTCGTCCTGGCTGACAGCATAGATGGTTTTCTCGATCATCTCGCGCAGCATACCGCATTTGACGGTCATCGTATTGTCGGCGCCGGTCACGGGCAGGCTCGGATAATCGCTGGCGTTCAGCGCGGGGATCTCAAATTCTGCCACACCGCCGCTGATTTTTGCCTGGCCCTCGTCGTTCAGCTCAATGCAGACATCGCCCGCAGGCATACGGTTGACCATGGCGCTCAGCAGTTTTGCGTCAAGCACAGTTTCACCGGGCACAAGCACATTGCATTCAATCGTGGTCGTGATGCCCATTTCCATATCGTAGCCGGTCAGCGTCAGGTTAAAGCCCTCGGCCTTCATGTAGATGCCTTCCAGCACGGGGATGGCGGCGCGGTTCGTGATCGCGCGGGAAACGCCGTCGATGGCGCTGGCCAGCAGTGTTTTTTCGCATTCAAATTTCATGTTTCTATCTCTTTCTCCGGCTTTTTTGGAAAAAAGCCTCGGCAAAAAACGTTCAGCGGTCTCTAGGAAGGGTGCTCCTTCTGTTTTCCACAGTCGAAGCGGTGTTTTGTAGGTGTGAGGAAGTGTATTTTACGGTTCCGTTCGCAGAAACTATTAAACTATGGTAGTAGTCGTAGTAGGGGGTGTTAGTTTCGTGGAAAACTCCGCGGGACCCGATTGCGCCGCGGAAAATCGCGGGTGGATTGTTTTGAACAGTCTGTGGACTTTTCTGTGGAAAACCCGGAAAACCCCTTTTTTCAACAAGCCCCGTGGAATACGCGCTGTTGATAACTGAAAACTTTGTTGAAAAACGCGGCGTTCTTTCTTTGCAAAGAAAGAACCAAAGAAATTCCAAATGCTTGGGTGAGAATGTGCGATGCTGCGTAAAGTACATCCCAAATCCCGTCCCCGGGATAAACTATTTAAAGTTCTTTGCCTACTTTCTTTCAAGAAAGTAGGTCAGGTGCGGACGTTTTTCATGATGTCGCTGCACATCTCTTTCAGGTGTTGGTCGCGCTTGATGTTTTCCTCCATCGTTTTGATGGAATACACCACCGTGGAATGATCGCGCTGGAACTCCTGCCCGATGGCCTCCATGCTCATACCGGTCACCTCGCGGATAATGTACATCGTCATCTGCCGCGCCGCGCTCACATTCGCATTGCGCTTCTTGCCGCGGATGTCCGACGGCATCACATTGTAGGTGCGCGCAACCTCGTTCAGGATCTTCTCAATCGTGACCGGGATCGGCTGGCTGTCGTTCAGCGTGTCCTTGATCGCCGTCGTCGTCACGCCGATGCACGGCTCGATGCCCTCCAGCAGATAGTAGGCGTTCAGCTTTTTGACCGCGCCCTCCAGCTGGCGGATGTTCTGCTTTAAGTGGTTCGCAATGTACTCGGCCACGTCGTTCGGCAGGTCCAGATTCAACAGCTCGGCCTTGCGCTTGACGATGGCAACGCGGGTTTCAAAATCCGGCGGCTGGATGTCGGCGGTCAGGCCCCACTCAAACCGGGTGCGCAGACGCTCCTCCAAGGATTTGATCTCCTTCGCGGGGCGGTCCGACGCGATGACGATCTGGCGGCCATCGTTGTGCAGCGTGTTGAAGGTGTGGAAAAACTCCTCCTGCGTGCTCTCCTTGCCGGCCAGGAACTGGATGTCGTCGATCAAAAGCACGTCCGCCTTGCGGTAGCGCTGGCGGAACTGCTCCATCGTTGCCGTCTTGATGGCGGTGATCGTCTCGTTCGTGAATTTTTCACAATCCACGTAGACAATGTTGAAATCCGGGTGGTTCTTCTGGATCTCAATTTTGATGGCGTTCAGCAGGTGCGTCTTGCCCAGACCCGACGGCCCGTAGATGAACAGCGGGTTGTACGCGCCGGAGGGGTTCGCGGCCACGGCCTGCGCGGCGGCAAACGCAAACTGGTTCGACGGCCCCTTGATGAAGTTCTCAAACGTGAACTCGTACCGCCCGCTGGGCAGGTCGTTCTCGTCCAGCTTCGGCTTCTCGGCAGCCTTGCCGCCGTCCGGTGCGGGCGCGGCCAGCACAAACTTCAGCTCCACCTCAAAGCCGAGGATCGAGGCAAACGCCTCCTTGAGCAGATCGGCATAGCGCGCCGCCGCAAACCGCATGACGACGTCGTTGGGAACCTCCAGGATGATGATGTTCGTGCCCTCAAAATTCAGCAGATTGAGGTCCTGGATGAAAACTCTGTATGATGCATCAGATACTCGTCCTTTGCAGTACGCCTTGACGGCGTCCATTACATCATTGAAGGAATCCATGATTCTCGATACTCCCCACTTCCTGTTATAAGTGAACGCCCCATATCCAAACAGGGCGCAGAAATACTAAATACAGTATACCACAAAACCGGGTTTTAAACAACACCTATATATAATAAAGTAGGAATTTTTTTATACGCCGGAATTGTTGAAAATTTTTCCGCGGAGCAAAGAAAAATAAAAGTTTTCCACAACAGATGCAATTTTCAACAGTAAATAGTACAAAATGTAGTGGATAACTCTCTGTAGCTCCAATTCTTTGACGCGGGAGCGAAAAATTCTGCCCAAACCCCCTTGACAAAGTGGGGGTAAATCGCGTATAATCTAACTCTGCAAGGCTGCCCCAGTGTATGGGCGAAGCCCTGAGCAAACAGCCCATACCGGGATTTCAACAGGAGGAATGAAAAATGAAGCGTACTTTCCAGCCCAAGAAGCGTCAGCGCAGCCGCGTCCACGGTTTCCTGAACCGCATGGCTACCAAGAATGGCCGCAAGGTCATCGCCCGCCGCCGTGCGAAGGGCCGTAAGAGCCTGACTGTCTGATAACTTCAGAGAATTAAGTGAACAAAAGGGTTGCTGATTGTAAAATCGGCAGCCCTTTTTTCAAATATGGCTTTACAGAAGCCGGGATTCATTATAATATATGTGTAGGAATGCCTTCCCCTTGGGGAAGGTGTCCGTGGCCCCGACCACGGACGGATGAGGGAAAACCTTCCGGAAATTTCCCGCAAATGGGTTTTGACCGAAAGGTTTGCCCTCATCAGCCGCCTGCGGGCGGCAGCTTCTCCCGAGGGAGAAGCCTTGGGAGGATACTACTATGCGTTACCGCACTTTAGATAAAAACTGGCAGTTCAACCGGGTGTATGGCCGGGGCAAAAGCTATGTGCATCCGCACTGCGTTTTGTATGTGGCCAAAAACCGGCTGGGCTATACCCGCATCGGGCTGACGGCCACCAAAAAGGTCGGCCATGCCGTGCAGCGCAACCGCGCCCGCCGCGTCATGCGCGCCGCTTTGTCGGAACACCTGGCCCAGAACATCGGCGGGTATGACATCATCCTGGTCGCCCGCGGCCAGACCCCCCGCCTGAAAAGCACCCAGCTGAGCAAAACGCTGGGCAAGCTGTTTGCAAAGGCCGGTCTGCCCGACAAGGCCGCCCCGGCCCCCGGGCCCGGGACGGCCCCGCAATGATCGCCCGCCTTCTCATCGCGCTTTTGCGCGGCTACAAAAAGTATATCAGTCCGCACCTCGGGCATCACTGCCGGTTCATACCCACCTGCAGTGAATACGCCATGCAGGCGCTCGCCGTACATGGCCTTGTAAAGGGTCTGATTTTAACGGTGTGGCGCCTTTTAAGATGCCAGCCCTTTGCAAAATTCGGCTATGACCCGGTACCCGAAAAGGGAAAGTGGGTCAACCCGGAGCGAAGGCTGACGCGCAGCCGCGACTAAAGGCTTCCCCCTCGGGGCTGCGCCCGCAGGCGCGTGTCGGAGTGCAACCGCCGAAGGCGGCTCTTAGCGCGTAGACTGAAGCTGTCCGCGCAGCGGACTGATGAGGGCAGAGTTTTCCACAATTACCCGTTAAACGGTTGAATGTGCAGCTCCGCAAGCTCCCCCCTCATCCGCCCTCGGTCGGGGCCTCGGGTACCTTCTCCCAAGGGAGAAGGCTTCTCAACTTCCGCCTCTCATGTCTTTGCACTGCGCAGCAGAGACCTACATAAAAATAAAGGTCCCGGGCGCAGACGGGGCAGAAGGAAAGGCTATGTCTTTTATGTATTTCCTGGCCGTATTGATCGGCCCGCTGGTGAAGATCCTGTACAGCTTCATCGGCAACTACGCGGCAACCATGATCGTTGCCACCCTCATCCTCAAGCTGCTGCTGTTCCCCCTGAGCATCCATCAGCAGAAGTCCACGGCCAAGATGTCCGTGTTCCAGCCGCTGATCACCGAGATCCAGCAGAAGTACAAGAACGACCCCCAGAAGCAGCAGGAGGAGCTGATGAAGCTCCAGCAGGAGCACGGCTACAACCCCATGGGCGGCTGCATGCCCATGCTGCTGACGATGCTGGTCCTGTTCGGCTTCCTGGGCGTTGTGTACTACCCCGTACACTACATCTTCGGCGTCAGCAATGATGCCGTCAAGGCCGCGTGCGAGGCCATCGGCCTGGCCACGACCAACACCTCCACGATGCAGACCGCGCTGATCCAGGCCATCCACAACGGCGCGTCCATCGACCCGTCCATCATCTCCGCCAGCGTTGTGGCCGAGATCCAGAACTTCAACACCTCCTTCTTCGGCATGGATATGTGCGATGTGCCCGGCTTCCACCTGACCCCCATCGCCATCTTCCCGGCCATCGCCACGGTCACGATGTTCGTCAGCTACTTCATCACCCAGAAGCTCTCCGGCATGGATGCCCAGATGCAGGGCAGCATGAAGGTCATGATGCTCGTCATGAACCTGATGTTCGTCACGTTCTGCTTCAATGCCCCCGTCGGCTTCTCCCTGTACTACGGCGTGTCCAACGTGGTCCAGATCTTCCAGTCCTACGTGACCTACAAGATCTACAGCCCCGAGAAGTTCAAGGCCCAGTATGAGGCCGAGCTTGCCGCCAAGCGCGCCGAGAAGAAGAAAAAGCGCACCGTCACCGTCGAGCTGAACGGTAAGCAGGTCGAAAAAGAGGTCACCCTGGGCGAGGCCAACAAGCTGCGCCTGGAGATGGCCCGCCAGCGCGAGGCCGAACTCTACAAGGACGAGCGCACCACCCCGCTGAATAAGGATTGATTACACGGCAAAAGAGGCGCGCTCCCGTTGCAGAGACTGTAGGGGCGAGCATTGCTCGCCCGCGCCGTTGGCGGCTGTGAGGGAGTGTATCCCCTGCCGCCGTAGGGGCGCATTCTATATGCGCCCGCCCCGCTCCCCGTTGTGATGAACGTAACGATAAGAAATAAGAAGGAGGTTCCCCCTATGCGCAGTATGGAAATGAGCGCCAAGACCGTTGAGGCCGCCGTACAGGCCGCCTGCGAGGCTCTCGGCGTTGACCGTGATGACATCAACGTAAGCTACGAAGTCCTCGAATTCCCCACCCGCAAGCTGTTTAAGACCATTCCCGCCAAGGTCCTCGTGAAGGTCGAGGAGCCCGAGGCGGAAAAGCCGGCTGAAGTTTCCACAAAGCCCGCCGAGGTTGTTGAAATCTCTGACGAGACCGCCCCTGAAATCCAGAAGGAGGTCGTCGAGGATATGGTCGAGGAGGCTGAGTTGGCCCCCGTCCCCGGTGAGGAAGTCGAGGTTCCCCTTGACATCGACGCCGACCCGCGCCTGCAGGCCGCCGTTGACTACCTGACCCCGATCTTCAACCTGATGGGTGTGGAAAACTTCACCTTCACCGCTGTCAAGAAGGGCGCTGCCACGGTCCTGAAGGTCTCCGGCGAGCACATGGGCGCGCTGATCGGACGCCGCGGCGAGACGATGGAGTCCCTGTCCTACCTCGCCAGCCTCGTTGTGAACCGCATGGAGGGCCCTTACGTCAAGCTGGGCCTGGATGTCGGCGGCTACCGCAACAAGCGCGAGGATGACCTCTCTGCCCTTGCCAGGCGCATTGCAGACCGCGTCATCCGCACGGGCTGCTATTATGAGATGGAGCCGATGAACCCCTACGAGCGCCACATCATCCACACGGCCATCGCCGAGATCGACGGTGTGCGCAGCGAGAGCAAGGGCGACGGCCCGGCCCGCCATGTGGTGCTGTACTCCACCGACCCCGATGCCTGCAACCTGCCTGACCGCGACAACGCCCGCAACCAGCGCGGCGGACGCCGTGACGGCGGCCGTCCCCGCCGTGACAACCGCGGCGGACGCGGCCCCCGCGGCCCGCGTGAGGGCGGCAGAGGCCCCCGCTACGGTGCTCCCCGCCGCGACAACCGCGGCGGCCCCCGCTACGGCGGCCCGCGCTCCAGCGTGCCCGCCCGCGAGTTTGCGGATGCCCCGCGCGACCCCGCAGCCAAGCCGATGGCACCCAAGACCACCGAGCGCATCCACGACGGTGACGATTTCGCCTTCGGTAAGATCGAGTTTTAAACAACAGTGTTGAAAAAAGCAGCTGCTCCTGTGCGGGCAGCTGCTTTTTGGTTTTTATGCGAGCGAAGCGCAGACCGGAAGGGTCTCGACGGGGCTCCCGCAGTCTCCTGTTCCCCCTCTAAACTCTTTCCACACCGTTTTCCACAGCGATGTTGAAAACTCTTATTTTTCCACCGTTCACAACCGGCTATACAAGGGGCAAAAATGAACCGTTTGTAAACAAGATATAGGCGTAACCACGGCCCGGCACCCCTACAGGTACCCCTTTTCCACAGAAAAACCGGTTTTCCACCGTTTCCCGGGGTTTTCCCTGTGGAAAACTCGTGAAAACTGTGGAAAACTATAAAATAACGGTGCTTCGCAGAAAACGAGCAGAACTTTTTGCGAAAGGCTCTCTGCAGACCTTATTTTCCTGTTGAAAATGTTGAAAACTGCCTATAGTTGTAGAACCCCGCGGTGGAAAAGTCCGAAATGTTGTTAAAAACACAGATGTAGCTGTACTGAAAACAAAGTGGGATGCAGTCGGTTATCAAACGTCCATGCCCGGCAACGAGGATACATTTTCAACCGTATGGCCAGCCCAATGTTGAAAGAAAAACAACAACCGGCGAACGGCATCCCAGATAAACTCGCGGGCGGCATATAGGCCGCCCCTACCGCACTTACGTGAATTCCATCCGTAGGGCGGGGTGCCCACACCCCGCCGCAAGTTCGCGCGGCTACCCGTCAACGGGCAGCCACCCGCGTAGGGGGCGGCGTCCCCGACGCCCCGGAAGCCTTCTGCTGCCGCCCATCCCCGGGAAAACCCCCGGGCCGGGCATGCCCGGCCCCTACCGCGCGGCGGTGGGCAAGCCCCATGCCGTCCATAAACGCCCACGGAGGGGTCAAGACCCCTCCCTACGGACCGCCCCATCAACGAGTGCCCGCCCCCTACCGCGCGGCGGTGCGGGAACGGCGACAAAAAACCGAGGCAATCCCTTTTCCCGGGACTGCCTCGGTTCTTTATATAAGCATATAAGCGCTTAATCGTGCCGGATGGCTTCCAGCGCACTGATCCTGACCGCCTTGTTTGCGGGCAGGATACCGGCTACCAGCCCCACCAGCGTGGCGAATACCAGCGCCGCCAGCATGAGCCAGGGCGGGATGATCGAAATGGCCGCGCTGCCGCCCCCGTCCATGTAGTAGTACCCGCCGCCCATCAGGCCGGACAGGTCCAACCCGCCGCCCTGACCGAACGCCGCTAAAATTGTGGAAAGGTTGTTCAGCACAAAGCTGGCCAGCAGGCTGAACGCTACGCCGATCAGCCCGCCGATAAACCCGATGGTCGAGCTTTCCAGCAGGAACATCGTGCGGATGCTGCCCAGCTCACAGCCCAGCACCTTCATGACGCCGATCTCCCGGGTGCGCTCATAGATGGCCATCGTCATTGTGTTGATGATGTTGATGGCCGCCACAAACAGCGAGACCGCCGCAATGCCGCCGAAGATCATCTGGCTTTTTATGACCTGCTGCTGCATCTCCTCGCGCTGCTGGTTCATCGAGTAGGTGTTGGTGAAGCCCAGGTCGTGGATGGCCGTCTCAACGTCGGTGACGTTCTTCAGGTCATCGACCTTGACGTAGACCTGGTCGTAGCTCTTTTCCTCGGTCTTGGTTTTGGTCATGTCGTTGTAGACCTTTTGCAGCATCTTCATGTCCTGAATGCGCAGCACAATGCCGCTCTGGGTCCAGTAGCCCTTGGCACCGTCCGGCTCTAGCACGCCCACGACCTCCAGTTGCCAGCTGCGGGATTTTTCGGTCGAGCCTTCGCCGGTCCGGATGGTCAGGGTCATCTTATCCTTGTCGATGTCCACAAAGGGCGGCAGCTCCTTGCCGTTGGCATCGGTCTGGCCCTGCCAGCGGTAGCGCTTGGGGCTGTTGGGGCTCTTGCGCGAGTCCTGAAACTCATACCCGGTGGACCCGCCGACCAAAATCTGCAATTTCGCCGCCTTCTCGCTGGCGGGGGTGTTCGTGAGCCAGCTGCCGCTCTGCAGGGCGAAGCCCATTGGCTCCAGCGCGGTGGGGTCGATGCCGATCAAATTGTAAATTTCCATCGTGTAGCGGTTATTGCGGCCCGCCGTGATGTTGCCCTCCAGATTATACGCCTGCGCGTAGGGCGTGGCCGCCGCCACGTGGGGAATCTGCTTCAGGTTTGCGATGGCGGCATCGTCCAGATACAGCGGCTTGCCGTCGCTGCCGACCATCGTGCCGTAGCCGTAGATCTGCACCTGGGTCAGGTCGCCCCAGCTTTGCAGCATCTCCTCGTTGGTTTTGGTCTGGGCGATGCCCAGCGAGATCATCAGCACGACCATGCAGGTGCCGATGACGACGCCGACGAGCGTCAGCGCCGTGCGGCCCTTGCGGCGCAGCAGGTTGCGCGCCGACAGGCTGATTTCATCAGAGATCTTCATCGCTGTCCTCTGCTTCCAGCGCGGCCAGTGCCTTGGCCTTTTTGCGCTTGCGTACCACGACCACGATGACTACGATCACGACCACTGCGCCGCAGACACCGATGAGCACCCACGCCCAGACCGGCATACCGGTCTGCTCGGGCTGGACGTCGTCCATCGACGGGTCATAGTTGAAGTCGTCCATGTTCATCTCCTCGGCACTGACAGAGAAGTCCTTCGAGATGGTCTGCGGGTTGCCGGAGGCATCCTCGTAGTTCAGCGTGATGATGCCGCTGACCGTGCCCGCGGCATCGGGGACGATGTCAAAGTCCACGCTGCCCTCGGTGCCGGCGGCCAGGTTGCCGAGGTACTGGTAGCCGCCCGCACCCAGATTCGTGCCGGTCAGGCGTGCCTCAAGGTTGCTGACGGGGTTCTTGCCCTTGTTGACATAGGAGAGGGAGACGCTGCCGGTATCGCCGACATAGATCGTGTCGCCGGACAGCTCGAGCTGGCCGACCTCAAAGCGGTCGGGCTGGCTGACGGGCACGGAAATCGTCGTGGTGCCGCTGACCTCCTTGCCGGTGACAGAGCCGGTGCCGGTCATGTTGACGGTGATGCTGGCCACCGTGCCGGTAAAGCCGGAGGCGGGCATGACCTGGAACGTGACGTCCCGGGTCTGCTTGGGGCAGATGGTGCCGAGGTAGCTGGACAGGCTGCCGCCGTTCAGGGAGATGTTCTCGGGCAGCGTCAGCGAGACGATGACGTCGTCGAGGTTCTCATTGCCGTCGGTGGCGTAGAGGCCGAGAGAGAGGTCGAACGCCTGCCCTGCGGTGACGCTGTCGCCGTAGCTGGAGGTGCGCACGAGCAGGTTGGGCGAGGTCGTCTGGTCCTTGTCCACGCACTGGCCCAGCGTGACGCTGAACTGCTGCAGCGGCTTGGCGGTGTCCAGATAGGACAGGTTGATGGGCAGCGTGTTGCCGCCGCCGTTATAGATGACGTCGCGGAACAAAATGACGTAGCTGTAATAATTATACTGCGCGTTCGCCGCAACCTCCTCCGGCGAGGCCGAGCCGTTGCGGACGTTCTGCAGGCGGGTGGCGTTGGGGTCGTCGTTGCTGTCGAACAGCTGGCCGATCTCGCCGGTGCCGGTGTAGGTGAACACGGCGGAGTTGATGCGCGCGGAGATCTCCTCCGGCTTGACGCAGTACCGCGCCGAGGCGTGGTCCACGACCTTGAGAACGATGTTGATCTTATCACCGACCTGCACGGTGGTGACCTCGCCGCCCGCAGTGTCGGTGACGGAGTAGGCGGAGACGTAGACGCCGTCGGAGTTGGTCGTGTCAATGGACGCCGTCGGCGTGGGGGTGGGGGCGGTGACATCCGGTGTGGTGACGTCGTCTGCCATAACCGGCGCACACAGCGCCGCCGCCAGAGCAAAGGCGGTCAGCAGGGAAAATAGGCGTTTCATGGTTGGTTTGTACCTCCAAATTTTATAACCCCAAGGCTTCCCCCTGGGGGGAAGCTGCCGCCCGCAGGCGGCGGATGAGGGGAGAGCTTGTGTGGCGGCTCCGTGAGCGGGCCGCGGCGGAAACACGCCCCTCAGCCGCCCTCGGTCGGGGCCTCGGGCTTATTACTTTTTCTGTTCCTTCGCTGCCTCCCCGCCAATATCCAGATTCCCTTCCAGATCGGCAAAGAGGGCGTCGCGGTTTTTCTTCTTCGTCTCCTCGTCCTGCACGACGTTGGAGCAGACCTTGCCGTCCAGGATCGTCACAATGCGGTCCGCGCACCCGGCCAGCTCCGGCTCGTGGGTGACCATAACGAACGTGACACCGCTGTTTTTGGACATTTCCAGCATACGGTACAGCACCTGCTTGCTTGTGCGGGAGTCGAGGTTGCCCGTCGGCTCATCGGCAAAAATGACCTTGGGACTGCTGACGAACGCGCGGGCAATGCCGACGCGCTGCTGCTGGCCGCCGCTCATCTCGGTGGGCAGGTGGTTGGCGCGGCCCAGCAGACCCATGGATTTCAGCTCTTTGCGGGCGCGGGCCAGACGGGTCTTTTTGTCCACACCCTTGAACATCAGCGGCAGGGCGACGTTCTCCGCCGCCGTCATGGTGGGCAGCAGGTTGTAGCTCTGAAAAATGAACCCCAGGTGCTGCTGGCGGAACTCGGCCAACTCGTTCTCGGTCATTTTGCTGATCTCGTGCTTTCCTATGTATACCTTGCCGGACGTCGGCTTTTCCAGCCCGGCCAGCTGGTTCAGCAGCGTGGACTTGCCGCTGCCCGACTGGCCGACGATACAGCAGAACTCGCCCTTTTCTATCGACAAATCGACATTATTCAGCGCAACGACGCGCTCCTTGCCGACGGCATAGACCTTGCGCAGCTTCTCTGTACGGATGATTGGTGCCAAACGCACACCTCCTTACGTGCAATATACCACATATTGTATCATATTTCGACGATGGTGGGAAGATGGGGAAGTTGTAAAATCTGTTTCTTTCCTATATAATAGACGACAAAAAGGGGGCAGACGTTACCATGGAGTACACAATTCATCCGATTGCGCATATCCGCACGGATTTTACGGATAAATTCGGCATCCCGCGGCAGAGCGGGCTGGTGCCGGAGCTGACGGCGCGCATCGTGTTTGAGCCGGAATACCGCGACCCGAACGCGCTGGTCGGCATTGAGGGGTATGACCGGCTGTGGCTGATCTGGCAGTTTTCCACCGTGGCGGCAGAGTATGCCGCAGGCAAAAGCTGGCGGCCCACCGTGCGCCCGCCGCGCCTGGGCGGCAACGAGCGCCGCGGCGTCTTTGCGACCCGCAGCCCCTACCGCCCGAACGCGCTGGGGCTTTCCTGCGTGGAGCTGGCGGGCGTCGAAAACGGCGAGCTGATCGTCCGCGGCGCGGACCTTTTGGACGGCACGCCGATCTTCGACATCAAGCCGTATCTGCCCTATGTGGACGCCTACCCCGACGCCCGGGGCGGATTCACGGACACGACAAAGGAATACGCTTTGCAGGTGGTTTGCCCCGACGCGCTTTTGTGCAAAGTGCCGGAAAACAAGCGCGCCGCTTTGTCCGGTGTGCTGAAAAACGACCCCCGCCCCGCCTACCAGCACGACCCGGAGCGGGTGTACACGATGGATTTCGGCTGCAATAAAGTGAAATTCACGGTGGACGGGGATATTTTGAAGGTTATTGACATCTTATAAACGGGAAGGAAAGGCGGCGCGGCAAAGCCGTCCGCAGAAAGCCTCCTCGCGCAGCGGGGAGGTGGCCGCGAAGCAGGCCGGAGGGGCTTTTGCGGTTCGCGGCGGCGGTAGGCCGCGGAGGGGTCAAGACCCCTCCCTACGGGGCAAAAGACAAAAGGGCGGTATCGGCAAAGTTGCGGTCCGGGCATGCCCGGCCCCTACAGAGCTGCCGTTCACCCCTGCGGGGGTTCGGGGGAACTCCCGAGTTTAAAGTGGAGGAAGGGGCGGGGGCGTTAAGAACGAAAAGTAATACTGCTTTCGTTTAGCCCCCGCCCCTTCCGACTTCCTTATTGGGGTTCTTAGGGGCGTGCAGCCCCTAAGGCGCGGGTCCGCTGCGTCGCAACAGCGGCAATTTTCTTTGGTTCTTTCTTTTGTTGGCAAAAGAAAGAATAACCTCCCGGGAGGCTGCCGTTCCCGGGCAAAGATTCCACAATCCGGAACGCTGTCCTATAAACCGTACCCAAAAACGCCCTAAAAAACGCCTTGTTCGTCATTGTGGTCAAAATGCACACAACGAGTTTGAAAATCTGTGCAACTTTCTGAACAAAACCCCTTTACGAAAAAGGGGGTTTTTGGTACAATAAAGCTATGCAAAAGCGTTTATCTGGAACTATGCCCGGAGCAACATTGGGGCACGTGCCAGGCAGCGCTGGATTTGTGCGGCCCTGACAACCGCACAGCTCTATAATGCAAAACTCTATAAAAACGGAGGAAAGAAAATGCCCAGAGCTAAACAGTCTATGGACGGCAATACCGCTGCGGCGCATGTAGCTTATGCATTCACCGATGTGGCTGCCATCTACCCCATCACCCCCTCCAGCCCCATGGCCGACACCGTTGACCAGTGGAGCGCTGCAGGCCTGAAGAACATCTTCGGCAACCAGGTCAAGGTTGTTGAGATGGAGTCCGAGGCCGGCGCCGCAGGCGCTGTCCACGGTTCTCTCGGTACCGGTGCCATCACCACCACCTTTACCGCTTCCCAGGGTCTTCTGCTGATGATCCCCAACATGTACAAGATCGCCGCTGAGCAGCTGCCCTGCGTCTTTGACGTTTCTGCCCGTACCGTTGCTACCCAGTCCCTGAACATCTTCGGTGACCACAGCGACGTTATGGCCGTTCGTCAGACCGGCTTTGCCATGCTGGCCGAGAGCAACCCGCAGGAGGTCATGGACCTGTCTCCCGTTGCCCACCTGTCCGCTATCGAGGGCCACGTTCCGTTCGTGAACTTCTTCGACGGCTTCCGTACCTCCCACGAGATCCAGAAGATCGAGAAGTGGGACTACGAGGACCTGAAGGAAATGTGCAACATGGAGGCTGTCGAGGAGTTCCGTGCCAAGGCCCTGAACCCCGAGCACCCCAAGATGCGCGGTTCCCACGAGAACGGCGACGTCTTCTTCCAGCATCGTGAGGCCTGCAACCCCGCTTACGAGGCTCTGCCTGCCGTTGTTGAGAAGTACATGGCCAAGATCAACGAGAAGCTGGGCACCAACTACGACCTGTTCAACTACTACGGCGCCGAGGATGCTGACCGCGTCATCATCGCCATGGGCTCCATCTGCGACGTCGCAGAGGAGGTCGTTGACTACCTGACCGCCAAGGGCGAGAAGGTCGGCCTGGTTCTGGTCCGCCTGTACCGTCCCTGGGTCTCCAGCGCCCTGCTGAAGGTCCTGCCCAAGACCGTCAAGAAGATCGCCGTTCTGGACCGCACCAAGGAGCCCGGCTCCCTGGGCGAGCCCCTGTACCTGGATGTCGCCACCACCCTGCGTGAGGCCGGCATGAACGACGTCGTCCTGACCGGCGGCCGCTACGGCCTGGGCTCCAAGGACACCCCGCCGTCCAGCGTCTTTGCTATCTACACCGAGCTGGAGAAGGACGCTCCGAAGTCCCGCTTCACCATCGGCATCACCGACGACGTGACCAACCTCAGCCTGCCTGAGGTCAAGCCCGCTCCCATCACCTCCGCCCCCGGCACCAAGGAGTGCAAGTTCTGGGGTCTCGGCGGCGACGGTACTGTCGGTGCCAACAAGAACTCCACCAAGATCATCGGCGACCATACTGACAAGTACATTCAGGCTTACTTCCAGTATGACTCCAAGAAGACCGGCGGTGTCACCATCAGCCACCTGCGTTTCGGCGACAAGCCCATCCGCAGCCCCTACTACATCAACCAGGCTGACTTCGTGGCCTGCCACAACCCCGCTTACATCCACATGGGCATGAAGATGGTCCAGGATGTCAAGCCCGGCGGCGTGTTCATGATCAACTGCCAGTGGAACGATGAGGAGCTGGGCCATCACCTGAACGCTGAGGCCAAGAAGTACATCGCTGACAACAACATCCAGCTGTACACCATCAACGCCATCGACAAGGCTATCGAGATCGGTATGGGCAAGCGCACCAATACCATCCTGCAGTCCGCTTTCTTCAAGCTGGCTGACGTTATGCCCATCGAGGACGCCGTCAACTTCATGAAGCAGGCAGCTCAGAAGAGCTACGGCAAGAAGGGTCAGGACGTCGTTGAGATGAACTGGAAGGCCATCGATGCTGGTGTTGACGCCATCCACAAGGTGGACGTCCCCGCTTCCTGGTCCAACCCCGAGGCCGATCCCGCTCCGAAGGAGCTGGCTGGCCGTCCCGAGCTGGTCAAGCAGATCCGCGACGTCATGGAGCCCATCGCTCGTATGGACGGCGACAGCCTGCCTGTCTCTGCTTTCGTTGCTAACGCAAACGGCGAGTGGGAGCAGGGTGCTTCTGCTTACGAGAAGCGCGGCACCGCTGTGAACGTCCCCGAGTGGGATGCTTCCAAGTGTGTTGGCTGCAACCAGTGCGCATTCGTGTGCTCTCACGCAACCATCCGTCCCTTCCAGCTGACCGCTGACGAGCTGGCAGCAGCTCCCGCACAGACCAAGAGCCGCGACAACAAGCCCGCTAACGAGTACAAGTTCGTTATGGCTGTGTCTCCTCTGGACTGCATGGGCTGCGGCGAGTGTGTCACCGTCTGCCCCACCAAGGCTATCCAGATGGTTCCTCAGGAGTCTCAGGCCGATCAGCAGGCAGTCTTCGACTACTGCGTCGCCAACATCTCCAAGAAGCCCTCTAAGTTCGCAGACGACACCGTCATCGGCTCTCAGTTCAACCAGCCGCTGCTGGAGTTCTCTGGCTCCTGCGCAGGCTGTGCTGAGACCTCTTACGCACGTCTGATCACCCAGCTGTTCGGCGAGAAGATGTACATCTCCAACGCCACCGGCTGCTCCTCTATCTGGGGCGGTACTGCTTCCATCTCTCCGTACACTGTCAACAAGGACAGCGGCCACGGTCCTGCATGGTGCAACTCCCTGTTCGAGGATAACGCAGAGCACGGCCTGGGCCTGTATCTGGGCCAGAAGACCGTCCGTGAGAACCTGATCAAGCGCATCGCTGAGGTCGCTGGTTCTGACAAGGCTTCTGCTGAGCTGAAGGCTGCCTTTGACGAGTTCATGGCAACCAAGAACAACACCAAGGCGAACGATGCCCCCGCTAAGGCTCTGATCGCTGAGCTGGAGAAGGCTGCTGCCGCTGGCTGCGCCGAGTCCGCTGAGATCCTGAAGAGCAAGGAGTTCATCGCCAAGAAGTCCGTCTGGATCTTCGGTGGTGACGGCTGGGCATACGACATCGGCTTCGGTGGTCTGGACCACGTTCTGGCTTCCGGCGAGGATGTCAACGTCATGGTCTTCGATACTGAGATGTACTCCAACACCGGCGGACAGGCATCCAAGGCCTCCAACATCGGCGAGGTCTGCCAGTTCGCTGCTGCTGGTAAGGAGATCAGCAAGAAGAGCCTGTCTGAGATCGCTATGACCTACGGTTACATCTATGTTGCTCAGATCGCTCTGGGCGCTAACATGAACCAGGCTGTCAAGGCTATCGCAGAGGCTGAGGCATATCCCGGCCCCTCCCTCATCATCGGCTACGCTCCCTGCGAGCTGCACGGTGTTAAGGGCGGCATGACCAACTGCCAGAACGAGATGAAGAAGGCAGTTGAGGCTGGTTACTGGAACCTGTTCACCTTCAATCCGGCCAACAAGGCTCAGGGCAAGAACCCCTTCACCCTGACCTCCAAGGCTGTGGATGCCGAGAAGTATCAGGCACTGCTGGCAAACGAGACCCGTTACAGCCGCCTGACTCGTGCATTCCCGGATCGTGCAAAGCAGCTGTTCGCTCGCAACGAGCAGGTCGCAAACGACCGTTACGAGCATCTGACCCGCCTGGTCGAGCTGTACAAGTAAACCAAAGTTCTTTTGACTCTGGCTGGAATTTTGCCGCAGCGGCACCTTAGTCCCGAAAGGGCGGCTGCTCCGTGCTGGCGATTACTGCGCAACGCAGCAGTACGAAACTGTGGCCCCGGCCAGAGAAGAAATGACAGGCTTATTTCTACGCAGAGACTGGAGCTTTGTACTCCAAACTGATTTCAACTCTCTGCCCGCCTCCGAACGCGTCGGGGCGGGCAGAGCCTGAAATACCAAAGCGCCCGCGAGGGTCCTTGAAAGCATACTTCGCGTGTGTCAGGAGCATAAGGTCTGTTCGCAGATACCTTGCCCCGCCTGCTGCATAAGACCTGCTTGCAGGGATCTTGCCGCAGTCAAAAACGGATCCCGTTTTTAGCGCCCCGCTCACTGGAAACAGTGTCCGGGGCGTATTTTTGTGTCTTTTACACTTTCTTCATAGGTTTTTCATGAAATCCGGTGCGGAATCTGCTATACTACAGCCATGAGGATTCGGGGCCGCAACCGATTCCTTGTACATGATTCCTCCTCACACCAAAGCAATATCCAAACACAGCGCCCTTTCCGGTGAAGCCGCAAGCACCGGGGAGGGCGCTGTGCGTTTTTCTGCGTCAATATTCCGGAAATGGACGCCTTACAGGGTTGACCGGGCATTTGAGTGGAGATATAATAAACCTGTAGGCTAAGAAACTTAGCAAAACGAATTTGTGGAGGTGAACGCAGGACAATGGACCCGGATCATAGTCGAAGACGATGGAATGATGCGGCCGGAACGACCGCGAAAGGTGCTGCGTTCGCCTTTTTTGTACGCTGAACAGCGGAGGATCCGCTGTCCGGCTGCCGTACAAAAGAGGCGCAGCTTTGTGCGTGCAGATGGGCAGTGCGGCCCGGGGTCTGCGGCGCAGGAGCGGCGCTTTTTGCGTTGATGCGGCTGTGTCCTCCTGAGACAGAAAAGAGGAGGAACACAAATGGAAGAAGAAAAGAAGACCCCGGAGCGCGAAGAGGAACAGGCTCTTCCGGTGCAGGAGCTGCCCGCGGATATTCCCGATGAGGTGCGCCAGAAACTGGCCGAAGACCTGAATGAGCAGGCCACCGAAGACCTCAAGCAGGACGTCCGCGAGGCCGAAAAAGAGGAGGCCAACGACGAAGAAGTCAAGGCCAACCCCGAGATGCTGACCAAGAGCCGTCTGCTCAAGCTGCTCGTCAAGAAGCAGTACGTCAAGCTGCGCGAAGTGACCGAGGAAGAGCAGCCCGCCGACCTGGCCGAGCTGCTGGAAGAGCTGGACGAGAACAACCGCCTCGTGGTGTTCCGTCTGCTGAAAAAGGATGTTGCAACGGAAGCATTCGCCTATATGTCCGATGAGGCCCGCGACGACCTCGTGAATGCGTTCTCCGACGTCGAGCTGGTGAGCGCCATCGAGGATATGAGCCTTGACGATGCCGCCGACCTGCTGGAAGATATGCCCGCAGGCGTGGTCAAGCGGGTGCTGGAAAAGTCGTCCCGCCAGACCCGTGAGAGCCTGAACAAGCTGCTGAACTACCCCGAGAGCTCTGCCGGCAGCCTGATGACCCCCGAATACGTCCGTCTGCGGCAGGAGATGACCGTCAGTGACGCCTTCGCCGCTATCCGCAAGCAGGGCGAGAACGCCGAGACGGTCTACACCTGCTATGTGGTGGAGCGCAACCGCCTGCTGGGCGTCGTGTCGGCCCGCAGCCTGCTGCTGTCTGACCCCTCTACCCCCATCGTGGACATCATGGACGACAATGTCGTCACCGTGAAGGTCACGGATGACCAGGAGTTCGTGGCCCGCGAGATGCAGCGCTACGACTTCACCGCGATGCCTGTTCTGGATAACGAGGGCATGTTCGTCGGTATCATCACCATCGACGACGCCATCGACGTCCTGACCGATGAGAGCACCGAGGATATGCAGAAGATGGCAGCTATTCTGCCCGACGACGATGCCACCACCTACTTCGGCACCAGCGTCTGGACCCACGCCAAGCAGCGTATCCCCTGGCTGCTCATCCTGATGCTCTCTGCTACCTTCACCGGCATGGTCACGACCCACTACGAAGAGGCTTTCGTCAGCCTGCCCCTGCTGGTCTCCTTCATGCCCATGCTGATGGATACCGCCGGCAACTGCGGCAACCAGATCAGTACCCTGATGGTCCGCGGCCTCGCTCTGGGTGAGGTGGAGCCCAGCGACTTCCTCAAAGTTCTGGGCAAGGAGCTGCGGGTCTCCGCCATCGTCGGCGCGGTGCTGGGCCTCGTCAACGGTCTGCGCATCTACCTGATGTACACCTACCTCTACGCCGGCCAGTATGACAATGTCATCGGCTACGCAGTGGTCGTCAGCGTGTCGCTGTTCTTCAGCGTCATCCTCGCAAAGCTGGTGGGCGGTATGCTGCCCCTGGCCGCCAAGAAGCTGGGCGCCGACCCGGCCATCATGGCGACCCCCTTCATCACCACCATCGTGGACGCCTGCAGCTTGATCCTCTACTTCCAGATCGCACAGGCTGTCTTCCGCGGCATGATGTAAATATGTAAAACCGCCCCCGCTCAGTGATATGTACCCAGTTTTCTGGACACTGGATGAAAAATGAATAATTAAGCTTCAG
>OGEO01000721.1_pt1 | contig 27799 bp, 25 predicted proteins | sample 1570661 | NCBI WGS metagenome assembly OGEO01 (sample SAMEA2582142, study PRJEB24529) | metagenome | biome: Human gut stool | place: China | collected 2011
CATCTAAGCTTCTCCCAAAAGTCGTGATATGCATAAATATAATACGTTATACACACTAAGTTTATAGCACATGTTTTGACCCCAACATCATGGTATGAGAATATATAAAAAAGGAAATGGGGATAGAAATGGAATGGAAATATGACATTTCCGCGTGTACGCTATGTCCGCGTGAGTGCGGTGTTGACAGGCTTAACGGCGTGCGCGGCAGATGTGGCTGTGACAGTGATATATATGTGGCGCGTGCGGCACTCCATAACTGGGAGGAGCCATGCATATCGGGCGTACGCGGTTCGGGGACTGTGTTCTTTTCGGGATGTCCGCTTGGCTGTGTATTCTGCCAGAACAGCAATATTGCCAATGCGAAGGTCGGAAAGAAGATTCCGGTGGAGCGTCTTGCGGAGATTTTCCTTGAGCAGCAGGACAGAGGGGCGCTTAATATTAACCTTGTGACACCGACACATTACATACCGCAGATTATAAAGGCGCTTGAGCTGTCAAAGAGGCAGGGAATGAATCTGCCTGTGGTATACAACAGCGGCGGCTATGAGAAGGCTGAGGCGCTAAAGCTGCTTGACGGACTTGTGGATGTATACCTTCCCGATATGAAATATATGTCACCGGGGCTTGCCGGAAAATACAGTAAGGCACAGGATTATCCTGAGGCTGCGATGACTGCGCTTGCGGAGATGTTCAGACAGGTTGGAACACCGGTGTTTGAGGTAGAAAAGCCGGATGATAATACGGCAACGGACGAGGCTGGTCTTATAATGAAGCGCGGAATGATAGTGCGCCATCTGGTGCTTCCCGGGTGCACCGCGGATTCTAAGGCAGTTGTAAAATACCTCTATGACACCTATGGGGATGACATATATATGAGCATAATGAGCCAGTACACCCCGATGCCGGAGCTTATGCCCGGCGGAAAGCTTAACGCGCTCTACCCTGAACTTGGAAGATGTGTCACACAGGAGGAGTATGACGAGGTTGTGGACTACGCAATTGACCTTGGTGTTGAGAATGCCTTCATTCAGGAGGGCGATGTCGCGAAGGACAGCTTCATACCGGATTTTGATATGCTGGCGGGGGTGTAAGCCGGAGGGCAGGCAGTAAAACATAGCTGTGCAGAGGGAATAGTGCGAAATCGTAAAAAGCACGTTTTTCCTTACTATTTGCGTCACTGCAAAAGCAGTGACAGGGGGATTTTTATGAACATGGGATAGCTCTGAATAGTTTGAAGGGTATCGCAATTATTTATGAAAAGTTAACGAAATGGAGAAAAGAGAAGAGTATGAAATATAATTGCCCTTATGACAAAAAATGCGGTGGCTGCAACCTGCTTAAGCATGATTACGCAGAACAGCTTAAGATAAAGAAGGCTGCCCTTGCAAAGCTTTTAGCACCGTACGGCAGGCTTACAGAGGTGATTGGCATGGATGAGCCGCTGCATTACCGCAACAAGGTACATGCCGTTTTCACAACGGACAGAAAGGGGAATGTCATATCCGGTGTGTACGAGGAGGGAACGCACAAGGTTGTTGCGGTCGATAACTGCCTTATCGAAAATGAAAAAGCCGATGAGATAATTGCGACAATCAGAAAGCTCATCCCATCATTCAAGCTTAAGGTCTACGATGAGGACAGAAGAACAGGTCTGTTCCGCCATGTTCTCATCAGAACAGCACACAGCACCGGACAGATTATGGTTGTGCTTGTCCTCTCAAGCACGATGTTTCCATCCAAAAATAATTTTGTAAAGGCTCTTTTAAAGGAGCACCCGGAAATAACAACAATAGTAATGAATATCAATGACAGGCGCACATCGATGGTGTTGGGTGACAGGGAACAGACACTCTACGGAAAGGGTTATATTGAGGACGTGCTGTGCGGCAATACCTTCCGAATATCGCCAAAGTCCTTCTATCAGATAAATTCCGTCCAGACGGAAATCCTCTATAACAAGGCGATTGAATTTGCCGGGCTTACAGGAAATGAGACGGTCATAGACGCATACTGCGGAATCGGTACAATCGGAATCACCGCGGCTTCATATATGGCCGGGCAGGCTGGAGGAAAAGGCGGAAATGTCATCGGTGTTGAGCTGAACACCGACGCCGTGAAGGATGCCATCGCCAATGCAAAGCGCAACAATATGGACAACATCCGTTTCTACTGCGATGATGCCGGAAAATTTATGACCCGCATGGCAGCCCACGGACAGCACGCGGATGTTGTATTCATGGACCCTCCGCGTTCGGGAAGTGACGAGACATTTTTAAGCTGCGTCGCGAAGCTGGCACCTAAGAAGATTGTCTATATTTCCTGCGGTCCGGACACGCTTGCGCGTGACCTTGGAGTGCTTAAAAAGAAGGGGTATAGGGTTGAAAAGATGGTGGGGGTTGATTTGTTTCCGATGACGGAGCATGTGGAAACAGTCTGCCTTCTGTCGAGAAAAGCCCAATAAATCAAAGGATTTCGCCATTTTGGAAATAAAATAGATGTGTGTTTCTGTTTCCGTAGAGTGATGATATAATCGGAGATTTACCCCAGGGGATAGGCTTTGGAGAACGGGAAATATACATTTTGGCGAAAGGATACTTTTTCGCAAAAGCGGTTTTGTTAAAGGAGCGTATGATGAAGGAAATTGAACAGTTCGCAACCCAATTTCGAAGAGCGATTGACTTGGCTTTGGAAGCAGGGGAGTTTGATAACGACAGCATATATCGCAGATTTCCACGTGCTTGCTGCGGAGATACGAGTGATTTGTTAGCTCAGTATTTATTGGATAAAGGTATCAAAACAGATTATGTCTGTGGAACATATTGGGGTAAACCGGATGGAAACGGACAATCTCATGCATGGCTGATGGTAGACAAATATATTATTATAGATATCACAGGTGACCAATTTAGTGGCAAGTCTACTTTTCTTAATTATGACAAATCAGTTTATGTAGGTGAGGGAGATGATTTCCATAGGCTCTTTGAGGTTGAAGATAGAGATGTTCATGAGCATCGTGGATTGAGTGCTTTGGGTGGTTTTTGTGGACCGAGGCTGTGGGATTTATATAGAAAAATTCTAAAATACATTTAGTCAACCACTTTTTATGGGGATAAAACCATTACCCCACTTTGAAAACCTATTGCATACTTTCGCTATGCAGTATAAAATCAAAGTTCAGGGGAATATTGAAACCGTTTGTCTGCTTTCAAAGAAACCTTGATTTTCTGCGGTTTGTGGGATAATAAAGAAAGATAATGGACGTGTGTTTTCTGGTCTTTTGAATGAAACATTTGAATATTGAAACAGTGGGGTGGTTTGAACCTTGCTGAATAATAGGCTTTTGCTAAAAGGTATCACTTTTGCGAAAATGTATGATACTTCTCGGCAGGAGCCTTTTTATATAAAGATAACTTGACTTCCAAATCTTACTGATGTAATATTTACACAAGTGCAGAAGGATTGCGGACGAAATTTTTTTATCACGAAATCTTACGCATGTAATAAAAAGGAAGGAGGAATGCATAGTACGATATACCAAGCAAAGTGAAATTTTTTTGCCTCAAAATCTTACGAATGTAATATTTTGAAGATATAGTGTACATTGAAAATAGAATATGATCATATCAGCAAAGCAAAATGAATGGAGGTCAATATGAAGAAAGGAAAAAGCAGAAACAAGCGAAAGAAAACAAGAAGCAGGCTCCTATGGATTGCGATTGCTGTTATAGGAATAGCTGCGGTAATTTCTGCGGTATGTGTGGCAGGAATGTTGGAAACAAAAGAAAATGCCTGGAGGACACCGGAAGAACTTCTGGTGGAGTACATGTATCATATCCCCAAAAAGGAATATGAAGAAATGTATGCGATGTTGCACGTTGAGGCATCGGGAAGTATCAGTCAGGAGGATTTCATAAAACGCAACTCAGCTATTTATGAAGGCATAGAAGTCCAGAATATGGCTGTCCGGATTATTGCATATGACGAGGAGCAAATGACGGTAACCTACCAGACTTCTTTCGATACAGTTGCAGGAACTATCAGCTTTGAGAATGAAGCACTTTTCCTAAAAGACGAAGAAGGATATAAGTTGGTTTGGGATGATTCCATGATTTTTCGGAATCTAACTTCTACAGATAAAGTAAGAGTTTCCACTACACAGGCAGAACGAGGAGAAATTCTGGATAGGAACGGACGTGTCCTTGCAGGAAAAGGTACAGCATCTTCGGTTGGAATCGTTCCGGGAAAGTTGGAAAACAGAGAGGAAGCAATTGCACAGATTGCAGAACTATTGGAAATCACACCGGAAGCGATAGAAAAGAAACTGTCTGCAAAGTGGGTAAAGGATGATTCTTTTGTTCCTATTAAAACGATTCCAAGAGTGGAAGAAATTGAGTTAATGTCTATCAGTCCAGATGAAGAAGTTATAAAGGAGAATGAAAGGCATGAAAAGTTGCTGGAGATTCCCGGAGTGATGATATCTGATGTTGAAGTGCGTGAATACCCATTAGGGGAAGCCGCTGCGCATTTGGTCGGGTATGTTCAAAGCGCTACTGCGGAAGATTTAGAGGAACATGCAGGAGAAGGTTATACAGCCAATAGTGTAATCGGCAGAAGCGGAATGGAGGGCTTGTTCGAGAAAGAACTGAAAGGCCAGAACGGTTGCAGGATTTACATTGTAAATTCGGAAGATAAAGAGAAGGAGGAACTGGCTTGTATCCTGGTACAGCATGGGCAGGACATCCGGCTTACGATAGATACTGATTTGCAGGTTTCCTTGTACGAACAGTTTAAGGAAGATAAAAGCTGCTCGGTAGCCATAAATCATTATACCGGAGAGGTATTGGCTTTGGTCAGCACACCGGCCTATGACAATAACGATTTTATTATGGGATTATCGAGTGAGCAGTGGACTGTACTTAACGAGGATGAGAATAAGCCAATGTATAATCGGTTCCGGCAAGTGTGGTGTCCGGGATCTACCTTCAAACCAATTATAGCTGCGATTGGTTTACAATCAGGAGCAATCGATCCAATGGAAGATTACGGGAACGTAGGATTAAGTTGGCAAAAAGATGCATCGTGGGGTTCATATCATGTAACAACGCTTCATGCGTATGAACCAGTCATTTTAGAGAATGCCTTGATTTATTCTGATAATATTTATTTTGCAAAAGCAGCATTAAAGATTGGATCGGATGAGTTGGAGAATTCTTTGATACGGCTTGGTTTCAATGAGGAACTACCATTTGAGATTAAGATGGCAGAATCACAGTATTCCAATACAGAAGGCATTGAAACTGAAATACAGTTAGCTGACAGCGGTTACGGACAAGGACAGATTTTAGTGAACCCGTTGCATATGGCATGTATTTATTCTGCTTTCTGTAATGAGGGAAATGTAATAAAGCCTTATTTGGTATATCAGAATGAAGCGGAAGCTGAGTATTGGATTCCGGGTGCCTTTTCTAACGAGACAGCAAGCCGGGTATTGGAAGGAACAAAGAAGGTTGTGAATGATCCTAACGGAACCGGATATGCAGCCCATCGAAATGACATTATATTGGCGGGAAAGACAGGAACAGCAGAAATTAAGGAATCGAAAGAGGATACATCCGGTACGGAATTAGGATGGTTTGCTATTTACACAGCAGAGAAAGATATAGAATGTCCTATATTGATTATCAGTATGGTAGAAGATGTGAAAGGAAGAGGAGGAAGCGGATATGTTGTTAAGAAAGACAGCCTGGTTCTGGAAGAGTGGTTTAGCAGTCATTAGTTTTGTACTGATGTTTAGTATTTCGGGGTGTAGCGATACACCACCGGAAGAAGATACAGTTTCGGAAACAGTAATTGATGTTCAGGACGTTTCAGAAGAAGAACAGGAGAATGAAGAAGAAATTATAAACATCTGCATAGATCTTTATGACAAGGCAGCAGAGGAAAATAAGTTAGATGATTTGGAAATAATTCGGAGTATTGTAAATCGTCTTGGAGAAAACGGGTATCCTGCTGTTGACAGCAGAAATCAAGTGAATATGACGGAAGCGGAGCAGGTATTGGAATTTTGCAAAAAAGTGGATGCACAGGAAGAAGCAGAATTAACAATTCTTGAAATCAGTTATTTGGGCGGATTTGTAAAATATGATTTGCATACAAAAGACGGAAATGTAGATGTGGTCAGAAGCTATTATGGATACGAAAATGGAGAAATACAGAAAGAAGTTACTGGGAGGTATCAAGCAGAGTATTGGAATTATACAGAAGAAGGTTATCTGATGTTTTCTGGTGTCTGGTTTTCAGAAGAATTATACGTTCTTACATTGAGTGGAGCAGAGGAGCATACCGCATTACGAGTACAGCCATTGGATGAAACATATAGGGAACTGAGTCGGAAATATCTTCTTCCAATCAGCTTTGAACGGAATAATATGTTCATTGTGGATTGGAGTGAAGAAGATTTTGGAGATTTGAATTTCTATGATATGTATGACATCCTCTATCCAAAAGTGAATGGTCAGTATGTTCCTTATGTTGCGGATGACAATTTATCAGTCAGTGCAGTTTATCGGATTCCAAAAGAGGAATTTGAAAGCGTTATTATGAAATATTTCAATATTGACAGTGAAACGCTGCAATCCAAAACTGTCTATGATTCAGAGGATTCGACCTATGAATACAAACCGAGGGGCTTCGAAGAAGTAGAGTATCCGGAATACCCATATTCAGAAGTAATCGGGTATACGGAGAACAGTGATGGAACAATTACACTTACTGCTAATGTGGTATTTCCATATTCGGGAAATTCCAAAGTATATGCCCACGAGGTTGTGGTTCGTCCTTTGGAGGATGGCGGGGTACAATATGTGTCCAATCGGATCATACCTTCCGAGGATAATAGTGAGGAAACATGGCACACACCCCGTTTGACAGCAGAGGAATGGGAAGAACTGTATGGAGGCGAATGATGGAAGATGTAAAATGGTTGTTGAAGAAATGGGGATTTTTGATTTTGATGTTGTTAATTGTGGTAATTACAGGAGTGATCTGTGGGGGAAAGCTGCACACGGAAGAACGGAAGGTGGCAGAGGAAGTATGGGAGCCTCCGGCGGAAATCGGGGACAGTGAAATGATAACGGAAGAAGAAAATGATACGGAAACTTTTACAGATTCAGTATATTGGTTTATTCCACAAGCCGGTGATTGCCTTATTTCGGAAGAGGAAAAAGAGCAGTTGCAAAGTACAGTTTTGTCGGCAGCAGAATCGGTTAAAGAAATCTATAAAAATGTGATAATTAAAGATGCTGCGAATTATTCCTCCGGTGTTAGTGAATTTACAAGCGAACAACGGAAAACGGTTGTGGAGCAGTTAGGAGCGGCCGGTTTGGTAAGTGTTGAAGAAGATACTAATATGCAGAACCCTGAAAAGATAGAAGTGTTTTATTCAGATTATCTGAATGGGCAGGATTCAATGGTTACCGTATTCGAAGTACAGAGAGATGGGCTGATTGGAGCAGTTACCTTTATCTATCGGAAAGGTGAGTTGCAGACCTATTACATAGGAATTCGGTGGAGAGAAGGTGGTATGCCAGAAATACAGGGAACTTTGGTAAGTAATGTGGCTGAGATTAAACTGACCGAAAAAGGATATTTTATCTACGCATATGAATATGTGATTGCACATGCAAGTTTGAGACAGTATTGGAGAATAGAACCGCTACCAGAAGACTGCCGGGAATTAACGGAGAAATACATATCAGGACTAAGTTATGTGAATTACAATCTGCTCGTTACAGATTGGGATAGCAGCAATGTGGAGGACATTCTGATGCCTTGTATGTATGAAGATGTTTATAGGATTTCTACGGGGGAAAATCTGAAAACTGAGGGTTGGAAGATTCCGGCAGAGGAATATGAAAGGATAATGACTACTTATTTTCCGGTATCGGTAGAACAGTTGAGAGAGCATTGTGGATATGATGAGGGCAGCAACAGCTATGAATATGAGATGATTTATGCCAGCCCATACCCACCTTTCGGAGAAGTAGTTGACTATACAAAAAATGCGGATGGAACGATTACACTTATCGTGGATGGAGTATGGCCGGATTATAATTCTGATCTCGCTTTTCGAAATACGGTTGTGGTCCAGCCATTTGAAGACGGAACTTTCAGGTATCTTTCCAATTCTATAGAACAAATAGAGTTGGAACTGCCGCCAATAGCAAAAGCACATTAAATTTGCTTTGAAAGAAAGGATGATATTAATGGCAAAAACAAAACCTACGGTTTTATTTAAGAAAAAAAGCATTTTGCTGATTGTGGCATTTCTGATTGGATGCTTCGTATGTGTCTGTGGAAAAGAAGATAGTATTGTGGATGAATCTCTTGTGGAAGATACGGAAGATGTATCTTCCACGGAGGAGATAAAAAGTGCCGAGGAAGAGGCTGCAGAACAATGGGAAAAGGGCTACGACCTTCCGGTAGATGAACAGGAAAGGGAAGAAGCTGAGACTGACTGTAAAAAGCAGATGGAACTTTATCTTGACATTTATGAAACAGCAGATAAAGGGATAGCATCTAATGTTGTTTTGGATGATCAAACGGTTTTGGAAATGCAGAGGAAGCTAAAGGATGCAGGATGTCTGGTTACAACAATGGTAACATATTCTAACATGGAGAATTATGAAAGTGTTGACAGTTTTCTGAAAGAATGTATGGAAGGGAAAAGTGGTTCTGCAGTAATTTATGAAGTCCACAACGATGGTGGACTTGGAAGAATGAAATTCATTTTTGATGGAACGGATATGTATGTTGTAAGTACAATAGGAATCTGGAATGCTGACAACAAGCCGGGGATTTCGTACATCTCTTATACAAGGATCAAAGAATGGAAATACACGGAAAAGGGATGGTTCTGCTATGAGTTGTGTGTACCGGAGCCACCAGAGGTCAGTGAGATTATGGATGGAAGTTGTCTAATAAGGATAAAGCCGATGACAGAAGAACAACGAGAAATGTCGGAACGTTGTGTCCGAGGTCTTGGATATCAGGGACAGAACCTTTTGTGTTCCAACTGGGATGCAGAAAATATGAGTGAATTGGATTATAATGGGATGTTTGAATATTTATATGGAATGAAATATGGAGAAAAGTTCAATTCCGAAGATTACCCAAATGGTATTCCAAAAGAAGAATTTGAAAGTCTGATTATGGAATATCTTCCGATAACAGCAGAGCAGATACGAGAGTACGCAGTATTTGATGAGGAAAATCAGACCTATCTTTGGGCAAGACTTGGGTGCTTCAATTATGCTCCTACATTCTTTGGAACTTCTCTGCCGGAGGTTATCGATATCAAAGAAAATGAAGATGGAACAGTCACATTAACAGTTGAGGCGGTTTGTGACATGGTTATTTGTGATGATGCAGTTATCACTCATGAACTTACGGTAAAGTTTGCAGAGGATGGCAGCTTTCAGTATTTGGGGAATGAAATCCTAAATGACGGAATTATGCAGATACCCGATTACCAATACCGAATTAAAAATTGATTTGATAATAGAAGTGTTTTGTACTAATATTACATATGTAAGAGACGGGAGGACACATGAAGAAATAAAGGGCAGAGGTTATTATATTGTATTTTCATGGGGAAATGGAAATTCTCTATTGGAAGAATCGAATATACGTGGACACTAAAAAGGAGCAAGATGAATTATGAAATATATTTCCAAAATCAGTAAAATCAGTAGCTTCATATTTTACATATTTCTATTGTGCCAATTATGGCATTTATGCCAATATGGAAGCATTAGAAGTCATTTTTTCGGAGTAGTTATTTGTACAGTAGGTTTTACAGCGGCAGTTATTGTTTGGTTGGTTTCAAGAAGGAAGAAGTTAGAAGAGGATACGGAGAGGATAATTAACGATTGGGGGATTCCTTTTTGAATAGGAATCTCTTAACGCATTTAAGGGAAGGATGGAGTAAAAATGATTATAAAGTCTATTATGACCGATGAAGATAGAAAAGCATTAGAGTATATGCTTTCGTTAGAATATGCTATGCCATATCAATTACTTAAGACAAAAAATAATAGAAGGAAAATTATTTATATAATGACACCAATATTATTTTTGTTATCAATCGGTTGCTATTTTGTAAAGAGTTATCCGATGTTTTATGTGGGAATGGGGATTTCTATTATTGCATTGATTTGGATTATTTGGTTTCAATCTAAGGGAAAAAAATTTGAAAATAATGTCCATGAATTTGTATGGAATAAATCAAGATATAACAAAGTGGAAATTGATGTTCAGGGAATAAAATTAGAAGATAAAAAGATCTGCGAACTTAAAGAAATAGATAGAGTCTTTTTGTACAAAGGTTTTTTCTTTCTCATAACGAATGAAAAGAAGTTACTTGTACTAAAAACAGTAGGTGTAGAGACAGAAGAACTTATTAAGATTATTAAAGAAGCTGATATCTTATTTGAAAAAAGAGAAGAACCATTTAATATTTATGAATATTGCAAAAAGTAGTAATTAAAAAAAAGAAAAAACATTTAATATTTATAAGCTTGAATTATTCATGATGACGTAACCCTCATCAAATAATTCCTATTTCGTTTTTTGAACCGCTAAGCAGCTCGTGCAATCCATTTTGACCTTAAAAAAGGGTAAGCCCTGCATCGGAGAATAAATCGCCTCCATCAAAATTTAATTTCAGATACTTGTTGCTTTCTAAGACGGTGTCGTTTGGAAGAGAGTAATGGAATCATATTTCAATCCAAAGATAATGGTGCTACATGGGAATATAGTGGAAATACTCAAAAGATGAATTAGAGATAAGATAATGGAAAAAAACGAGTAAAAGTTAATTCTACAGTTAACCTTTACTCGTTTTTATTATTTCTGTGATACCCAGATATTCATGTCTGATAAGATAGACATGGTTATTTCAGTTGCGTTGCCGCCAGTAGCATCGCTGTCTGCACTAATGTTGGTGGCAAAAAAGTATGTATTATCTGCAGTTTCGATATAACCGATGAACCATCCGTTTACATCCTGTCCATTCACACGGCCAGTTCCGGTCTTTCCGTAGAGTGTTCCGGTATCGGAAGATGAAAGGCGGATGGCATCTTTTACTGCATTGATATTTTCAGGGGCGAAGCCGAAACTGTTATTCTGCAGCTTGGTTAAAAGTTCGACCTGTTCTATTGGAGAGATTTCCAAGGAGGATTCCATCCAATAAGAGGAGAAATCGCCACTCATGTTTTCGTTACCATATCCGATTTTTTGAACATAGCTGTAAACGTCAGAGGCTCCAAGCTGTTCATCTACTGTTTGAAAATACCAATTCACAGAGGAGTTCATTGCAGACTGTAAGGTCTGATCTGCGTTCCATGCTTCAAATGGATAGGTTTCTCCATTCCATGCAATGAACGAATTTTCCGGTGTAATGACGCCTTCTTCCAATCCGAACAAAGCATCGTATATCTTGTAGGTGGAGTTTGGAGCAACTCGTAAGGTGGCATGCTCTATGTCGTGTATGCTCCATGTATCATTTTCTGAATCGTATAAAACAAAGCTGCCTTCGTACTCCCCAAAGTATGTAGAAAGGTCTATATAAGAAACATTTTCTGAGGAGGAATCCCATTGGTAGTGACTGACATCTGCTGCGTAAGTAGAAATAAAAGGTGCGAATCCCATGAGAACAACAGCGGTCAATAGGAATGCAGTCATGCCCTTTATTCTTTTTATAAATGTTGGCTTCTCATAAGATACAATATTTATGATTCTCCGTTTCATCTGCTTCATGTTTCCACCAAGTCCGGCAGCAAACGGAAAAGGTGATAGGGATACCTTCTCTGCAAAGTTAATTAGTGTATTGCCATAATCCTCGTAAGCATCCTCTTCAAGCATTTTCAAAACAGAGGTGTCACATGCAACCTCTCTGTCATTACGCATCTCCTTGAGCGCATACCAGACGAGAGGATTGAACCAATATATCACCCCGGCAAGGTTCATCAGATAACTTGCAACAGCATCTTTGTGTTTATAGTGTTGCAGTTCGTGTAACAGCATATACCTCATATCGGATTCGTTGTAATCAGAGATCAGATGAATCGGCAGATAAATACACGGTTTCAAAAGTCTCACAATAATTGGGGATTTCAAAAATGCGGTGCTGTAAACAGGGATCTTGCGGTGAATTCCCATTTCTTCCAAGCAGTGCTGATATAGTCTGCGGACTTCCGGGTTCTGAAGGGGAAGTGCAGATTTCTCCAAACTGCGTAAGCGGAGCGAAGATTTGATTACCAATATGATCATTGCAAGTATGCCTACAAGCCATATCCCCAATAATATGTATCCGGCAATGGACGGTGTCTCACTATTTACAGAAAGTGCGAAATCATTCATCCAGCCTGTATTTCCAATCGGATTAATTCCCACAGCTTCTCCCATAGTGGTTGTGGTGTCGGAAGCAGGAAAACCGCCTAAGCTACCAAGCCACGAGAAGATTTGTGGAAATCCGATGAGACGAAACGGTATAAAGGGAACTGTCAGCAACCCAAGAAGCAGGAACCACAGATTATACTGCATCCGACTGGACAGGTTGTTTTTGAATATCCGCTTGGCTATCAAAAGAATTCCGATGATACCGCTGATAAATACATTGCATATTAAAAAGCGTATCATAAAATCAGCCACGTTAATTGCCTCCTTTTTTTGACCTCTTTGAAAGAAGGGAGCGGAGGGTATCTATTTCTGTTTCAGACAGTCTGTCATTTTCTATATAGGCAGACAGCATGGCAGTGATATCTCCGTCATAGTATCGTTCCAGAAAAGAATTGCTTTCCTGGCCGATGTATTCGCTTTCCTTCACGACTGGGGTGTAAACAAACACTCGGCTCTGTTTTTCATAAGTCAGAGCGCCTTTGGTCACAAGGCGTTTGATTAAAGTCTGTATCGTTTTCGGACTCCAGCTTGTGGTCTGTAATAATTTATCTGTTATTTCATTTGTACTGATCGGCGCATGTTTCCATACGATTTTCATAACTTCAAATTCAGCTTCAGAAATCTGTGGTAAATCACTCATTTCAAATCCCTCCTTAAATCTTACAGTTGTAATAAATATATTATAGACGTTATTTATGTGGTTGTCAATTTCAGAAAAAACATATTGACTTGAAATCTTACTTGTGTAATAATTGAAATATTACAAGAGTAAGATTTGGAGATGGCAACAAAAAGAAAAGAACCAGAATCACAACGGATTAGCTGGTTCCTTTGTGGTACGGTTGTATCAGGAATTTTTGGATGGAAAAACAACGGATTACATCAAGAGGATTTTTGAAAAAGAGGGAGTTCGGAACTGGGATGGCGGTACGAAGTGGCAGGCTACAACCTTAATGAGTATGTTGGAGAATGAAAAATACAAAGGTGATGCATTGCTACAGAAAAGCTATACGGTGGACTTTCTTACCAAGAAGCGGACGCAGAACAAAGGGGAAATCCAGATGTTTTATGTAGAGGATGACCACGATGCCATCATTTCAAAGCGGATTTGGGAATGTGTACAGCTTGAAATAAAACGCAGGAAAAAGTATCTGGAGGAGCATGGGACAAACTCCTATTCCCACCGGCCGGAAAGCAATTCATTTGCATCCAAAATAATTTGCGGAGACTGCAATAAGGTATTCGCACGAAAAGGCTGGCGGAGCAGCACGGGCGTTGACCGTAAGGTATGGCAGTGCAGTGAACGGTACAAAGTCAAAGGAGTCATGGGGTGCGCCAACCGCCACGTAGAGGAAGAAACACTGATAAAGGCATATCTGATGGCTTGGAATGCGTTGGTGGAGAACCGAGAGGATTTCATGGAGCAGTGGACGGAACAGCTGCAGAGCGAGAACCTCTTGGAAGGTTATCGAGCAGAGAAGTTCATAGAATATACTGATGGAGCAGAACTTCTGACAGAGATGGATACGGACTTCATGCTGAAAACACTGGATCACATCAAGGTTTTTGAGGATGGAACATTGTTGGTAGTGTTTCTGGACGGAACGGAGATTGAATGTAAAAATGAAGAGGAGTAAGAAAAGATGCCGATTGGGAGTTGCGATTCCTGATCGGCTTTTTTTCTTACTCTTTTTCGGATAGTAAAATGTAGGTGGATGTGGTAAAATGAACTTATCACTCAAGGAAGGGGTTACAAAATAATATGGATAATTATGAAGTATTAGAAGTGATTCATACATCTAGGACTAGTGAAACGATTATATTAAAAGTTAAAGAAAAAAACAAAAAAATTTGCGATAAGGTTTATGCGTTAAAATTAATCGGTTCGTTAAATAATAGATTTCAAAAATTAATATTTAAGCGTGAGGTTGATGCTCTTAAAACATTAAATTCGTGTGATAATATTGTGAAAATTAGAGATTATATGTTAAATGCAGAATTTAATGGTAAAAACGACTGGGGATTAATTTTACTAGATTATGTTGATGGAACAAATCTTGAAGAATTAGATCTGAGTAACTTTTCGCAAATAGAAAAGTATGAGCTTTGCTTAAAAATTTTAAAGGCGATTGAAGAGGCACATAATAACAATGTTTTGCATCGCGATATAAAGCCGTCCAATATTATGTATAATATTGACACGGGAGAAGTGAAGATTATTGATTTTGGAACGAGTAAGATTAAATCTATAGTAGAGCAAGAGACAACTTTGCCTTTTTATTCTCCTAATTTCTCGGCACCGGAAGTAGTTAAGGGGAATAGTACAACGGAAGCTAGCGATATTTATTCCTTAGGTGCAGTAATTTTCTATATTTTGTTTAGTATGTTGCCAAACGGGACAGAGATGATTTGCAGAAGTTTGCAAGATTTAGAAGTTCCGGAAAATTTAGTAACAGTAATTGCTAAGATGGTGGCGGAAGAACCGAGAGATAGATTTCAAGAGGTTGGAACAGTTATTGATGCTTTTGAGGAAATTCTTGGAGATAATGCTTCTCAAAAGGATACATATTTATGTAGTATCGATGTTGATAAGCTGAGATACTTAAAAAATATTTCGCTAATTGAAGCCAATACTAATATGACTATTTTTACAAAAACATTTTTAAAGAGTCAGTTTAAGGAGTGTTCTGCTTTTTATAATCATAATATGGATGTTTATGTTTTTTCTGGAAAGAAAATAGCAGTAGAATGTATCTATAATGAAAAAGACGAATTATTTGTGGTTAGTAAAATTATGCCACTATCCGTTGATAGAAGAATTAGTAATCAAAAAAGAGGTTTTATTATCGATGGTATAGTTAAATTTATAGAAAGCGGAAGAGGAAATTATAGTAATAAAAGGTTAGATAACGATAATGAAAAGCTAATCGTACAATTTAAAAATAATATAAATAGCAAAAGTGCGTTACAAAAACAAGATGAGCTATTTGAAGAATTGTTTGGAAAATGGCAGGATGGATTAGATGAATCCATGAAAAATGAGAAGGAACGAGTAGGAAAGGTTGTTTATTCTTCGTTTAGCATATTAGATCAGCAATTAATTTTAACTGTTGAAGAATATAAAAATAATGATATTGATGGTTTAGAAAATGATAAAAAATATATTATTGAAGATGTAGATAGCAGAGGCAATTCGTTCTATTTTGACATAGGCACTTATCATGGAATAAGCTATGAAGATGATGAAACATTACTTATTATCGATTTGGACAAGAAAGTGCAAATGGGGAAAGTGCGCCCATTACTTAGAAAACATTGTTCAGTGATGGAAGATTTTAGAGCAAACATAAGCGCATATAAAAGGCAACATTATGCGATTCGTGCATTGCATGATGATAATTACTCGTCTAAAAACTTAAAAGATATTTTGCTTAATTTAGATGAACCAACCTATACCCCGTTTTTACAGAATATTAAATTTAGTAAAGATACATTAAATGTGTCTCAGAGAGAAGCAATAAGAAAAGCGCTGTATTCAGATAGCATTAGTTTAATACAAGGACCTCCAGGAACCGGAAAAACAACAGTTATAAAAGAGATTGTGCGACAAATTTTAATGCAGATAAATAAATTTGATGATACGTCTAGAATTTTAGTTACATCTCAATCACATACGGCAGTAGACAATATTATTGAGGGATTAGTCGATATAGATGAAGGGAAATTGGATATTATCCGAATCGGTCGTGCGGAGAATATATCACCAAAGGTTGAAGAAACCTGTACTATGAATGCTATCAGAAAAAAGATGTTTACAGAAATCAAAGAGAAATCTGATACATATATTGAACATCAGAATTTGTTGTATGCTAATATTACTGAGCAAAAAGCATTAGATAGATGGGAAAGAATCAAAGATATTCAAAAGGATTGGATTAATAGATGCAGTAATTTAGAAACATTAGATTATCAGGTAGTAAAAAGTGCAACCATTATTGCCGGAACTTGTGTAGGTTTTTTGTCAAACGATTTTGTTAAGGAGTTAGATTTTGATTATGTAATTATTGATGAAGCGGCAAAAGCGACAACTCCAGAACTGTTGGTTTCAATTATAAAGTCCAAAAAAATTATATTGGTAGGTGATCAGAATCAACTGCCAGCGTATGCTGATCAAGACCTATCTCCAATAATAGCTAAGTTGACAAAAGAACCAAAGTACAGGTTATTTGATTTATTATTCAATGTGTTGCCAGATACACATAAACAGATTTTGACTGTGCAATATCGAATGAGAAGGAATATTGGAAATCTGATTAGCCAAGTCTTTTATGAAGGTAAAATTGCAACAGAAGTTGATGATAAGAATCGGATGCACCCAATTAAAAAATTTGCAGGAAAATCTATTATTTGGGTTGATACTTCAATGATGGATAAAAAAGATGAGAGCAGGCTTAAAGGTGGGTCTTATTGCAACTATGCAGAGAATAATTTGATAAAAAAATTATTGGAAAACTTTAAGAGAGAAGGAGTGCTTTCACAGTTAGATATTGGTATAATTACGGGATATCGCGGTCAAAAAGATTTAATTAGAAAATCTGTAAATAATAGTGGATATGATAGAATTGCGAAGAGAATTGATATAAATACACTTGACGCATTCCAGGGCAGGGAAAATGACGTTATCATATATAGCACAGTCAGAACTAAAAACTCAATTGGATTTCAAAAAGAAAAAGAAAGAGTTAATGTAGCTTTTTCTCGTGCAAAAAATTTGCTTATTATTTGTGGAGATATGGACTTTTTCTATAGATTTGACGATCCAGATAATAAGTTTATTGAGATTATTGATTATATTTGTGAACATGAGGACGAGTGCCTTATTATACCGGGAGGTGAAATATAATGGATAAATTAATTGGAGCTATGTCTAATATTAATGTAAGGAAGAATGATGGATATTTTTTCATAAAACGCGATGAAATCTATGTTCCAATAATAAGAACAATACTTTCAATTACCAAACGTTCATTTTATTCGCTTCCGTTATTGGATGAAATAGTATTGCGGTTGATAAATGAAGGAGTTCAGGAAATAGATGAATTAGTAAATATCTTGGGAATAGATAGAAAACTGTTGGAAGTAACACTTGCAGATTTAAGTGTGAAAGATGTAATCTATTGTACCACAAATCGCTGCAGTTTGTTGGCTAAAGGAAAACAAGCGTTGCGAGAATTAAGGACTGTACAAAGGAAGAAGGATACAATTAAAAATGTTTATCTAGATCCCATTAACCGAAAAATCATTCTCGAACATGAGAAATATCAGTTTGTCGATAAAGTTAATGTTAATGATAAGAAACTGGATGCTGAGTTTGAAGTAAACGATATAGATATATTTAAGGAAAACATTGATAGTGTTAACAGAGTTTTTCTTGATGAAATGAATATATATAACGATAAAACCAAAAGTGAACCAGATGAACTTTTAAGCATAGATAGTATAGAAAACGTTTACGTTAAATTTGTTCGAATTCCTATATATATTTATATTAGTTCGGAAGGAATTGATATAGATATTATGGCTGTAAATAAAAGAAACGATTCTTTGCTTACTTTATTTAAGAGTGAGATAATAGAGCAAATTAGAAAAAAGAAAGTTTTGAAAAATACCTTTGTAAAATATGGATTAAGAAAAAATTTTTAAGGGGTTGACTTAGAAGAAAATGAAAAATTAAAAAATGACTTGCAGAAATTCAGAAAAAATAAAGGTGATAGAGATGAATTGGGACGAATAATAGAAACGGAAATTTTTTCTGATAGAAAATTAATGGATGAAGAATTTGAGGTTTTATTGAAATATTTTGCTGATAAATGTGAAAAATATAAAATTATTGTGTATCACTTAGATGATTGGACAAAAAGTGAATGGTGTAGTAAGATTTTGTCAATTCTTAATAGTAAAAAATTATTTGAGGTAGGGTATGCAGAATCTTATGATTTTAAAAAGGCACATTCTATTATTCAAAGAACCATGCCAGAATGCTCAAGAGATAAGCTTGCTCAAGTGAAGACAGACTGTTACCTTTCGTTAGTATTTGATGAAAAATACATAATAACAGGAGTTCCCAAAGACAAAGTAATTATAGATAGCAATACACATATTCATCAGGTTGAGTTTTATTTACAAGTAATGTAGTGCGTATGTAAAGTTTGAGAGTGGGGTAAAGGCTATATGGCTATGATACGAAGGGATTTAATAGACAGGTAAAAAATAATATTGAAAAATTTGATGAAGATTTTATGTTTGAATTGACAGATGAGGAATTAGAAGATTTGCGGTACAAAAATTGTACCGCAAATATAAGTTCAAAAAGTCGTTATAAGTACTACAGATTTTGTTGTAAGTGAATTGTTCGTAGATATATGCAAGAGAAATGGTTTGTTAATTGATTTTAAAGAAGTATAGGTAAGAAAATAAATTACCAGTTAAAGGGGTAGAATTCTGTAAAGGAGTTAAGTTGCCCTCTTGGTTATGAACAGGTGGAACGAAGTAAGCGAGGGATTCTCCGGAAAAGTGAGGTAATCCTTGTAGACACGGGAGGTATGTTGCCGCAGAGGGAAAGGTGTACGCAAGGTCATGCAAAACGATAAACAGCGATGTTTTACTTCATAAATCCTGATATCACTATTTTTACATGAGTTACTGAGAAATGTTCATTACTTTGACTCATTTACCAGGGAGTAAACAATAATAAAACATTGTTTTTAAAGGGAAAAACGCTTGACTAAATAAGGAGGTTACGAATGGACTGACAAAAGGAACAACAGTGTATTCTTATGATCGGTTTAGTAACTTAGTAAGTGCAAAAGAATCTGGTTTTGAGACAATTTTTAGAAGTGTAGATATTGTAGGAAATCTGTATGAAACAAAAGATTGCAGTGATCGTATTTACGGAGCGGGCAGCCGATTAGAGAAATCCTGTATTAACTTGAAGGAAAAGCGGAACAAATATCATGGAGGATATGGGAAGCTTGTAACCAAGGGTAGGCAATTTTTCTATGATGAAGAGGGAAATCTGGCGAAGAAAAAAGAACCGGATGGAGGTACATGGACGTACCTTTATTTGGGAAACGGCATGCTCCGGGAAGTAACCAGACCGGACAAAAGCTGTGTCAGCTTCCAATATGATACTTTTGGCAGGAGGATTGAAAAGTCAGTAAGCAGTACAAAAATATATTAAAGAGCAAGCAGAGGAATCAAGAAAAGAAGATTCAAGAAGTACCGCTTTATAAGCGGATCAGTAATAATGCTTGTGGCACTGCTCTTTGTGGAGAGCAGTAACATTAGCCCTTTAGAGGGCTAAAAGCAAAACATCAGTTGAACTGGTGGTTGCTGACTTAGAAGGAAAGGAATTTAAATGATGAAAAGGGTAATTTGGCGGGCTAATCAGGTAATTAGCATAGAAACCAGACGTAGAGATGAAAATAGAAAAGAAAATGTTTATGTGTTGGCACAAATGATAAATAGAGCTCAGCTATTAGTATTTAATTTATTTAATACAGATAATAATTGGGAAAATATTGATTTAAATAAAGCGCCTATTTTATTCTGTACCTACGTTACAAAACAATTTATCTCATGCAGCAATATTTATAAGCAAAAAGTGGAGCCGCTTAAGGAGTATAAGCCGCCTGTATATCAGATCCATATGTTGGGTATACGCGCTAGAAAGATAACTCTATGGGAAGGTACGGCAGATGAACGGGAGATAATGTTTCTCGGAGATGGTGGAGGAGCGTTAATAGAAGGAGATATAGGAAATTGTATTTATATCATGCCTGAAATTCCGTTTACAGATAATGAGACAATAGATAAATATGAATTAACTAATGTTCGAATTTATGCAGAATTTAATGAACGATTATATCTTTGTTATAAATTTGGTAAAAATGTGGATCCTATGAAAGATTTAGTTTTTAATAGACCGATTCCTATAGAGTATAAAGAATATATTGATATTATTTCATCATAGGAAACTAAGGAGAAAAAAGAAATACATGCGTTTGACTGGAAACAGATGGGGCAGATTTTCTTACTGGTGTGGCAATACACTTTGTATTTAAAGGCATGGTAGTCATTAGGTGCACCTTTTGACTACCGTTTTTTTATTAAAAATTAAAGAGGAGCCGGATCACTCCGACTCCTCCAAGTATGTGTCCGCAAACACATACCCCAATTGCTATCTATAATATACTATAGGCAGGTAAAATATGCAAGCATTATATGGAATTTTTTAAGATGTTTAAGCGAGAGAACAAATCAGGATGAATCGAAATAGCTGAAACATTCGGGTTTACAGAAGATTCGTATTCTCTTGTAATCTTTTCAAATTCACGGATGAATGATTTGATCTCTGTTTTAGAGACTTTCAGTAATTTTAAGTAGTAACAGATAAGGATGATGTAATCGCCGATAGTCTTGAAATTTATGTACGGCATCCCCATTTCTAAAATCAGGCATTGTTTCATTGGTCTTGAAGGGTCCATTTTTTTGAAACGGGTATCATATACAACATCGTTGTGAGCAATGGCATTTCTTAAATCTTTTAAGGCATATACATATTTATAAAGTAATTCCCGGTAAGTATCACTTGATAGATTGATGCCGATTGCACGGGATACTTTTTCACGTATATCAATGGTGCCACGTCCTTTCTAAATTTGGGTACAAAAAACTGCTGTAAAATGTTCGATTTTTACAACAGTCTGTTTCGTGTTTTATTCAATTTTGGGTGTAATTACCCATAGCAAATTGTAGCAAAAACGGTAAGAAAGGTCAATGCATTTCGACGGTAAAATGAAGAATAACCGAAGAAAAATCGAGAGAGGGTTAGGGATACTTCCCTATGGAAATTCGACCACACAGACGATAGGAAAGTGTGGGGGATTTCGCCTGTGTCATGACACAGGCAGTGCTTGCTATGGTTGTTTTCGACACTCCAGAAGGGTGTGTCGGTATTTTAATGTAGGTGAAAAAAGGTGGTGGGTGTTCTTTTTGAATGATAAGAACAGGATACAATATAATGATCAGTGCAAGAAGTGTGTGTATGAATGTAAGCAGAGCTTCCGGTGCAGGATTGTGTGGTGCGGGAAGTATATTACTCTAAGCGGAGAAAAAGGTAGTGTTTGATTTATTTGATATTTCTGAAAGGAGTTGAGATAAAATATTGGTTTAATAGTTTAAGTCGTTTTAAGAAAAAATGAGGAATCTTTTAATCATTTTAAGTGCATAACCCGTTATTATATATATACAGATATTCAATGGAAAGGAGTCTGATGCGTGTTGAGTGATGACGAATTAGTGGAACAGATTCTACTTGGAAATGAAAATGCAGCAGAAGAATTGATAAAACGCTATTATACATCTATTTTACGTTACTGTAGGTTGCATTGCTCTAATCTGGAAAAAGCAGAAGACCTGACTCAGGAAACATTTTTGAAGTTGTTTAAGAATTTATCCGGATATAAAGGGAAAAAGAAATTTAAGGCTTATCTATACACGATTGCAAATCATTTATGTATTGATGAAAGTAGGAAGGTTGAGTTTTCTCCATTAGAAGATGAAGAAAATATAGTGTATGAGTATAACGACATAGTTCGGCTAGAGGATAGGGCAGAGATAAGCTATTTTTTGAATTTTTTATCATCAGAACAAAGGGAAGCAGTCATTCTACGCTTTGGAGAACAACTTAGTTTTGGAGAGATTGCAAAAGTGATGGGATGCAATATGCGAACAGCACAAAGCAGGGTTCGTAATGCTTTAAAAATTATGAGAAAGGAGCAGGAAAATGAAAGATAAAAAGTTGAAGGGATATTTACAGCAATCTTTAGAAGAGGAAGTACAGCCTAAAAGATTAGAGGAAACGATTAAGCTTTGCACTGAAATTGTACGGGAACAGGAAGTGACTAGGGCAGAACCGAGGACAGGTTTCTTTCACTATCTTTCAGATGTATTTCGCTTTGAAGGTATTCCAATATTTGGTTTGCAGGCAGTAACATTATTTATAGTTTGTTTAACAATTGCCAGCATTGCAGACGTGCCAAAGAATATACCAATTTTTATGCCGCTGTTTGTATTGGCTGTCATGCCAGCAATTTTTAAAAGCCAGTATTATGGAATGAGCGAGATTGAAGCGGTAACAAGAGCTTCTGGTGCCCAAATCACGTTAGCAAAGCTGGTTTTGGCTGGGGCAGCTAATTTGGTGTGTATAACAATTCTTTTGTGCATGGAAGTTTATTTGCAAAATTCTTATAAAGAGATTGGACAGATGGTTCTATACTGCCTTGTTCCGTACTTAGTGTGTATGGTTGCGTTGCTGCGTTTGATCCGTTTGCAAAAGAAACAGAGTTTACAGATATGTGCGATTGTAATGCTGGGTTCCTGCATTTGTTGGGGGATGTCAGCAAGAATATTGCCATGGTTATATGAAACATCAGCAGTGGGGGTGTGGATTGTTTTATTTTTGATTTTTGCTATGTTCTTTATAAATGAAATTCATTATATTGCAGAGATGAGAAAGGAAGGAAAAATGTATGGAATTGTCGCTTGATCGTTTAACAAAACAGTATGGCAGGAAAATAGCGGTAGATTGTGTTAGTGCAACCTTAAAGCCGGGAGTATATGGTCTTTTGGGGGCTAACGGTGCAGGTAAAACAACATTGATGCGTATGCTATGTGCTGTTTTGGAGTCAACCTCAGGGGAGGTATTGCTGGATGGAAAAGAAGTAACTTCGATGGGGGCAGATTACCGGAATGTGTTGGGTTATTTACCACAGGATTTTGGATATTATCCAAATTATACTGCGGTGGAGTTCTTAATGTATATTGCAGCACTGAAAGGAATACCGAAGAATGTTGCAAAAAAACGTGTGACTGAATTGTTGGAAGTGGTTGATTTAAGCCATGTGGCAAACAAAAAAGTAAAAACTTTTTCCGGTGGTATGAAACAAAGAGTAGGAATTGCACAGGCGTTACTTAATAATCCGAAAATTTTGATTTTGGATGAGCCGACTGCAGGACTTGATCCGAAAGAGCGTGTCCGTTTTCGTAATCTGCTCTCAGAGTATGCAGGCGATAAAATTGTAATTCTTTCCACACATATTGTATCGGATATAGAAGCAATAGCAGATGAAGTGCTATTGATGAAAAAAGGAAAATTTGTATTGCAGGGTACGGTTCCTGAGTTGATTCACAAGGCAAATGGTAAGGTTTGGGAGCTTTCTGTTTCTCCACAAGAAGCTAGACAATGGCAGACAAAAACAACGGTTGCTAATTTACGGCACGAAGGAAAAGAAATTATATTGCGTATTATTTCAGACAATATGCCTAGTGAGCGAGCAGTGCACTGTGAAGCTACACTGGAAGATCTTTATTTATTTTATTTTCCCACAAAGGAAGGAGTGAAATAGAATGGAACTATTTTGGTTAGAGCATAAAAAGTTATGGCGAAAGAAAATTGTTAAAATATGTGTGTTGTTGTGTTTTGTTTATTATGTAATTTTTGGAAGCATACTTTCGTTTCAATGGTTCAGTTTTGGCAGTTCAGATGACTATACAAGTGCTTTTGGCAATAATTTTGATGGATATACAGTAATAAAGGATAGTCAGGGATATGCACTTTCATTTGGTGGAGAATTGACGGATGAAACTTTGCAGCAAATAGTAAGTGATTATCAGCAAATGGAAGCTGACGGTATGGAGGAAGAACTGGAAAAGACAGACTGGCAGATAGTTAATAGTTGGCTCGGAACATTGTATCCGGAGCTTCGAGATACCAGTAATTATAAAACGATGATAAGCTATGTTGATCCGGATAAGTTAACAGGCTTCTATGAAAGAAGACAGCAGGTGCTTGATGAGTTTTTGGAGGTCAGTGGTCAGGTAGGAGCTGAAAAAGAGTATTTACATCAGATAGAGAGAAAGGTAGAAAAACCATTTCGTTATGAGTGGGTAGAAGGCTGGTCAACGCTTCTTGGTAGTATGGTTGCGGATCTGGGAGTTGTGATGGCTTTGTTTCTCGGTATTGTTTTATCCTCTTTATTTGCTGGCGAATGGCATGATAATACAAGCACACTAGTATTGATGACTCGAAATGGTTGTGGGAAAATTGCTCTTGCTAAAATTCTTACTGGTTTAGCGTTTACAGTGGAGTTATTTGCATTACTTGCTGTTTCAATTGTTATATCACAGTTGTTTTTTATGGGAACTACCGGATGGGATATGCCGATTCAGAATATCAAGCTGATTGCTGTTGCACCTATGAATATGCTGCAGGCAGAAATTTATGAATATGCTTTTGTACTGCTTGGAGCAATAGGTTTTGCCGGAATTGTTATGTTTATATCAGCGGCTGTAAAAAATAATGTACTTACCTTACTGCTTAGTCTGACTGTTGTATATGGACCAATGATGATTGCAGAATATCTCCCTTATGGAATGCAAAAAGCATTGGATTTAATACCATTGGTAGGAAGTTCAACAGATATTTTCAGAACTAATACTTTTCGTATTTTTGGAAAGCTTATCTGGTCACCATATCTACTTATTACAATTCCTGTCTTGATTGGTATTCTATGTATGCCATTCACTATAAAGGGCTGGTCAAGAAGGATGAAGGCATAAATAATAATATGGCAAAGAAAAGAGATAAAAAAAATAAGTTGCGAGGGAAATGGTTGAGAGGAATTATCATAGTTTACTTGCTTTTGATACTATGTAATCTATTTCACGAATTTCCTTCAAGATTAGGGAATTTACATAGTATTCCGGTTTCGGAGGAGTGGTATTTAATTGTAGTAAACCGTTGGAATGAAATACCGGAAGATTATAGAGTGGAATTAACAGAATTATCGAATGGTCAAAAGGTGGATAGCAGGATATATCCATATTTACAAGAAATGTTTGATGCAGCAAGGAAAGATGGAATATATCCGGTTGTTCGGGAAGGTTATCGAACTTATGATGAACAGCAGAAAATATTAGATGATAAGATAAAGGCTTATATAAATGAAGGATATTCACAGTCAAGAGCAGAAAGAACTGCTAAGGAATGGGTAGCTTTGCCCGGAACAAGTGAACACCAATTAGGCATTGCGGTTGATATTAATGCTGATAAATCAAAGAGCTCAAATGATGAGGTATATACGTGGCTTGCCGCAAATGCACATAATTATGGTTTCATATTACGATACCCACAAGGGAAACAGGAGATTACAGGGACAAGCTATGAGCCATGGCATTATCGATATGTAGGAGTAGATGCGGCACGGGAAATTTATGAAAGAGGAATATGTCTTGAAGAATATTTTGAGCAATAGATTGGGGAGTGAGGATTATAAGATAGTTCAATACCTAAATGAAAATAATATATCATATATACAAGGATTGACATGGACAACAGACGCTATTTTTAGAGAGACAGCAGAAAGGATTGCTCAAAGGAAAACAGATGGAGCAAAGATTGTAGAAATGGAACAGTCAGGATGTATAGCTGTTGCTCAATATAGGGGTTTTGATTATGGAGCTCTCATATATGGTGGGGATGACGTATCACAGGAAGAATGGAGCAATCGAGGTTGGAGAAGCCGAGAAGGTATACGATATGATCTGGTGATGCTGTGTAAAGAATTAGTGAATGTTATTTAAGGTAGACGTATTCAGCTTTTGTTTGGACAATGTACCGACAGATAAACCGACAGATTGTGAAACAATCTTGACAAAACCGAACAAATATTCTATATTTAACAACGGAGATTCTATACCAAAACAGAAAATGTGAATATACAAACGAAGCTCAAACCCGTGTGGTTTGGGCTTTTTCTGAATTTGCAATAATTCTGAGAACAACAATTTGCAAAAAGTCAATAGACACTTTGCGGTAGGGTTGGGACGGAATATTTTACAAAGATGATTGTGCAGTATTCACAAAGATGTTTAGAGATTAAGGATATTCCAGAATAACAAAAAAGCAATCGAGTAACATCGGTTGCTTTTTTGTTGCTCATTTTTAGAAATTGCTGTCAGCCCCAAAACATGTATTTCTAAAAGTAACTACAAAAATGAGAAAAGAAAATGGAGGAAATGAAAAATGAAAGAGTATTCAAAAGGCATATATGAAAATTTAAACCGGAGGAGGTAGAGATGATTCATGATCGGATGAAGGAAGCCGGAGTTCAAAATATGAGTGCCTTTATTAGAAAGATGGTATTGAACGGATATATGATTATTCCTGAGTGGCCTGAACTGAAAGGGGTGCTGTCTTTGCATTCAAGAATTAGCAATAACCTAAATCAGTATGCGAAGAAAGCAAATGAAACCGGAAATATCTACAGAGAGGATATTGCGGAATTAAAAGAGATGCAATTACAGTTCTTACCAGTTTTCTGCTTGGAAGATATATTATAGAGCAGGAACAGCAGGGTTCAGAAAGAGCAAAATATGGAGCAAAAGTCTTGGATTCTTTGTCATCATATCTGACAGAAGAATATGGCAGAGGTTTTTCAAGAAGCAATGTTGCTGGAATGCGTCAATTTTACATGGCTTACAAAGACAGAGAGAATGAAATTATCCAATCGGGAATTGGACAATTAGAGACGGCATATAAAAAAATGCCATTTAAGTTGAGCTGGACGCATTATCAGATTCTTATGCGTATAGAAGATAAGGACGAAAGAGACTTTTATGAAAAGGAAGCAATACGTTCTAACTGGAATGTAAGCACCTTGAAAAGACAATTTCACTCCAGTTTGTATGAAAGACTTGCATTGAGCAGAGATAAAAATGATGTGATGCGATTGGCAAATGAAGGTGCCGTTCCGCAGAAATCAGAAGATATTTTACATACTCCGTATGTACTGGAATTTGCAGGGCTGGAGGATAAAGCAGCATATCATGAAAGTGATCTGGAATCGGCAGTAATTGGGAAAATGCAGAAGTTTCTTTTGGAGTTGGGGAAAGGATTTCTCTTTGAACAGTGCCAAAAGAGATTTACATTTAATGACAAAAATTTTTATGTTGATCTGGTTCTGTATAACAGACTGTTAAGGTGCTATACAGTGCTTTTGTGTATTAACAGGGGTAAATGGTTTAATGCTTTTTTTTAATCGTATTTCGTGTTAAAAAATCGTATTTGGTGAAGAAATACCGTAATATTTTGTTTCATGTGATATCTTTTATAGGTGAGATTTGAAACAGAATAAAGATTGAGCCGATATATAAATGAGAAAGAAGGTGAGTAATATGCTGGAAATTGCTGTTTGTGATGACGATATGGCAGATC
>OGEO01000732.1_pt1 | contig 27280 bp, 32 predicted proteins | sample 1570661 | NCBI WGS metagenome assembly OGEO01 (sample SAMEA2582142, study PRJEB24529) | metagenome | biome: Human gut stool | place: China | collected 2011
TCACGGTGGTGCCCGCTGCGTGGCTTCTGCTGGCACCCATCAGCACGCGGTCGGATGCGATCTCTTCCCATGTGCCGCCAAACAGGGCGGCAGGGCTGGTGGGGTCTTCCGAAACCCAAAATTTGATTTTCGCATGGTCTTCTGCTAGAGCGTCCGCAATCAAGGTCTTTACAGCGTCTGCGCTTATCACGCCTTTCATCGCGTCGCCAACAGCCTTTGCGTCAGCCGGAGCGCCCTCAACAGATAGCGTCTTATCGGTGCTCACGGTGGCCGCAGCCCTGTTCGCGCTTTCTTCGGCAGAAGCAGCAAAGCTTCCCGCGCTCTTTGCGTCTGCGGACGCTGACTGTGCGCTTTGGCACGCGCTGGTGGCGGAAGTCTGGGCCATGCTTTCGCTCTCTGCAGCTGCTGCGGCCTTTTTCGTCGCGGTGCTGGCTGCTCCGGTGGCGGTCTGAGCGGCTTGCAAAGCAGCCTGCTGCTGGCCTGTCACTTCCTCGGCGTACTGCTTGACGTACTCCATGCCCTGTGCGATGTCCTCACGGACTTCCACGCCGCGCTCAGCATTACGGATTCCATCAATGGCTTCATCAAAAGTTTTATCCATAAAACGCCTCCTGTCTCATTAGCCTGACATGTACCCTTTGAGCGATCGACTCAAATCGTAAGCATCGGACGCTTTGCGTGCACTCAAAGCCTGCAGGTCACTGATGCTGGAAAACTCAGTGCCAAATGTAAACTCCTTTTTATCCGGCGAATCCAACGGCTCAACAAGCTTGGAACACAGCAGCCAGGTATCTACACCATGCGGTGCAGAGAAAATGTGCGTTTGCTTTCCAATTGCAATACGGCTGACATCAATATCAGCGTCTTTCAAATCGACCGCTTTGACCGTCATACCGTTCAGATAACGCAGATTTTTGGCAAGTTCTTCCTCTGCCGCATCCAGCAAAGACTGCGGCGTGCTTTCGATGCCTTCAATAAAGATCACTTTTGTGATGATGCCAAAAAGCTTTTGCGCAGCCAGATCGTTTGCGGTTTCTGTAATAGTTTCTCCCCACGAAAAAACAAGCCATGTTATCTTTTTGGCACCTACCGCGATCACCCGCGTGTAGATATCCTCTGCTTTGACGTTGTTGGTCAAATCCAGCAGATTTGTTCCAAAGGCCACCGTCTGGGTGTTTTTATCGGTGATCGCCTGCAGATAGTCCAGATACCGGCGCGGTTTTCCGTCAGGATCTTCTGCATGGCGCAGCACCAGATATCCGCCGTACTTTTCAACCAGCTCACTCTGCAAGATGTTCCATGTAACGCCGTAGTTTTTTCCATCGCCAAAGCTGTATGTAGGTTCCTTCACATCAAACAAAAAGTGGGGATCCGTCTTGCCGTTGATAGCAAGGCTGTATTTCCCGTTTTTCTCGGTGATCTTAAAGGTCTTGGATTCAGATGCCCGCTCAATGTTATAAATGGAGTACGTGCCAAAATTCTTGTTGCAAGTACCGCAGACAATTTCAGCTTTTTTCACTTCGACCGCCGCGGCGTATGTTTGGCCCTTTACATAGGCTGCAAACAGACGCACTCGGAAATTGTTGCTTCCAATCCGTGAAATAATGCGACCGTTCGCAATGTGCTCTTCACCGATTTCCCAGCTCAGGCAGGAAGCTTTGCTGCTCTCTGTTTCCTCATAGAAAATATGCGTTTTTCCATCCACGGGGTCTACAATTCCCCAATGGTAAATGTAATCTCCATCATTAGAATCGTAACTGTAACCCACCTGCACGACTTTGATGCCGTCTACATAGGGCACAATCATGGGAATGTCCATCTCGACTTTTCCGGGAGTAAACGCCTTGTAAGCGTCAACCTGCGCGTTGTGGTTATCGCAGATCCATTCCAGGAATTGCGAAAAGCTCACATTTTTTGCAGCGTACGGCGCAATGCCGCTGTCATTCAGATACGCAAGCTCCCCTTCGCAGTAGATTTTCTGACGCATCAAAAAATCCTGCTCATGGCTCATAGGACGGCCCTGCCAGATGGAAACGCCGTCCTGTTCCACCTCTACCGTAGTGCGCAGCTTTTGCAGCGCAGAGTGTGCCACATTGCCCAGCGGCATGGTAAACTCAAAAGAGCCAGCTTTACCCACTTCGCGGGTCAGCGTGGGGCTGATGAGCTTTTTCGTGTCGGTAATATCGCTGATATCGTGGATACAGACCTTAGTTTTCCATGTGTCTACACCCGTCTGCACACCAGCATAAACTTTGTAGCTCATAGGCTTGCCCCCAAATACTTGATGCTGATGCTGCAGTCTGCCGATGCAGCAAAAACAAGGGTGCCCACCACACCGTCCGGCATGGTAAGGCCCTCAATATACTGCCAGTCGGTGGACTTGGCCAGAATGCCCACCTCAAAGCCGTTGAGAGACACCGCAATGTCAGCAGCATCCTCGCTGCGCTTGAAGTAGATACCGGCCGCACGGGGCGCACCGGTTATGGACACTTGAACGTCCTTGTTTGCCTTGAGCGGGATATCCGTGTAGTTGCGCACAATATCATGCTCAAAGTTGAAATCGTCCCACAGCCAGTCGTTGGTGCCGTCGTAGACGCTGCGCTTGAAGGGGTTGCAGGTGCCGGTGATGGTAAAGGTGCTGGAAAGCCGGTCGCGGGATGGTGTGACTTTCCAAAGCCCTTCCCAGTACCACGCCGGGTCTTCATCAAAGCGGCACTGCAGCCACTTGCCATGAATGGCATTGGCAATGGTGCTTTCGATGTAAGGCCACTTGCTTTTTGGCGCGTTGCAGAGCAGCTCCATGGTGATGGTGCGCTTTTTATAGTGCACCTTGCCGTCGTCCCATGTGGTCAGGTTCAGCAGCGAATCAGAGCTGGTGACCTGCACAAGGTATTCTTCCGGTTCTGCCGCGCCGATTTTAGGGCTGCCTACCTTGAGGTACAGCCCCCAATCTGTCAGGGTGTGAAAATTGCCGATTTTTGCCCCCAGAAGCTTTGCCATTACACACCCCTCGCTTTTCGTTCCACTGTCACGCCAATGCGTGCATCTACGTTGGTCGCCATGCGGGTCGACAGCACGCCCACCAGTTCACCGGAGTCCATGACCACCTGACCCTTGCCGATGTCGGGCAGATGCTCGTCCAGCATCCCCTCGATGCGCTCCAGAATGCTGGTCTGCCGGTCAACAATGGACTGCTGGCCAGTAACGCGGTACTGCAGGGCTGCACGGGTGGAGAAGGTACCCAGACTGTCATACACGCCGGTCTTGTCAAAGGGGCTCTGGTAGTGGCTGACGGCGGTGTCGTTCTTCTTATTGAAAGCACTGAACAGGGCAAAACCAATGCCCACTGCACCCACGGCAAGGCCGAGGATCGCGGCAAGCACGGGGTTCGAGAGGATCATGCCGCCCACCTGCGTGAGGATGCCGCCCAGACTGGTGGCGATGCCGCCAAGGCCGCCCATGCTGGAAGCCAGACCTGCAATGCTGCTGCCGACCTGCGTCGTCACGCCGCCCATGGCTGTGCCGATGCTGCCCAGCACATCCACGATCACCGACCCGTTTTTACTCACGTCACCGGCAATGCCTGCAAAGCCGGAACCACTGCCACCCGCGCCCAGCAGCTGCTTTCCGGCATCCCAGATGGAGCCAGAAATGTCGCTGACGATCTGGGACAGGACTCCGTTGATCTGCTGGATGATGGGCTTGCCGAAATCGTCGATGGCCTGCTTGGCGGCAGGCGCAAGACCGTTGTACAGGGTGGAAATGACCCATTCGCCGACGCTGAGCCAGTCCTGACTCTTCACGGCTTTGTACAACGTGCCGAAGGTGCCCAGCACACCGTTATTGGCCTCTTCCTGCCAGCCCTTCACAAGGCCGGAAAAGCTGTTTGCACTGGCCTTCTTGAGCTCCTTCGAGGTCTGCTCGGAGCCGTCTGCGGCAATGGTGGTGACCTTTTCAGCCGTCATCAGAGCGCCATTGACGATCTCGTTAAAGGTTTCGGTAATGACCTGCTTGTGCTGTTCGGTGCCGTCGGCCAGTGTTTCCGTGACCGTTTTGGTGGAGGTCTGGATGCCATTCACAACGGCATCGGTGGTGGAAGTGACTGTAGACACCACATCCCTTACCGTTTCCATGGTCTGTTTGACGGTCGTCTTGCCGTCGGCGGCAATGCTGGTGACGGTCTTGATGTCCTTCAGCACACCGCCCACCATCTGGCGGGAAGTCTCGGTGATGGTCTGGGTCTGCTGCTTCTTTCCGTTGGAAAGCTCCTCGTTCACGGTCTGGGTGGTGCGGGTGACTTTGCCCAGCACCTCGGTCACCGTGTCAGAGTAAGAGTTGACCACCGATGCGGCGGCCTTTGCGGCTGTGCCCGCTGCTTTCCCTGCACCGGCTGCCGCATTGCCAGACTTGGTATAGGCCGGGATAGCGATATCCGCCACGGTCTGGGCGCTGTCGGCAAGGTCGGTGTTGGCAGAGGTCCAGTCGGCCAGTTCGTCACGGCTGGCAACATCGGCGATGGTAAAACCGGCAGTGGCTGCGGTAGCGATACCCGCCACTTTACCCTTGCCGGTCAGGCCGTTGATGAAGCTCTGGATCAGATTCTTGCCCCACTGAACCGCCTGCGAGGGCAGGCTCTTGATCCAGGCTAAAGCACTGGAAAAACCACCCTTGAAGGCATTCAGCATGGAAGAGCCCATGCTCCTGACGCCGCTTGCCACACCGGTGAGAATGTTCTTGCCGATGTTCAGCCAGTTCACTGCAGAAATGACCGATAACACGGCCTGAAGGATCTTCTTCCAGTTGGCCAGCAGGTCAGGCACGGCTTTTACGATACCCACGCCCAGCTGCACCACCAGCGAGACGCCCTCTGCAAGGAGCTTCGGCATGTTGTCGTTGATGATGCCGCAGATATTGATGATGATATCCGGCACATAGGCGATGAGGTCCGGCAGACCCGCGATCAGGCCGTTGGCCAGCTGGGTGATCATGTCCAGACCGGCGTTCACAAACTCTCCGGCATTTTCCCGCAGGTTTTCTGTAAAGGAAAGCAGCTGCGGCAGAGCATTCGCCAGAAAATCCGGGATGCCTTGCGTGAAGCCCTGCGCCAGAGAGCCGAGAAGCTCGGTGCCGGTCTGCACCACTTCGGGCACAAGGCCGTAAATGACCTGCGGGATGCCCTGCAGCACATTGCCGATCATGGGCAGCAGGTTGCCCACAAGGTAGGTCCGGGCCGTGTCCGTCAGTGCCTGCAGGGGTGCCGTCAAGTCTGCGCCGGTGCTCCAATTGCCCAACACGTTCTGCGCCGCTGCCTTCATGGCCGCAAAGCTGCCGGTCAGGGTCGTTGCGGCTTCTCTCGCCGTTGTGCCGGTAATGTCCATCTCCTGCTGGATCACATGGATGGCGCTGTACATGTCGGCCAGGTTGCCCAGATCATAATGGACGCCGGAGATCTTCTCGGCGTCGGTCAGCAGACGCTGCATTTCGGCCTGCGTGCCGCCATAGCCCAGCTTGAGGTTGTCCAGCATGGTATAGTTCTGCTTGGCAAATCCCTGATAGGCATTCTGGATATCCTGCATATCCGTGCCCATCTTGTTGGCGTTGTCGGCCATGTCCACCATGGCCATGTTGGCAAGCTGGGCGGCGGCATTGGTATCCTTGCTCACGCTGGAAAGAAGGCTGGCCGCAAAGCTGGTGGTCTGCTCCATGTAGTCGTTGGCAGAAAGGCCCACAGTCTGGTATGCCTGTGCAGCATACTGCTTGACGGTATCGGCGCTGTCCTTGAACAGCGTTTCGATGCCGCCGATGCTCTGCTGCAGGGCACCGCCCATATCAAGGGAATCCTTGATGAGCTTGCCGATGCCCGCCGCCGCTACGACCTTTTTGATGGTGCCCACCAGCTGCGTGCCGATGCTCAGGCCGGTCTTTGTGCCAAGGCCGTCCGTCTCTTTGCCGAACACATCCTCCAGCGCGCCCTTGATGCCCTGCGCCGACGGTACGATCTGCACATAGGCTTTTGCCATTTCAATGTGATCTGCCACGTTCAACCTCCTTCCACGGCACGCATCGCCGCTTCAAATTCTTCCGGGCTGTCAAAGCTCTGCACATCCGAAGCGCTGCCGCCTTCCCGGCCCTGCAGACCGTCCAGAATGAGCTGCGGTGCTGCACCCTTGCCAACGCACAGACGCCAGTACAGCAGGTGCAGTGCGTCCACCGTCTCCGCCTGCAGCAGGGTTTCAAGCGGCACGATCTGGCCGGAAAGCTTGAGCATACAGCGGCTGCTCTCCGGCAGACCTGCGGCAAGGGTGGCAACCAGATGCAGCGGCAGGGTCCGCCAGTCCAGCACATGGTAATACTGCGCAAAATCGCAGATCAGTGCGTCCTCGTCCGATGCGATCAGGTCGGCGAGGATGCAGAGTTTTTTCCGTCCTTGATGCAGGACACCAGCTCACCGAAGGCCTTGGCCAGATCGTCCAGCGCCACGGTGCCCTCCGGCGTGCGCAGGTGTTCATACAGGCGCTTCTTGCCCTCCGGGCCCAGCAGGTGGTTGATGGCAGTAAAAAGGCACTTGCCGCTTTCATCCGTATCCAGAAAGACGATGGCCTCGGTCAGCTCAGTATCCTTGCGGAAAATGTTCTCGTCCAGCTCAATCTCAAAGCCGGAACTGGTTTTAGCGGTGATCATGCCGTTACCTCCTTACTGACCGTGGCGCTCTGGGTGGCCTGACTGGCAGCACCGGTGGCGCTCTGGGTGGCCTGACTGGCAGCACCGGTGGCAGAGATCAGATATTCATAGTGGGTGTTGTGATCATCGTCCGGCACGGCGGAAATGGTGGTCTCGTAGCCCACGGGGGACTTATCCGCGTAGGTGATGTCACCTACCTCGGTGACAGCTGCTTCCGGGATCACGACGCGCTTTTTGGCGTTGTCCTTCATCATCATATCCACGACCCATACGCAGGCGGGCTGCGGGTCAGAATTTGCCTTGACAGTAATGCCGGTCTCCAGCGTGCCGGAAACGTTGTTGTCACCATAGACAGCCGCCAGCGCGTCCGGGTTCATGGCCTCAATCAGGGTGAATTTGAAGGTGTCCGGCTTTTCGCCCTGGGTGCTCAGTACGGTATCACCGCCCCATGCAGAGGTGTCCTCGCTGGAGGGGGAGTTGGCGTTGGTCAGGCCGTCCTCGGAGATGTAGCCCAGAGACTTGAAGGCAGTATCCAGTGCTTCAACGGCGTTCTTGGGCAGTTTGCTGCCTGCAGGCGCACGCCAGACGGCACCGCCCACCTTGGGCTTTGCCGCAGTGACATTTTTTGCTTTTGCCATTTGTTTTGCTCCTTTCGGTTCAGTAATGCGTGATAGAAAAAACGGCCTGATATCTGGGCCGTTTGCGGGTGGTGTCCGGGAAACGATAGTCTGTGCTCAGCTCACAGCTGGAAACCTCCGGCAGCTCTGCAGCATCTTCCATGGCGGCCTTGACCTCCTCGTTGAGCCGGGAGGCATCCAGTGTGCCGTCATGATCGGTGGCGTTTGGGCCATAGGACTGCACGGCCAGCGTGGCGGCATACAGGCCGTCCTCGTAGCCGGAGCCGGTCTTTTCCAGCACCACGAATCTGTCCGGGACCGGTGTGGGCACCGTCAGGCGGACAGGCACCGACAACCGCCCGGACAGAAAATTTTGAATCAGTTCTTCGATCATTTCTTTCTCTGGTAGCTCCTCACCGTGATGACACGCCCATCTTTCAGGCGGCGCTTGTGCTCGTGCACTGTTGCGCCGCTGCGGCCGCCGGAAACTGCTTTCAGCAGAGTGTTGTTGGCCGAGTTGTCGTCATAGGCCTTGCGGGAAGCGGTTTCCACCACAGCCACCGCGCGGGTGGGGGCCACATAGGATTCGTAGCCATCGCCGCAGCGGTCCTTCACGGTGTCGGCACGGTCTTTCAGCACCGCCTGCATTTCAGGGGAGCGCAGCAGCGCCCGGATGCCGGAGCTGTTCAGCTCGATGCGGATCTTACTCAAACCGCACCACCTGCACTTTCTTATTCCAACACAGCGGAATCATGCTCTCAATGCCCTGCGCAACGCCGCCGCAGGTGCGGAAGGCCTGACCGAAAAACTCCACCTTTGCATCCTCCCAGCTGTGGGCATCGCCCTTTGGGATGGCCAGCGTATAGGCCAGCCGCCGCCCGGTGAGCTGCAGCTCGGTGGTGATCTCCTCGGCAGAGGGCTCACCCACCAGCACGTTGTGCACGGTGACGGGCGTTTCCTCATAGACGGGGTTGTGGGCGTCGTCCTCGCCGGTCTGGGTCTTGGTGTAGAGAGTGACATTGATTCCTTTCAGCATAAATCCTCCAGAGGGCTGTGTGCCCCGATGCGGCTGCCGACGCCCAGCAGCTTCTTTTCCAACTTAGAAAGATACAGCTCGCCGGAAGAGCCGCCGCTCATCGTCCAGCTCTGGCTGTAACCCAGCGCCGTGGCGGTGCCCTGCGTGGAGCCCACGGGAAAGGATACACCGCCCCCGCTGTCGCTCTCGCCCAGCTGACGGCGCACCATCCGGCAGGAGACCACCCGCTTGGCGTCTTTGCCTGCATCCGGGTTGTAGCTGTCGATGATCACGGCCGCTTCGGCCAGCAGGGCAGCGCACTGTGTCTGTTCGTCTCGGGACAAGGCGCGAAAACCTGCTTCCACGTCCTGCACTTCAGCGTAAAGCATGGCGGCACCTCATCAGATGGCAGCCTCGGTGCGCTTGATGTACAGGGTCTGAGGTTTGGAGACTTTCAGACCATACACCTTGCGGCCCTGCACAGCGGATGCACCGATGTACTTGCCGGAGCCGGACAGGTCCTGCAGGTGCACCGGGGTCTGCCACTCCATGACGCGGTGACACCAGTTGGGGTGTCCGGCGATAAATTCCGTGGTGGTTTTCTTGCTGGCCACACGAGTAGTGGATTCGTAATCCATATTGTTGGACTCGAACACGTTGAAACCGGCGATACGGCCAATGACGCCCTGCTGCACCAACTCCTGAGACAGGTCGCCCTGCTTGATGAAGTGCTCATCCAGCATCAAAACCTCCAGATATTCGGGGGATGCAATGAGGAAACGTCCCTCGTTGGGCACGCCCTTACGGCCCAGGACACGCTTTGCCTCCAGTGCCAGCTTGTAGGCATTGGTCTCGGTTGCGGCAGTCTTGGTAGCGCTGATGGTAGCACCGACAGCACCCTCCAGTGCGTCGATGGACTTTTTATCCACGGACAGAGCCAGAGAGTAGCCAGCGCTGTCCAGACGGTCGGCCACGATGTCGTCCGGCACGCTTGCGGCATCGTAGCCATCGATCAGCTCGTTTACGGCTTCATCGTGGTCAATGTTCAGGTCCAGATAAGTGGTGGTGCCGACTTCCGCGTCCACGCCGGTGGCCTTGTTGTACTCCTTGACGGAAACCTCAGTGTCACGCACCGGGATCTTTACCTTGCCGGAAGTAGGGTCGCCTTCGTAGCGGCTGTTGAAAATGAGATTATCGCGGGTCACCAGAGTGTTGCGCAGCTTTGCGTCAACAAGGGAAGCCCATCGCTCCTGATTTGCGTGTGCCATAAGATGCCTCTCTTTCTCCGTGCAGAGCGCACGGATCAAACTTTCAGATTCGGATTCAGCTTTGTAAATGCAGCCAGAACGCCGTCCGGCTGACTGGGAACGTGATTCGGGGTCCCGCCGTCTTTGAGGATGGGATATCCGGCAGCCTGACCTTCACCAAACGCCCACGGGTTCGCCTTTGCGGCATCGTCCAGCGCCTTTGCAATGTCGGTGCTGCGGTCGGCAGAGCCCTTCAGGGCGTCCAGATCCAGCAAAGCACGCACCGCCTTGACGCTGCGGCCCTTCCTGCCCAGGATGGCAGTGTCCAGAGCGTTGTCAAAGGCAAAGCCCTCGGCCTGCGCCTTCATGTCGTTCTGCAGCTGGGTGACCTTTGCCTGCAGCCCGGCTACATCCACGCCTTCAAAGGCTTTCAGGCCGTCCTGCGCGGTCTTGAGCTGGGCGTTTGCGTTATCCAGCTGGGTCTGCAGGGCCGTGGCGGCAGACTTCTCCCGGTTGATGTCTGCGCCGTTCTCCTGCATGATCCAGTTGAGCTGCTCGTCGGTGATGCCGGGGATCTTGTTCTTCACGTCTTCACGCTTCATGGTGGAAACTCCTTTCGTGTGTGAGACCTCAGTTTTTTACACTGTTCTCTGTCAGTGATCCGGTCGTGGGCGGGATACGCGCCGCCCGCCGCATGGCACCGTTTGCAGGGCTCGAACCTGCCGCTTCCGGTTTTGGAGACCGGTACTCTTCCAACATGAGCTAAAACGGCATAAAAAAGCACGGTGCAAAACTGCATCGTGCTTAAAAGTGGGCAAAAGAAAACCACGGTGCATGTGCATCGTGGTTCAATTACTGTTCCTGTTCCCAGGCCCAGTTTTTAAATTTATGATACGCTTTCAACGCTTCCTCAGGAACAGCAGAAAAGTCTTTTTCAAGAATCGCTGTACGGTAAGGATCAAACGTATCGACTAACTTTTGAATTTCCGGGGGATAACCCAATATACACATGTTACGTTCGCCTCCTTAACGACATAAATTCCGCCTCGACTTCATCAAAGCGGTCGCCTAAATACATATCAGCAGCATATTTGCTGATTTCTCCTACATTATCGCGCGTAATGCCAAGTTTGTCAATGCGTTCCCTGCACTTTTTGCACAGAGCATCGAGATACTCCCCGCGATTTTCGCGGGTGATCGTCCAGCCGGATTGCCGGAAATCCTCTGCCTGCTTCATGTGCCACATTTCATGAGCTTCAACGGCACCAGCACCGCCGGATGCTTCCTGCACTGCCTTCTTGCCGATGCTTTCAGCGTAGTAAACGATATTCTCGCAGGGGTCATAGACGCCCACTGCACCGCGCAATTCGTCATCACTGACGATCACGATTTTAGGCTTGCGGTCAATGCTTACGCCCCAGTCGGTCAATGCGTGCTCAGTGTTCTGGTTGACCTCATGCAGTGCCTTGGGCTTGATAGACGCTTTATCTGAAACAAAAACCGGCGTTTTGTAAGATTCGACCTGCTTCACAGAGATTTCAACAGCTTCCGTTCTGCGGGTCAGTGTGATCTTACTTGCTGCACCCAGATCCTTGCGGTATGCCTGCGCTGCATACGCCGCCCTCTTTTGTGCATTGATGCGCTCCCGGTTGGCGGCGTAATCAATGCGGCGCATTTTGTTGATGTCGCCGCCCGCCTCACGATACTGCCGGTAATACTTGTCCGGATCGTACCCGGCAACTGTGGTGCGGTGGTCGAACCGGATGGCAAACTCACAGTCACAATGGGCGTGGATATGCTCCGCGTGCCCGCCCTTCAGCAGTTTCTGGCTGGCCTTCTGCCAACCATTGGACGCCAGCGTGATGCAGAAGGGGCAGGTGTCACCATGGGGCACCCATGCCCATTCCGCGCCGTCGCGAATGGCGTTTTTCAGGGTGGTGTCCGCACCGGCACGCTTGACAAGGCGGCTGACGCCGTTTGGCAGGTTGGCGGGGTTCTGGTCCTTGGTAGCGCTCACCATGCGGGCCACCTCGTCATAACTGGCCGTGGCCGCAGGCTCTGCGGCAGGCACATACACCCCCTGCGCTTCGGCCAGTGCCTCATACATCTGGCAGGCCAGCTCTGCGCTGCCTTCGCCATACTTCGTGATAAGCCCGTAGGCGTAGGCTACAAGGTCGTCCGTGTCGGCAGTGCCGTGGGCATCTATGTAGGTGCGCATGAGCTGCCCGGCTTTCTGGTTCAGCCGGGACAACCGGGTGATGTACTCATTCCACGTTTTCGCTGAGATCTGCATCTTCCATCTCCATCAGCAGTTTCTGACCACGCTGGCGCTGCTCCTGCGCCTTGATGCGCCGGATGTCCGCCTGATCAAAGCCGATCATTTCCAGAAAGGTATCCGTTCCGGCAAACTCCTTCCGGGCAGATGCAATCTTGATGGCAGCATCCGCCGTCACGGCCACGCTGGGCATGGCAGGGTTTTTGAAGTGCGCCATGATACCGGTCTCTTCTTCGGTCAGATCAGAAAGCTCACAGCCCCGTGCCACGGCCTGTGCCATGTAGGCAATGGTGCGCAGTGCATCGCCGTTGCCGGTGTTCAGCTGCTGGGCCAGCAGCACCAGTGTCTGGCTCTGGGCAAGGATGGCATCGCTGCTGGTGGGGTTGGCGTCGTTCACCACGCCCACGTCGGTGACGGTCAGGCCGGTGGCCGCTGCAAACTGGGTGGCGGTCATCCGCATCTTTTCCACATGGGGTTGCAGGCTTCCCTGCGCCAGCTGGCCAAACTCCGGATTTTCGCCGGTCTCCGGGTTGGAGGTGGCTGCGATCAGAGCGCCCATGTAGGTCTTGAATTTGTTGGAAACGATGGCATCGTACTGCTCATCCGTCACACCGAGAACGTATTTCTGCGGGGTGGTGTCGAACTCCAGCGCAATGGCAGCGTTGGCAGCGGTGCGCACATAATCGTCGATCAGCGCTCGGATGGGGCGCTTCAGGCGGCTGCGGCCAAAGGGCTTGGAGTTGGTGGCGTTCCAGATCATGGGCTCCATCAGCGGACGGCCCATCTTGTGCGGGCAGCGCTGCGCCGTCCAGAAACTTCCGTTCGACCGCAGCACAACGACCGCGTCATCCGTATAGAAATTGACTACAGAAGGCCGCCATGTGCCCTCGAAGTGCTCATCCTTCACTGTGTCAACAATGGCAAGGCCGCAGTCGATGCGGCCCTTCTCGCCGCTCCAGAGGGCTGACGCCATGGCGGGGGAGTGAAATCGCACTCTGCAGCTGATGGATGCATCTGCTGACAGGGTGGCGAATACGCAGCCGTACTTCAGCTCGTCCCTGCAGGCTTTGGCATACTCGGCCACAAGGCGGTTGTCAGTTACCAACTTGGCAAGACTGTCCAGACTGCCGCCGCTGCCCACAAAGCCGTCGAACATGGAGCGTGCCGCCAGCACATCCACGGCTTTCTGCCCCCAGCTGCAGCCCACCTCCAGATTGCGCAGCCCCTGCGGCAGGGCAATGCCAAGGTTCACATCGTTCAGGGTGATATGCCCCTCGTAATATTTGTCCTTGGCAGCATTGCGGCTCTGATGGTAGTTGTAGGCCGCGGCGAGGTCAGAAAGCTGCTGCTGTTCTTCCTTTGTCAGGCCTGGCACACGGCCAAAATTCAAAATCTGCATGGCTCTCCTTTCAGCCGATCTTCATTTTGCGGGTGGGATCGCGGCGGCTGATCTTTGCACCCCAGAGCGCCAGCGCACAGGCTTCCACCGGCAGGCTGTTGTCTCCGCCAAAGCCGAAGCCGCCCGCGATGGGCCGCTTGACGGCGGTGATGGCGCTTTCGTCCAGCACGGCCTGGGGCTTGTACCATGTCAGGGTGCCTTCGCTGATGCTGTTGGTGAAGCCGCTGACCGCAGCGATCACGTCCTTTGCGGTGGGCCGGATCACCGAGTTCTTTGCCCGCCATGTGTCCTTGATGCGCTCTACCAGCACGTCCACGCCGTTGCGGCCGTCAATGACCACACAGCTGGCCTTGCCGTACCGGTCGTTCAGCCAGTCGGCCAGCCACGCCAGCCCCTGACCAGACGGGCGCATTTCCAGCAGCGACACCCGCGCGGGGCCCTCCTTCGGGATCACCGCGCCGCACAGGCACACAGCACTGCCGTCGGCAGAAAACTTGACGCCGTAAGCAGTTTTGCCTTCGGGCTTTTCGTCCTCGCTGGCGCAGGCTTCCCATGCCTTGCGGTCAATGGCGTAATCCAGATGCTCCGTGATCTCCGGACTCCACCAGCCCAGCCGCTCCCGGGCGAAGGTGTCCGGGTCCAGCTGTTCTGCTTCGCCCTCGATGGTGGAGAGCTGGATGCGCCGGCCCAGAGCCGGGTTTGCTGCGGCCCAGCGTTCCGGGTCCTTCACATCGCCGATCTCCGGCACCGAGAACTCGAACCAGGCGACCTTTTTGGCTTCGCCGTCCAGTGCGCGCTTACGCAGGGCACGGAACACGGTGCCCACGGCGTCGGGGCCGGGCGGTGTGCCCACATAGATGGTCTGCGGGTTCAGGCTGGCGGAAATGGCGGGCAGGAAAGAGCCCTGCGCGGTCTCGTCCAGCTCCTGTGCCTCGTCAAAGATCAGCAGGTCGCCGTGCTGGCCGCGTCCGCCGTTGCGGGTGCGGGCCAGAAACTTGATGCGGGCACCGCTTTTCAGGATGATCTGCTCCCGGCCAAGTGCCGTTTTGATCTCGGCCACATGACGGCGCAGCTTCGGGCTTTCAAAAAAGGCCCGCATTTCCTCAAAGGTCTCTGTGGCGGTTTTCTGCAGATGTGCGGTGTAAATGACCGTCTCATTGAACAGCAGCATCCCGGCTTCAGAGCGTCCCTGCACCAGCAGGCTCTTACCGTTCTGGCGGGGGACACTGCCGCCTGCTGTAGGCGCTGCCCATTTGCCGGACACTGTGCGGCTCATCCAGTCGTCCAGAATGTCGCTCTGCCACGGATCCAGCACCGTGCCGCCAGCCCGCAGGATGCGCACGGCGTCCTGCCCGTCAGTCGCCGGATACTCCGGTGCGATACGCGCGGACGGCTCCTGACTTCCCATCATGCTCTCGCTGCGCGAGGATCGCGCCGATCTCGTCCGTGTCATCCTTTGCTCCTTCGATCTCTTCAATTTCCCGGATGGTCTCCCGGTATTGTTTGGTCAGCTGGGGCAGGGCCCGGCAGTCCTTGCAGGCATCAATGCCGGTTGCCAGCACCTTTGCCAGCTGCTTGAGCTGCTCCAGCCGGGTGCCCCGGGCCGTGATGCTTTTCATGGTCGCCATAGGCCAGAAACACCCCCTTTCAAATTTTCCCTGTGTGTAAATCGGCGCTGACGGCACTGGGGGTCGCCAAGGGCACGGGAGGGGGCTCCTCCCCACCCTCACCAACTACCGTCTGAAACGTGCGGAATCCGCACGATTTCAGCCTGTTTTGGGCCATTTTCGGCGGTTTTATTGCCTTTCTGTGCATTGCAGAACCAGTGTGCGGCCTGTAGGTTCGACCAATCTTCTGCAGCGGCCCGCGCGGACGGGTAGCCGAACTGTCTCCACTTGGATACAGGTTTGATCTCGTCCACCACAAAGGACAAAGGATGCTGTGCGTCCGAAGGCTCATCGTAATGAATCGGCCCGAAACGTCCGTGACAGATGCCGCATTCGCAGCCCATTGCACGCAGCCGCGCACGGTGCTTGCGCCGCAGCTGGCCGTTGGCATAGCGCGGATTGCCCATACTGCACACCTCCTGCTTCATGGTCTGGCTGTAAAAGAAAAGCCCGCACAGATTTGTGCAGGCTGGATGCTTCCCATGTCTCTCCGGTATAGCCCGGGGCCTTTTCAGGGGTGGGGTATCTGCAGGAAGGGCAGGGTATAAAAAGACCCCGGGGGTGCTTTGCAGACCCGGGGTATCAAAAAAGCCGCCCGGAAGATCCGAACGGCGGGATATTCAAAAAACGCCCGGCTGGTACATTCAGGCTGTTGGTTGGGAAAGGTGATCCTCTGTGTCAGCCGGGCAGCACAAAGCCCGCAGGGATGAAGGGAGTAAGGGACCTTTCCTGCGGGCTTTTGCAGTTTAATGATATCGCATTTCGGACGTGATGGGAAGATGCTGTTTACTGCTTTTTGGTGCTGTTTTTAAGTTCCAGCCGGTCGATGGCGGCACGGTGGCGGGCAAAGGCCCGGCGGGAGGTCAGGCGGGTGTGTTTCACGATGGACTTCCAGTCCTCCAGCAGGATGTACCGCCGGAACAGGATCATGAAATCCACCTCATCGTCCAGCTGGCTGAACACCTCCATGATCTCGGCCCGGATGGCGTCGCACACGGCAGACTGCGCCTCAGCGGCCCGGCGGGCTTCGTCGATGCGCTCCACGCTGCGGGGCAGAGCCTGTCCGTCGCCGCTGCCGCCCGGCACAGGGGAAAAGCGCTGGGTGGTGTGGGTGGCATCGGTCTGCAGCGTGGCCAGCTCGTCAAGTTTGAGCAGTTCAAACCGCTTGGCCGTCCGGTACCGCCAGAGCCATGCCTTTTTCTCTTCGTAGGTCATTTACAGTTCCTCCACCCGGACGAACACGCCGCAGGGGTCCGACCAGAATTTTTCAACGATCTCGCTGCACACCTGCGCGTCGTCGGCCCAGAAGTGCAGGCGGGTCATTTCGTCCTTGAGGGCCTTTTCCAGATTGTCAGTGTCCGGCTTTGTGGTGCGCCAGCTGCCGTTTTTGCGGCCCTCGGCAGGGAAGCACCACTTGACCAGCAGACGCACCGGACGGCCTGCGGGGATGGGCTTTTCCGGCGCGTGGGGTGCCAGATGGGCGTGGAGCTTGGCACGGGTCTGTTTCAGTTCCGGGCTGTCGTGGAGCACCGCGTGCGGCTGCCCGCCCTTCATGTAGGCGTGCAGCTGTTTTGCATTGTGGGTAGTGGTGGGCGGCTGCATGGGGATAAAGAATTGCATGTACATGGGGTTCACCTCGTTTTTCTTTTTTCAGGTTTTAGCGCCAACGTGATGGGGAGGGTTCCCCGAATGGATGGGGGCTGTGGTCGCCCCATCCTTCGGGAGACCCCATCACACACGGACGGATTTTGTATATTATATATAGGCTATTTTCCGTCCCGGATTCGGAAAAATAGCCGCTATTTTCCGAAATCCGTAAGCGGATGCGGATTTGTGATAGCCGCTACTTTACCGTTTTTGTACCATGTGTAAAACAAAATATTGCAGACTGTAATTTATCCTGCGCTGCCGGGTTCCTTGCGGCCGATGTCCGCGCCGTCGATCCAGAAACCGCCGTCCGCTTTCAGACGGCGGCGTACGGTGTCCGGTTTCAGCCCCATGTATTCGGCCATGGAGTAGACCGTTACCTTGCCGTCCATCATGCAGGCTTCAAAGGCGGTGTCCAGTTCGGCCTTTTTGTCCTTGGTCACTTTGACTTTATCGCCCCAGCGCTTGGATGCACCGCGGCTGCCCAGCGTTTTGAAATCGCTGTCCGGCTGCAGGTCTTCCAGCAGGCCGGTGTCCAGCTTGTGCACGGGGTAGTCGAACCAGAGGTTCACCGGGTCGAAGCGGGCAAACTCGCGCAGGGTGCCCTCGATGCGCCATGCGGTCATGCCGTCGGCCTTTTTCTCAGCAGCCGCGACCTCGGCATCGATGGCCCGCAGATCTGCAAGGCCCAGTTTTTCCTTTGCGATGGTCAGCATCCGGTGGCGGCTGAGGGTATCATCCAAGCCGTAGGCATCCGCATGACCGCGTTTGTCCAACATGGCCTTGATGACCCGGCAGGCGGTTTTGTTGTGGAGCTGCTCCCGGATGGCATCGGTGGGGGTGAGCTCGGTCATGTCCAGCATGGCATCCGGGTCGCGGGCGAACACGCCGGAGCCGGATGCACGGTCCATGCTGCGCTTGCCGCCCTGCGCACCTTTTGAGTGGTGGTGGCAGTAGATCACGGCACAGTCCAGCGCACGGCACACAAGGTCGAACTGGTTGCAGAACTTTGCCATCTGGTCGGCAGAGTTCTCATCGCCGGTGATGACCTTATAAATGGGGTCGAGGATCACGGCGGTGTAGCCTTTTTTCTGGGCCCGGCGGATGAGCTTTGGGGCCAGCTTGTCCATGGGCACGGACGCGCCGCGCAGATTCCAGATGTCGATGTTCCGCAGGTTCTGCGGGGGCAGGCCGAGGGCGGTGTACACGTCCTTGAAGCGGTGCAGGCAGGAGGCCCGGTCCAGCTCCAGATTGATGTACAGTACCTTGCCCTGTGCGCAGGAGAACCGGCCCAGCCACGGCCTGCCTTCAGCGATGGCGATGCACAGCTCGATGAGGGCAAAACTCTTGCCCGCCTTGCTTGGGCCCGCCAGCAGCATCTTGTGGCCCTTGCGCAGCACCCCGGTGATGAGGGCATCGGCCAGCGGGGGCAGGCTCTCCCAGTCGTCGGCCAGACTCTCGGTCTCGGGCAGCTCGTCGGTCTCCGCTTCCAGCCAGTCCCGCCACTCGTCCCAGCAGGATCTGCCGATGTTCGTTTCCAGCAGCACCTGCCGTTTGTCACCGCGCGGGATGCCGGGCATCCGGGAAAGGCGGGAAGGGTTGCGGTTCTGCTGGTCGATGGTCAGGCCGTTTTTCTGGCAGGCGGAATAGAGATAATCCACACGCCTGCGGTACTCGGCGTAGTCCGGGGCATCCACCTTCACGATGGCGTGGACGCTCTTGCCGCCAGAGTAGACCAGCGCCGCACAGGGCAGTTCCAGCTGCTTGATGATAGCCTGCTGCTTGCCCAGCTCCATGTTGTCGCACTCTACGAGGGCATAGCGATAGGCAGTAATATTGGCATCCTTGCGTCCGGTGCCGTCCACAGGGTTGAAGCAGATCCATGCACCTACTTCAGGATCACAGTCGCCCACCACCTTGCCGAGGTCACCGCCGCAGGCATCCAGCTCGGTGATGAGCTGCCCTGCGGTGCGGGTCCAGCTGCCTTTTGCAGGGCGGCGGCGGTCGGCGGCCATAAAGCTTTCGGTCACATAGGCCACATATTCATCCGGCTCAAACAGGGCTTGCAGGTAGCGCTTGAGCTGGTCGGCGGGATGCCACTCTTCGGGCAGGGCCAGCTCGTGGGCTTCCACCCAGCGTGGATCTACCAGACGGCCCTCGGTTTGTGCGCCGGTGCCGGCAGAAATATCATCGTTCCAGTCCAGAGCGTGGCCTGCGGGGCCGCTCCATCCGTGGGAGTAGGCCAGTTGGAAAATGCTGCTTGCGGTGACGGGGCTGGCCCCGCCGCCGTGAAAGCTTTCCCATTTCTTGACGCACTCGCCCTTGTGATAGCGGCCCGCATCGCGGGTGCTCCACTGTTCCCAGATGGTGACGGGCAGGCCGGAATCCTTCAGGGCCATGCCCACCATGAGCCATTCGTCATAGGTCAGGGCGGACGGGGATACGAAGTCCAATGCTTCCTTGAGTTCATTTTCATGTTCCATTCGCGTTACCATCCGAAGTCAATGTCTGATGTGGGCGGCTCCTGTGCAGGAGTGTAAGTCTTTGGGTTCACGCCCTTGGGCACGCCGCGCCAGCCGCCTGCCGCAATGCGGTCGATCATGTGTTTGGCTGCATCGAAGCTCCATGTGCCCACGCTCTGGAAACCGTAACGTTCCAGCACGCGGATCTGCTTGGGTGTGGTCAAGCCTTCAGCGCGGCGCTTGTTCAACCGGTCCAGCAGCAGGGAAGCCTTGCCTGCGGATTCCACCGCGTCCGGCAGGATGCCAAGCTTTTCCAGCGCGGCGGCCTGCTGTTCGGTGGGCGGGCCTGCTTCCCAGCCAAAGGCCGGCACATATCCGGCAAGGTCTTCAGCCTGAATGCTCATTTCGTACTGCAGCGGGTCCACGAGACGGGCTTTTTTGCGGCGCTGTTCTTCCAGCTGTTTTGCAAGTGCTTCTTCCCGCTGGGCCACCACGTCCTCGCTGGCCTGCACGGCTGCTTCCTCGATGTCCTCCGGGCAGCCGGTCTGGGCAAGGTTCTCGGTCATCTGCCGGGCCACGGCGCGGTCCTCACAAACCAGATCCGCCGGGCGGCACAGCTCGTGCTTGTCGGTCATCCACAAAAAATCCAGCAAAAGCAGATCGCTCTTGCCCGGGGAGAGCCGGGTGCCGCGCCCTACCATCTGGCTGTACAGGCTGCGCACCTTGGTGGGCCGCAGCACCACCACGCAGTCAACAGACGGGCAGTCCCAGCCCTCGGTGAGCAGCATGGAGTTGCACAGCACGTTGTATTTGCCTGCATCGAAATCCGCCAGCACTTCCTTGCGGTCGGTGCTCTGGCCGTTGACCTCGGCGGCACGGAATCCATGGGAGTTCAGCAGGTCGCGGAACTTCTGGCTGGTCTTGATGAGGGGCAGGAACACCACCGTTTTGCGGCCCTTGCAGCGCTGGGCCATTTCAGCGGCGATCTGTTCCAGATAGGGGTCCAGCGCAGTGCCGAGGTCTCCCACGGCGTAGTCTCCGCCGCTCATGGTAACAGAAGAAATGTCCAGCTTCAGGGGAATGGTCTGGGCCATGATGCGGCACAGATAGCCCTCTTTGATGGCATCGGTCAGCTTATACTCAAAGGCAAGGCTGTCGAACACCTCGCCCAGATTGCGCATGTCGCCCCGGTCGGGGGTGGCGGTGACGCCCAGCACCTTGGCGCTGCCGAAGTAGTCGAGGATGCGGCGGTATCCGTCGGTGATGGCGTGGTGGGCCTCGTCAATGATGATGGTGCCGAAGTAGTCCCGGGGAAAGCGTTTCAGCCGGGCGGTGCGCTGCAGGGTCTGCACGCTGCCCACCACCACACGGAACCATGTATTCAGACAGGTGGCATCTGCCTTTTCCACGGCGCTGACAAGGCCGGTGGAGCGCTGCAGCTTGTCCGCTGCCTGTTCCAGCAGCTCGCCCCGGTGGGCCAGAATAAGCACCCGGTGTCCCGCCCGCACCTGATCGGCGGCCACGGACGCAAACACGATGGTCTTGCCGGTGCCGGTGGGCAGCACCAGCAGAGTGCGGGTGTGGCCGTTCTCCCACTCGGCGTGGATGCGTTCACGGGCCTGCTGCTGGTAGGGTCTCAGTTCCTGCCCCATCAGAACGCCCCCTGTGTCCAGCCCTGCGCGGGTGCGGCCTTAGGTTGGGGCGGCGGCAGAAAGCGGATGACTTCGTTGCTCTGGCCGGTCTTGCCCGCGTTGGGGCCGCTCTGCTTGGTGTACTCCCGGATGCCCAGACGGCACCAGCCCCGGGCACCCACCACTTCGTTCCAGCGGGGGCGGAAGGTCTCGCCGCGCTTGCACTGGCCGATGCTCTCGAAGAAAGCGCCCAGCAGGCCCTGCGTTTTGGTGTGCAGGTACAGGCGGTCGGTGACGGTGGTGTCGCCCTTGGCCCCGCCGAAGATCTTCAGGGTCAGCTTTGCCATGGAGCAGGGCGGCAGCTTGGCGCTGCCCTCAAAGCGGGCACGTTCCATGCCGGTGACCTCAAAGGCATAATCGCCCTCGGGCAGGAGCACGAACTCCTGCTGTTCGTTGGTAAATTCGTCGTCCCAGCCCAGGGCGCGGTCGGTGGTATTCATGTCGTTCATAAGTAAAGTCTCCTTTATAATGATTCCTTGATTCTTGGCTCCCCCTTCGGGGGAGCTCCGGGGCTGCGCCGCCGCAGGGCGGACGGGCCCGGTGAGAGGGTTAAAACGGCAGATCACGGTTATCCAGCACCATTTGCAGCACCTGCGGCCATGCGGCGATCAGACAGCCCTCTACAAAATCGGCCGGATAGTCCCGGATGGGCATATCCTCGGGGAAATAGCCCCGTTTGCCCACAACGCCCTGCAGTTCTTCACAGCTGACCTTGTTGGCGCTCATCAGAGCGGCCAGCTTTTCGGGCACGCCCAGACTGAGCAGAACATTTTTCTCGGAGCTTTCCTGCAGCGGTGCGGGCTGCGGCTGAGCCACCGGCTTTGCTTCCTGCTGCGGGCTGGGCAGGATGTCGGCTTCCGGCTGGGAACGCGGCTGCGGTTCCGGTTTTGGTGCCTGTGCAGACATTGCGCCGGGGATGCAGGCGGCAATGCTGGCATAGTCAAAGGGTACTTCCTCCGGCAGGTCAAAGCGGTTTTTTGCATCCCAGCAGGGGTGATGCGCGGTGTACAGTACACGCCTGCCGCCGCTGGCCTTGCTCTTGGCGTTCTTGCCGTCGCCCACCTTTTCCACAACGGTCTTGTAGTTGGCAAACAACAGCATATCGCACCACTCGCGCAGCAGCGGGGCCACCTGTTTGGAAGTTTTCATGCTCCAGCGGTCGTAGTTGCCCACGGCATCCGGCTGCTCAAATTTGGTAATAGCGGCATGGGCCAGCACCACCACGTTGTGCCCGGCCTGCAGCACCTCTTCCAGCGCGTCCAGCAGCTTGCCGAACTCTTCCTTAACATAGGTGTAGCCCTTGCCGTAGCCGAAATCTTCGATGCCGTTCACCTTGGCTTTGGCACACACGGCCTGAATGCACAGGCGTTCAGCCCAGTCGGCGGTATCAATGACCAGCGTGCCGCAGGGGACACTGCCCTTGCGTACCTCGGCCACCTCATCCAGCAGCATGGCCCAGCTGGTGGGCTGGGGCAGGCGCTTGACGTTCAGCCGCTTGGTGCCGCCCTCGGTATCGATGAAAACAGGATTCGGGAAATGGGATGCAAAGGTGCTTTTGCCGATGCCCTCGGGGCCGTACAGCACGGTCTTGGCCGGCGCGGTCTGGATGCCGGTGGTAACTGCATATTTGCTCATTTAGAACGCTCCTTTCGTCCAGCTTTTCTGCTGGGGCTTTTTTTCGGTGACGGGCGGCAGGGTGGGGTCGGCATCCTTCACCATGCCGTCCTCAATGATGATCTGGCATTCACTGCCGGTGGAGACCCGGGTGGCAATGGCCTGCAGGTGTTCTGTTTCCAGCCATGCGGAAAACTCCTGCAGGGTGGTCATGTCCATCTGTTCCAGCTTGTCCAGCAGTACAAAACCGCAGTCCGGGTTCAGGCGGCGGACGATGGCAGCGGCCACCCGCAGTTGGTCGCTGCCAGACATATCCCGCCAGTGCTTGCCTTTATAAGTAAGGGCACCGTCCTCTACGCCAAGGCCCGGCAGGGGCAGGTCGGCACCGTTCAGCAGGGCCATGCGGTCGGCCCGCTTCTGCGCGATGGCTTCGGTCAGGCGCTTATATTCACTGTCATACTGGGCGGCTTCGTCCTCGGCGCGGGATTTTTCCAGATTGGCGCGGACTTTGCGGTTGGTCTCCTCGATATCCCGGATGGATGCTTCCAGTTCGGCAGTGGATTCGTCCTGCAGCTGTTCCGCCGTTTTACTGGCATCCATGGCCTGCGTGAACAGCAGCGTGTGCTTCTTGCTCACTTCTTCCCTCTGTGCAGTCAATTCGGCGATGCGCTCATCCAGACGGTGCATTTCTTCCAGTGCTTCATCCCGCTGGCGGGCCAGCTCATGGAACTGCTGGCGCTTGCGCTGGTTCTCGCCGTTGCGGGCCAGAATTTCCTGCTGCTGGCGGATGAGGTCGGACGCGCTGACCGGCTCCTCCGGGGCAGCCGGGTAGGAGATCAGCTCTTCGGCAAAGTGCTTTTTCTGCGCGGCCAGCTGGCCGGTGAAGGTGCGCTTGTCGTACAGGGCCTTGATCTCCATGTCACGGGTGTGCAGCTCGGTGCCGATGCCGATGATCCGCAGCAGGATATCCGCCTTTTCCTTGTCGGTGGCTTCCATGAAGCGGGGCAAGTCCAGCGCCAGCGGCTCCACAAAGGCGTTCAGCAACTGCTGCCCGCTGCGCCGCCCGGTGGGGTCAGTGACGGTCAGACTGGCATTTTTGCCCTTGCGTTCCACCACCACACCGTTGGAAAGCTTGACCTTCAGATGAGCCGGAGCCACGGCGCCGTCCCGCTGGGCAGCGTCCGGGCGGAAACGGTCGCCGCCCAGTGCCCATGCAAGAGCATCCAGCACACTGGTCTTGCCCTGATTGTTGTTGCCGCCCACGATGGTGAGGCCAGTGGGCGACGGCGTGAGTGCAACGGCCTTGATGCGTTTGACGTTTTCGGCTTCCAGAGCCGTGATCTTTACAGACATGCGGATACCTCCCCTTGAGCGGATGCGAGTGTGTGAACGAACTGGTTGATCGCGGTCTCCCGCTGGTCGTTCGGCAGTTTGCGGAACTGCATTTTGGCGGACTGAACGATGCTTGTGATGGAGCGCCCGGCCAGAATGATGCTGTCGTAGGCATCGCGGGCATCCTGTTCCTGCTGTGCCTTATAGTCCGCAGTCATTCCGGCCGCAATCTCGTAAGCTTTTTCGCCTGCCCGCCGGTCTACCTCTTCCTCATCCACCACGGCGGCGATGGGCTGCTTTTTCAGGGCCGCATTTTCTTCCTGAAGCTTGTCGGCCCGGAGCTTGGCCGCTTCGGCCACCTGCCGGGAGCCGGAAAGCTGGCCCTCGGCGTTCTTGGCCCGGGCTTCGGCCTTGTCGCGTTCCGCTTCGGCTTTCTGGCGCTGGAGGTTGGCCGCAATGCGGCTCTCGTCTGCATCGTGGTAGCTCTGCTGGAGCTTGGCGTTCTGCTCTTTCAGGCCGCTGATGTCGGCAAGGGCGGATTCATAGCGGCTTTCTGCTTCTTCCCGCCTTTCCGCGTCCTTAGAGGTCTGGGCTTCGGCGCTTTTCACCAGCTCCTTGAAATAGGCATTTTCCTTGCGGGCGTTCTGAGCGGACTTCTCGGCGGCGTCGGCGCGGTCTTTCTCGGCTTTGAGTTGGGCCAGCAGCTCCTGCACCCGCTGGCTGTCTCCGGCGGCTGCGGTGAGCTGTTCAGCGCAGCCGGAGCGGGCGATCAGGTTCAGGTCTTTGCGGGAGATGGACGGCAGTAATTTTAAATCCGCAACTGTTGCGGATTTAAAAGCATCTCCGTTCTGGGTCATGGTTCGGGCGCTGCCCTCGCTCATGCCCTTGCTCTCATACCACTTTGTCCATGTGCCGCCGCCATAGCGGCCAGCCTTGGCCGTCAGGGCGTGCATTTTGGCAACGTAGATGCAGGAAATGAGGTATTCATCCTGTGCGATGCCGTAGTGCAGATCGAACTGCTGATCGGTCTCCACGGCCTGTTCGGACAGGTCGCCCAGAGCGGAAAAGTCAAAGGCATGGGCTGCGGCAAGTTCTTCGCTCATACCCTCACCTCCGTGTCCTTGAGGCGGTCCAGCATCTCGGCCTGCAGGGCCTTGTTCAGGGGCTGGATGTTGTTGCTTTTCCAGCCGTAGCAGAGGATGGGTCCGTAAAGCTGACGGCCCCGGTACGTCCGATTCAGCAGGCTGGCGGGCTGGATGGGGCCATCGTACCGGCCCACGAACAGCACCGCCGGGGTGCGGGGCAGTACGATCATCTCACTGCTGGTGCCCAGCCGGTTCTCAATGGCCCACAGGCTGTCCGGCAGGGTGGTGACTACCGGCTCTTTGCCCGGTTCAATCAAAATTCCTTTCATTGTAAAACCTCCGATTTTGTGATATCATCGGGGTGATGAAGTCGTTCAAACTCATCATCCCTTGCAGCTCGTCGGTGTTGGCGCACCGGCGGGCTTTTTTCGTATAGTGCGTACCGGCGGCAGGCTGTCCACCTCGCTGCGGTCGATACGTTCCCGCGCAAATGTGTACTTGTAAGTTCGATGGCTGCCGCTGAGCCCATGGCTGACGGCAGACGCAAAGCTGTTCGCGCTCTTGTAGCCCAGCCGCCTGGCACACATCTCAGACGTGCCGGATGCCAGCAGATCGCCGGTTTTGGCATCCCAGACGGTGTACCACATGACGCTGGCAGGTTTTTCATTATGCGCCCTGTAATCCCTGCAATATTGGTTGTGGCGCTCTCTGCGGCAGGAAGCGCAAAAGCGCAGGTTGCCAGCAACATTTTCCATCACCTTGCCGCAGTCCAAACAAACGCGGGTAAAGTGCTTTCCTTTATTCATGGGTGGTGTCAGCCCGCCTTCCTTCCGCTCTTCACGGTGTTGCGGGGCTGCTGGTGAACCTTGCGGCGCTCCTGCTGCTCCCGGTCATGGGCGGCAAAGCCCAGCCGGGCGAAGAACACCGCCAGCAGGATCAGCACCATGGCCGTAACGAACTGGCCGTCCGAGACGGTGCCGCCGGTCTGGAAGCTGCCCTCCAGCCCCATGCCGTACAGCAGGCCCACGGCCCCGCTGGCCACGGCCAGCCAATACCACACGCCGGATTTGATTCTCATAAGGATATGCCCTCCAAATCAGCTAAAATATAGAGAAGGTTCTGCACATGATCGATTGCATCATTGGCCGCCTGAGCAGTTTTCTTTACGGCAGCCATCTGGTCGGGCGTCCCGCCATACTGAAGCGCAGAGTTTACAGCACTGGCATCATCAAGCGCTGAATGCGCCAAAATAGCGGCAGACCGCAGAACGTATTCACTTTCAGGCTTCATGCTCCTACCTCCTGAAGATAATCGTCTACAGGTGCACACACAGCACCATAAAAGGCGGCAACGGGGTGCCAGGCACCGTCATGAAAAATCTGGATGTTCGTGGGCTTGAATGCTGCAACCTCCGCGCCGGTCAGGTACTGGCCGGAATCGCGGCAGTTTTCCCACCGGAACCATGCGCAGGTCAGCAGCAGGGCTACGTATGCGCATCCGTTGGGCGCGTCGGCCCGCTCGGATGCAAGGGTGTAAGGTTTGCTCATGCGGATTCTCCTTTCTCAACAGTAGGGAAGAACAGCTCCCCGATTTCATCCTGCGGGATATCAAGCGTCTTGCAAATTTCTGCGATCTCAGTGCTTGTCCAAGGCTGCTTCCCGTTCATCCGCTTGCTCATTGTGTCAGTTCCGATGCCGATTGCATTTGCAATCTCCTGATCCCGGAACCCGCAGCTGTGGAACCGGCCCCGCAGCTTCCAGTACGGAATCTGCCGGAAGGTGCCGCGAATGGTTGATGTGTTCAACATTTTATCCCTCCTTTTTCTCGGTCGGCAGCCCATCCAGCAGACTGTCCATCAGGGCAGCGTAGAACGGATAGCCTTTGGCAACGATGGTCAGGCTGTCAATGGCGTTGGTAAGGAAGCTCTGGGAGCCGCGCACCACGTTCTCCATGGTGCGCACCGTGTCGCAATTCTGGCCGTAAATAGCCTTGAACTCGCCGCACAGGGCCTTGACCTGCATATACTTGGCCTTGCTGTCCTCGCGGTTCTTGCGGCACTCGTCCAGAAAAGCGGTGTTCTCGTCCAGCTTCTTCCGGGCTTCGATCACCCGGTCGATGGCGTTCTGGATGTTGGCATCCTGCACGGCCCGCTGCTCTTTGTGCTGTGCGGCCAGCTGCTTCTCCATTGCATTGAACGCGGCAATGTACTTCAGCTTCCACTGCACCGCCTCCTTGCCGGTAAAGCCCATGGCCAGCAGGGAAAAGCCGTCCCGGTTCATCAGGTACATGGGGTACTTCTGGTGGTTCTGAGGGTGGGTGTACTCGGATTTGAAGTACATCTGGGTCACAGCTGAATTTTCAGCGCTCTGGGGCACAGCGCAATTTTGCGCTGTGATATCTTTGGGGGTCTGCGCAATTTTGCGCACCCCCTCCAGAATGTCCTCGATTGCGCGAAGGACATCTCGGTGGTTCTTCCCGAAGCGCTTAGCGACTTCCCGGCTGGATGCCACCGGTTCGCCGTTCTGGGTGGATAAGATGATGTCGTTCA
>OGEO01000741.1_pt1 | contig 27029 bp, 24 predicted proteins | sample 1570661 | NCBI WGS metagenome assembly OGEO01 (sample SAMEA2582142, study PRJEB24529) | metagenome | biome: Human gut stool | place: China | collected 2011
GGATGAATTTTTTGATAGTATTCATAAGATAAAATCCTTTCATCTGTGATAGAATATATATGATTTTATAGTAACATAACAGAAAGGAAAGTCAATAGAGGGGCAGGAACAGGACTTTAAAATGAAGCTTTTTTGTGTTATATTGTGGTTATGGTAATTTCACAGGAGAGGAAGATGATCTGATGCAGGACAGAAAGCTTGAACAGGCTCTGGAGATTTATTTTCAGGAAAATCCGGACAGAGAGTCCGATAAATATCAGGAGATACAGAAATACCTGAAGCTCAGAATACGTTCTGTAATGGAGCTTCTGATAGAGAATGAGGATACAGAAAGGATGGAGCAGATCGAGAAATGCGGATGGTTTTCCGCAAATGAACTGGAGAATTTTATAAGATGTGCACAGGAAAAAGCAAAGCTGCGTTCTCTGGTATGGCTGCTTCATCTGAAAGATAAAAAATATGGATACCAAAAAAAAGACTTTTCACTGTAAAACAACAACAGAGCAGGAACTTACCGGAAAAAAAATCCTGCAAAACTGCAGAAATCAATTATATCTGGACTTTCCTTATCTGGACGGGGCATTTACAAGTCTGGAATACAAAGCAGACAGCAGCATTGATACAATTGGGACAGATGGGGAGCTGATTTATTTTAATCCGGTATTTCTTATGAAAAAATATCTGGAAGATCCGGCAGCAGTAAGAAGAGGATATCTGCACATGCTGCTTCACTGTCTGTACCTTCATATTTTCATGGAACCTGACAGAGATTCCGGTGAATGGGACAGGGAATGCGACTGTTTTGTAGAGCAGCTGATCGACAAGGCTGTCGGAGAAGGCAAAATCAGCCTGAAGAAAAGAAAATCAGATGATACACAGGTGAACACAAATACTTTTGATGATCACATATTCTGGCAGAGAACTGCCGGACAGGCATCAGGAGGCAGGAGAACAAAGGAAAAATGGGAACATATCCTTGCTTATACCTCGCAGAATAAGACCGGTATGCAAAGCAGGGCAGGGACTCAGACAAACGATCAGCAGGAAGAACTGGATGAGATCTACCGCAGTAAATATGATTACCGGAAATTTCTGAAGCAGTTCTGCAGACTGCGGGAGGAAGTGGAGCTGGATACGGAGAGCTTTGATTATATTTTTTACAGCTTTGGAATGGAACATTATGGAAATATTCCATTGATAGAACCGTTGGAGTATAAAGAAGTAAACCGTCTGGAGGAGCTGGTGATCGCCATTGACACATCCGGTTCATGTTCAGGAAAAACTGTACAGAGATTTCTGGGTGAAACCTATGGGATTTTAAGTGAAAAAGAGAATTTTTTCAGCAGGATGAAGGTATATATCGTCCAGTGCGACTGTTTTATCCAGAAAGTGGATGTGATCCATTCTGAGGAAGAGTGGAAGGAATACATCCGGAACGTTAAGATCCAGGGCAGGGGAGGTACAGATTTCCGCCCTGTATTTGAATTGATCCGTCAGGAAAAAGAGAGAAAAGAACTGAAGAATCTCAGAGCACTGATCTATTTTACAGATGGTGACGGGATTTATCCGGGACAGAAGCCGGATTATGAGACTGCATTTGTATTTCTGAAACGGACGGACAAGATGAAACTGGTGCCGCCATGGGCGAAATGTCTGATCACAGGAACGGGACAAACTGCGGAGCAGATGTCAGTTTGAGTAAATAATGTTACTGTTCACTGGTAATATCCCGCGAGGTGTTTTTTGTGAGCGAAGGTCACAGAAAACCCGAGACATACCGCGCGAATTTATGCGATTAGCATAAATTAAGTTTGCGAAGCAAACGATACTCCTTGGGCTTTGCACAAGGAGGTTCATATTTCCTGCATCGCGAAGCGTGTTGCTGGGAACGGAGTGAACAGTAACATGGATGATGATATAATGCATTTGGCAGGACTGCTATAGTTGCTAATCCTGTGCCATGATCATAAGCAGTGCTCCTGAGCGATAAGTAACTTTTGCCTTTTCACTGACAATCTCATTACTTACCGTCAGTCCACTGTCTGCTGTTGCCAGATGATAATTATCAAGAGAATATTTGAATCCCTCCAGTGTCAGTCCTGTTACATCTCCTCCAAATGGAAAAAATGATACATATTTTCCAAACTGTGTTGATTTTTTTATAATTTCTCCGTCTGAAACAAGTTTCATATAATTATACTGATCTGCCAGTATTACTTCCGCTTCCTGTTTCTTTGCCAGAACAAGAAGACCGAAATTGGCCATCAGATGATCCACCCTGTTTCCGGTCGCTCCAAGGATCGTAATCTTTTTCGCACCGTTTTGAATCGCATAATTCATGGCAGACTGTGTATCTGAATCATCTTTTTCCGGCTTCAGACGAATAACTTTTATCTCTTTTACTTCATCTCTGAAACTCTTCTGCACCTTCCAGCCCATCATCCCGCCATAAGGGATTTCTCCATTCCCGCTTCCCTTTTCATGGATTTCAAGAAAGCCTCTTCCTTCTTCTGAAGGCTGTCAAAATCTCCTATTGCCACATCCGGCAGGAGCTGATGTTCCAGAAAAAACTCCAGTCCTCTGTCCGCTGCGATCAGACATATTTTTTCATTTTCTTTTATCTGCTTTTCCAAAAAATCGAGGGCAAAATCACTGTGGATATTGCCCCCGCTTACAATTATCGTATCTATCATGCTCTTCCTCAGTCAATCCTTCTTATGATCTCATCCATTCGTTCTCTGGCATGCTTTACATTTCCTGCCAGATCATCTTTGAAAACATAAGAACCTGCTACCAGCAGATTTGCGCCTGCTGTGAGCACTGTCTCCATTGTCTCATCATTGATGCCGCCGTCAACCTGAACATCTACATCCAGATCCTCGGCCTCGATCAGTTCACGTACTTCCCTGATCTTCTCCGTACATTCTTCCATATACTTCTGACCGCCAAATCCCGGCTGTACAGTCATGATCAGAACCATATCCACATCGCTGAGCATATGACTTATATCATTCACAGGTGTAGCCGGTTTGATGGAAACTCCCACCTTCACACCTGCTTCCCTGATCTGTTCAATAGTTCTCTCAAGATCTTCACATGCCTCCGCATGTACTGTAATGGAATCTGCCCCACATTCCACAAAATCTCTGATATATCTCTCAGGCTCTGTAACCATGAGATGTACATCAAAAAACAACTTTGATTCCTTTCGGATAGACTTTATCACCGGCATTCCAAAAGAAATACTCGGTACAAAATCACCATCCATAACATCAATATGAAGCCATTCAATCCCCTCTTTTTCCAGGGTTTTGATCTGTTCGCCCAAACGGTTAAAATCTGCCGATAAAATAGAAGGGCACAACTGATACATAATTAGAATCTCCTTTTCTCTTTTAATTCCTCATATAAAGCCAGATAGTTGTCATACCGCTGCTGACTAATTTTACCTTCAGACAGAGCTTTCTTCACTGCACAGCCCGGTTCATGAATGTGCATACACCCCTGAAACCGGCATTGCGGCTCATACATTACAAATTCCGGGAAGTAATCCCGAAGCTCCTCTTCCTTCATATCGGTAAGATACAAAGAAGAAAATCCCGGAGTATCCACCAGGAAAGTATTCTTCTCCACCGGGATTACCTGGGAATGTCTGGTGGTATGCTTGCCGCGCTTCAGTTTTTTGCTGATCTCGCCAGTCTCCATCTGCACTTCACCCTGCATACAGTTGGTAATGGAAGATTTCCCCACACCAGAAGGTCCTGCAACTACTGTTGTTTTTCCCTTCAGTATCTCGCGGATCTCGTCCATTCCCTCTCCCTCATAGGTACTGGAAAGCACTACACAATATCCACATCCAGTGTATATTTCGTAAAGCTTTTCCATTTCTTCCTTCTCTCCCACATCTTTCTTATTGAAGCAGATAACTGCAGGAATTTCCTGCTGCTTCATCATAATCAGAAAGCGGTCCAGAAGAAGATAGTTAGGCTTTGGATTCTCCATGGCAAAAATCAAAAATGCCTGATCTACGTTGGCAACAGCAGGACGGATAAGTGAATTGCGGCGGGGAAGAATGGAAGTTACACTGCCTTCCTTCTCCTCCTCATTCAGAACGGTAATCTCCACATTATCACCTACCAGAGGCTTGAAATTATCCTTTCGAAAAATTCCTTTTGCCTTACATTCGTAAATATTGCCGTCTTCCGCATAGATATAATAGAAACCTGCAATTCCTTTAATGATCTTTCCCTGCATGGATTACTCAACCTTCTCAAAAGTAAGAGGATAATGGCCAAGTTCCTGATAGCTTCCATCAGATTGCTGCTCAGACAGATATAAAGTACCCTCAGCAACTCCTGGTGCACCTGTAATATCCAGCTGATATGGGAAAGTAAGCTGCTGTCCTTCTACCACAGAGCTTGCTTTTGGAGCGCCGCCTACATTCTGAACAAGCTCCAGTCTGATCAGACCTCCATTATATCCGATAGGCGTCTTCAGTTTCTGTGTACATTTCCATACTTCGCCATTTGCTACTGCTGCAGTAGTATCAGAGGAACTCTGATCCTCAGTATTCTGTGAAGAAGTATCCTGACTTCCACTGCTTACAATAAGAATGATCGTATCGTTATCCGGATCTGCATATACCGGGTTGTCATCTGTATATCCTATAGGATCCTGAGAGATAACAGTTCCCTCTGCAACGTCTGTGCTCATCTGCATTTCCACATTAATATTAATGAATTTGCCAAGCTTGGCAATTGCATCATTCTTCTCCATTCCGGTTACATCTGGCACCTGTACACTGTCACCATAATTAATACCACGGCTGATGGTAAGAGTAACTGTATCGCCTGCCTTGACAGTAGTTCCTGCTGCAGGCTCAGTATCAAGGACACATCCAATGTCTACCATAGAAGACTGACTTTCATCCGGGTAAATCTTATTGATCTGAACCGTTAAGCCCTGGCTTTCCAGAGTTTCCTGCGCCAAAGCGCCATTCTGACCGAACATATCTGTAAGGATAACGGACTCAGAACCTTTACTTAAATAATAGTTAACAGTTGAATTTTTAGCTACCTTTGTTCCCTGTACAGGATCCTGTGAAGAAATCTTGCCTTTTTCCTGTGTGGAAGCCTCTTCACCTTTGTAGGTCATTCCGATATTTACAGAAGCGCAAAGTTCCTGTGCCTCAGCCTCTGTCTTACCGATAAGATCAGGTACTGGTACCATACCATCATCTTCGTCAGCAGCCTGGGTAACCTGTGCCTGCTGATTCTGCTGATCCAAAGAAGAATCCTTGCTGTCTCCGATCAGACCTGCTGCCTTTCCCACAACAAGAATTACCGCGATCAGAACTGCGGCACCTATGATCAAAGCAATAATACTTCCAGCTACACTGACGCCTCTTTTCTGCTTTTTGATACGTCTTTCTCTCTCTTCCCGCTCTCTGCTTCGTTCACGATCCCGGTTCTTTCTGGAGCCTTTCGAGCTCTCTTCCTTATCGTCATACCCGAAATCGTCATCATCATCGTAGTTTGTCTCATTCAGTTCTTTTTCCAGAGTTTCTATATCCGGTTTAAGAGTCTGCTTCGGAGTGTGCTTGATCTCTCCAAGCTCTTCATCAGAAATTACAACCGTCTTAGCGTCTGTGTCTACAGATGTAAGCTTCACAAAATCTCCCTGCGGGTCAATAAGAGAATGCTTCAGATCTTCGATCACGTCCTCCATCTTATTATATCTGCGATCCACACTCTTCTGGGTACATTTCATAATAATCTGTTCCAGACTGTACGGCAGATCTGGGGAATAAACACTTGGCGGTACCATCTCTTCCTGAAGATGTTTGATTGCAATGGCAACTGTAGTATCTCCGTCAAAAGGAACACGTCCTGTTACCATCTCATATAAAGTGATACCAAGTGAGTAGATATCACTCTTCTCATCGCTGTAGCCGCCTCGTACCTGCTCTGGTGAGCTGTAATGTACAGACCCCATAACATTAGAGCTGATGGTATTGGAAGAAGCAGCTCTTGCAATTCCAAAGTCTGTTACCTTTACTTTGCCGTCTGTGGAAATAATAATATTCTGAGGCTTCACATCACGATGTACAATGCCGTGGCTGTGTGCTGCCTCAAGTCCCATAGATACCTGAATGGCAATACTGGTAGCTTCCTTTACCGAAAGCTTGCCTTTCTTGGAAATATACTCCTTAAGAGTGATTCCCTCGATCAGCTCCATTACGATATAATAAACACCCTCATCATCGCCTACATCAAATACATTTACTATGTTTGGATGGGTAAGACCTGCTGCTGCCTGCGCTTCACTTCTGAATTTCTTTACAAAAGTTGCATCTTCCCTGAATTCCGGCTTCAGAACCTTAACTGCCACAAAACGGTTCAGTTTATGGTCCATTGCCTTATATACGTCCGCCATTCCGCCGGTACCGATTTTACTTACAATTTCATAGCGTTCTGCTATAATCATACCTGTCTTTAACATGTTTCCACCTCATTCGTGAATGGTTCTATCAATATGATTGCAATGTTATCCTTGCCGCCGTTGTTGTTGGCTTCCTGGATAAGAGTATTTCCCTTCCAGGTGATATCCTCATCAGAATTCAATATGATTTCTTCCATTTTTTTGTCTTCCACCATATTGCTGAGACCATCGGAACACATCAGGATCGTACTTCCCGGTTCCAGACGCATATCAAAGAAATCCACGTCTACAGTTTTTTCTGCTCCCAGAGCTCTGGTGATAATGTTTTTATCCGGATGATTTCTTGCCTCCTCAGCAGTGATTTCACCCATTCTTACCATTTCCTGAACCAGTGAATGATCCCTGGTAATCTGCCTCAGCTGTTTATCCACCACATATAGTCTGCTGTCTCCCACATTGGCAACATAAGCATACTGACCTACAATGGTGGCTACTACCATAGTAGTTCCCATTCCACGAAGCTTCTCATCCTTCTGCGCCTGTTCTATAATTTCTGTGTTCGCAGTCTCAATGGCATGACGGATTACCTTTACAGGATTATAATCCGTATCCTCCCTGATTTCATCTACCAGTATCCTGACCGCGTGAGAGGAAGCATAATCACCTGCATTGTGCCCTCCCATTCCATCAGCAACAGCAAAGAGGTTCGGGAGATTTCCAACTGTGTCCTGGGAAGCGAACACATAATCCTGGTTCATCTTCCGCTTCATTCCTATATTCGTAGCTGAATATACCCTCATGTCACTTCTCGCTTTCTGTCCTTTTCGTACTGTTGTTCAACATAGAAACACCAGTTTTTCGTTACTGCGGATCGTAACTTTTTTCCATATAACTTTTTCGTAATTGTCCACAGGCACCGTCTATGTCACTGCCCATTTCCCTTCTAATAGTAACATTAATTCCGCATTTTTCAAGTTTTATTTTAAAATTCTCTACAGCCTGATGCGTAGAACGCCTGTAAGAACGCTCCTTAATAGGGTTTACCGGGATTAGATTTACATGACAGTTAATATCATGGATTCTGCTGCTCAGCTCTCTTGCATCTTCGTCACTGTCATTAACACCAGCCACAAGACTGTATTCAAAAGTAATTCTCCTGCCAGTCTCCTGAAAATAATTGCGGCATGCATCCAGGACTTCATCCATGCTGTACCGCTGTGCAATAGGCATAAGTTCCCGTCTTTTTTCATCATTTGGTGCATGCAGAGACAGGGCAAGGGTAATCTGCAGTTTTTCCTTGGCAAGCTCATAAATTTTCGGAACAATTCCGCAGGTCGATACGGTGATATTCCTCTGGCTGATGTTAAGACCATCTTCATCGGCAAGCAGATGTATAAAGCGTACAATATTATCATAATTATCCATAGGTTCGCCGGTTCCCATTACTACTACATTAGATACCCGTTCTCCCGTTATGCTCTGGATCCTGTAAATCTGATCCAGCATTTCCGAAGGAAGAAGGTTTCTTGTCCAGCCTCCAATAGTGGAAGCACAAAAACGGCACCCCATTTTACAGCCTACCTGTGACGAAATACAAACGGAATTTCCATGCTTATAACGCATAAGAACACTCTCGATCACATTTCCATCAGAAAGGCGGAACAGATATTTTCTTGTGCCGTCAATGGCAGAAACCTGTTCATCCACCATTTCCAATGCCGCTATGGGATAGTCTTTCAGTTTTTCTTTTAGTTTTCCTGGTATGTTTCTCATCTCATCATAAGAGGTTACCAGATGTTCATGTAACCAGCTGTAGATCTGCTTTGCCCGAAAGGGTTTCTCCCCCAGTTCGGTCATCAGATTTTTCAGTTCGTCTTTCGTCATCGACTTAATGTCTGTCATATTTATATTCCTATTTTCTTCTGAATTTCGCAATAAAGAAACCGTCTGTCTTATGTACTCCCGGAAGCAGCTGCAGATATCCAAGTGCAGTTGTCTCTGAGTGCAGCTCCTCTGGAAGATAAGGATCCAGGCTCTCCAGCTTAAATGGATAATTATTCAAAAACCACATCATGTTCTCTTCGTTTTCTTCTTTTGCAATGGTACAGGTACTGAAGATCAGCTCTCCTCTTGGCTTCACATAGTTTGCTGCGCGATCCAGAATGGTTCTCTGCAGAATCACTATTTCATCCTGTTTCTGTGGCGTAACACGGTATTTGATCTCCGGCTTCTTGCCGATCACTCCATACCCGGAACAAGGTACATCTGCAATTACGACATCTGCAAGCAGTTCTGAATCCTGATCAAAAATAGTAGCATCCTGCACTCTTGCCTGTACATTAATAGAATTGGTACGCTGGATGTTTTCCTCGATCAGATTGACTTTATACTGGCTTACATCTCTTGCATCTACCGTTCCATATCCCTCCATCTTGTCTCCCATATGAAGACTCTTTCCACCTGGCGCAGCACACACGTCAATAACGTAATCGCCCTTCTTCGGATCTGCAACCTCCGCAACCAGCATGGAACTTACATCCTGCACGACGATTTTACCCTTGATAAAAGCATCCAGTGCAAGAATATGGTTAAATTCAGAAATGCTGTATGCATAAGGCAGATATGGAGTAGGCGCTACATGAACGCCCTGACTTTCCAGGCTTTTTATAACCTCTTCCTTGGAATTCAGATAAGTCCGGCATCTGATGGTAAGAGGATGTTCCGTAAGAAAATCCGCCAGTATCTTCTCTGTTGTTTCTTCTCCATAGGCTTCCAGCCACCTGGTTACCAGCACCTCTGGCATGGAATACTTTACAGAAAGATATTTCAACAGATCATCTTCTTTTTGAGGGAACCGGACCTGATCCATTTCCCGGGCTATGGTACGAAGAACACCATTTACAAAAGGCTTCAGATTATAAAAACCTTTTCTTTGCGCCAGCTTCACAGCCTCATTGCACACTGCGCTGTCTGGCACACTATCCATGTATTTCAGCTGATATACTGCACTTCTTAAAATTTCCCGGATTGCAGGCTTCATCTTATCAACTGTCACCTTGGAAAAAGAATTGATAATGTAATCAATCTGGATCCGGTATTCCAGCGTTCCTTCACAGACACGGGTGATAAATGCCCGGTCCTGTTTGGGAAGGAACTGATATTTGGAAAGGGCATTCCGAATTGCCACGTGACTGTGCTCGCCCTCTTCGATTTCAAGTAAAATTTCCAGGATCATCTCCCTGGAATTGATTCCGTTAATCATCCCGTCTTCTACCTCCGGAAAGTATGATCAGTCTCAGAAGCTGTAAAATGGAAGAAGCAAGAGCTGCTACATAAGTAAGGGCTGCCGCTGTAAGAACCTTCTTCGCACCTTTGTTTTCCTCGCGGCTTAAAATTCCTGTGCTTTCCAGCATTTTTAAAGCTCTTGAGGAAGCATTGAATTCTACCGGAAGTGTTACAAGCTGAAACAGTACCGCCAGTGAAAACAGCACAATTCCTACAGTTGTAAGTGCCGGTATGGAAAGGATCAGTCCCAGAAGAAAAATCGGCCAGGAAAGGGAAGATCCGATATTTGCCACCGGAACAATAGCTGAACGGATATTCAGCGGTGCATAATTTATATTGTGCTGAATGGCATGACCACACTCATGGGCAGCGACACATACAGCTGCCACAGAAGTTCTTCCATATACGTCCTGTGAAAGTGCCAGCCTCTTTGTTCTCGGATCATAATGATCTGTAAGGCTTCCGGAAATTGGAACAATCGTTACGTCGTAAATTCCGGCTGCATTTAAAATCCTCTGGGCAGTCTGAGCTCCTGTAAGACCTGAATGGCTGCGCACCTGCTGATAACGTGCAAAAGTGCTTTTCATCTTTCCAGATGCAGCCAGTGCCAGCACCATTCCAATGATCAGCAATACATAAGTAGGATCAACATAAAATCCATAAGGATATCCATATCCGTACATAAGATCACTCCTTTTTATCTGTGAATCTGCTTCCGGTTTCTATATGACATCCTCGAAGGAATGCATCCGCATCCATTCTCTTTTTTCCTTCTAGCTGTACCTGTGAAAGTACCAGAACATCCTCACCGCAAGCCACGTAAATTCCTTTTTTGTCTGTTTTTACTACCGTTCCAGGTTCTGACTTTTCTGCGCCAGCTTCTTCACTTTTTACTACAAAGCTTTCCCATACCTTCAAAGTTTTTCCATTCCAGAAAGTAAATGCACTTGGCCACGGATTTAAACCTCGCACCAGTCTTTCCAGTTCCTCGGCTGATTTCCCGAAATTGATCAATCCCATCTGTTTGGTGATCATACCGGCATAGGGAGTAGGGCTTTCCTCCGGCTGTTTCTCGTAAACAGCTGTGCCATCAAAAATGTGAGGCAATGTCTCAACAAGAAGCTTCGCTCCTGCTTCTGCAAGCTTATCAAACAGAGTTCCGCCCGTCTCATCTTTTGCAATCGGCACTACGATTTTTGAAATCATATCTCCTGTATCAAGACCTGTGCCCATTCTCATGATCGTAACACCAGACTCCTTTTCCCCATCAATAACCGCCTGCTGAATAGGAGCTGCACCGCGGTATTTCGGAAGCAGGGATGCATGGATGTTAATACATCCGTATTTCGGAAGCTCCAGAATGCTTTTGGGAATGATCTGTCCAAAGGCAGCTACCACAATAATATCGGGTTCCATTTTCTCCAGAACCTGTAAAAATTCCGGATTGCGTACCTTCACAGGCTGGTAAACCGGGAACCCATGTTTCATTGCCTCTTCCTTTACAGGAGTGGGAAGCATAGTCTTTCCCCTTCCCTTCGGCTTATCCGGCTGGGTTATAACACCTGCCACCTCATAGCCAGCTTCAGCCAGTGCATGAAGGGGATTAACTGCAAAATCCGGCGTTCCCATATAAACAATTTTCATTTATTCCTCTTCCTCCTCATTGTCATAACTTACATGATGTAATTCACCTTCAACCAGACGTGTGTACATTTTTCCGTCAAGATGATCCAGCTCATGACAAAATGCACGGGCAAGGAGTCCTTCTCCTTCATATATCTGCTCATTCATATCCATATCAAGAGCTTTTACCTTCACATAATTTGGGCGGGTAACCTGACCGGACATTCCCGGAACACTTAAACATCCCTCCTCGCCTGTCTGCTCACCGGATGTCATAAGAATTTCCGGATTGATAAGAATAATTGGACCATCTCCAATATCAATCACTACGATTCTCTTTAATATACCCACCTGGGGAGCTGCAAGGCCAACACCGCATGCGTCATACATGGTTTCCAGCATGTCTCCTACCAAATCCTTTGTACGTTTGTCGATTTTCTCTACTGGTCTGCAGATTTTTTCTAAAACGGAATCTCCCTCTGTTCTGATTGTTCTAAGTGCCATCTCTGTGTTATCTCCTTTATCTTTGAATTTGGAAATACCCGTCGTTCCAAAGCCCTGCACCTTAACGCAGCCCTTTATTTCCGGTATTTCGCCTTATGAAAAATCAAATTGTATGTTAACTTTTCTGAAGCCGGAATTGATTTCTATATATTCCTCCAGCCTGTCCTTTATCCGGACAAGCAGATCATAATTCTCATGTTTCAGATAAAGTACTCTTCTGTATACATCCTTTACTTTCCCTACAGACGCAGGGGCGGGACCGATCACATGAAGATCTTTTCCCGCATATATTCTTCCTGTAAACAGGCCAAGATAGTGCATGGCTGTCTCAAGAAGCTTCTCATCCTCTGAAGAACCAAGCACTGCCATCATATGGGCAGCCGGAGGATAATCCATAAGAAGACGGTATCCCATCTCTTCCTGGTAAAATTCTTCGTAATCCTGCTTTGCAGCTGTCTGGATGCTGTAATGATCCGGACTATAAGTCTGGATCAGGGCATGACCTTCTTTTCTTCCTCTTCCTGCTCGTCCCACCGCTTGAGTAAGAAGCTGAAAAGTGCGCTCACCACTGCGATAATCATCAGCATTTAGGGATAAGTCTGCAGCAAGGATCCCCACAAGCGTAACATCCGGGAAATCATGTCCCTTGACAATCATCTGGGTTCCAATCAAAATATCGGCCTCATGCCTGGAAAAAGCAGACAGAATTTTTTCATAGCTTCCCTTAGCTCTTGTAGTGTCGTAATCCATTCGAAGAACTCTTGCCTCTGGAAATTCTTTTTCTACCACCTGCTGGATCTGCTGGGTTCCCGCTTTAAAACCGCCTATATATGGGGAAGAACAGACTGGACATTTGTCCGGTTTCACAGTTTCATAACCACAATAATGACAGATCAGCTTTCTGCCATTATGCTCACTTAAGGAAACGTCACAGTGAGGACATTTCATTACATGACCGCAGGAACGGCATGAAACAAACCCTGCATAGCCACGGCGGTTGAGAAACAACATGGCCTGCTCCCCTTTTTTCAGGCACTGGCTCAGGTCTTCTCTCAGTTCCAGACTGAGGGCAAGGCGGTTTCCTTTTTTTAGTTGTTCCCTCATGTCAATAATTGATACCCTGGGAAGAGGTCTTTCTTCAAATCTGGCTTCCAGCTTTACAAGGACATATTCTCCTTCTTTCGCCCTGTAATACGCTTCCATAGATGGAGTTGCAGAACCAAGAATTACTCTTGCGCCTTCCAGCTTTGCTCTGTGGATAGCCGTTTCCCGGGCGTGATACCTTGGACTGTTTTCACTTTTATAAGAAGATTCATGCTCCTCATCAATAATGATCAGCCTCAGCTTTCCAAAAGGAGTAAAAAGTGCTGAACGGGGTCCCACCATAACCTGCAGTTCTCCCTGTTTGGCTCTTTTAAACTGGTCATAACGCTCTCCCAGGGAAAGTCTGGAGTTAATTACCGACACCTTATCACCAAAACGACCATAAAATCGCCGTACAGTCTGATAAGTCAGCGCAATTTCCGGAATCAGCACGATTGCCTGACCGCCTTCCTTTATCACCTTATCGATCAGCTCCATATATACTTCCGTTTTTCCACTGCCGGTAACTCCGTGAAGAAGAACCGGTCTCGGATCCGGGTGTTCCCATTCTGATAAGATCTGATTCACAGCCATTTGCTGGGATATACTTAATACTGCTGGTGCCACATGCGGAATATTCTCTGCATCTGCAACTGCATTTCTATACACTTCATCTGACTCCACAGAAGCAATCCCCTGTTCTTCAAAATATCTCAGGACAGAAGCCGTAGTGCCAAGCTCCTTTGAAGCCCAGGCAGTCTCAATTTTCCCATTTTCATTCTGCAAGAGTGCTTCCAGAAGGCGGATACGTGCTTTAAATCTGGTCATGCTGAGCTCTTCCAGAAGCTTTTCCCCATCTTCTCTGGAAATCAGAAGGGTTATCCACCTTTTTTCCTGGGCTTTTATCTTTTTCTGAATAGGAAGAACTGTTTTCAGAGCCTGGATCATGGTAGAGCCATAATTTTCTTTCATCCACCCTGCCAGCGCGATCAGCCTGGATTCTGTGGTTTCCTGATCATTTTCAATACCGGCAACAGACTTAAGCTGGATTCCCTTTACTTTGGGCTCATCAGAAATCCCCACTACATATCCCTTGCGCACATGATTTCCTCTTCCAAATGGAATGGAAACCACCATTCCCACCTGTATCTCGTCCTTCAGTTTCTCTGGAACCAGATATTGAAAGCTTTTATCCAGCTTCTCATGGGAAATGTCTACAATAATATCTGCATATGTCATGTTTTACCTTCCGGCAAGAATATCTGCGATCAACACACGCTCATCCATAGGATATTTTTTACCTTTGATTTCCTGGTAATCTTCATGACCTTTACCAGCCAGCACCACAATATCCCCTGGTTCTCCGTGATGGATGGCATAAGCGATTGCTTCCTTGCGATCTGGAATCTCCACATATTTACCTTCTGTCTTCGCCATGCCCACTTTGATGTCATCAATAATAGCCTGAGGCTCCTCATCTCGCGGATTATCAGAAGTGATGATGGTCAGATCTGCCAGACGACCGGAAACCTCTCCCATCTCATAACGGCGAAGCCTGGAGCGGTTTCCGCCACAGCCAAACAGGCAGACCAGTCTGTGTGGATGATACTCACGCAATGTAGTAAGAAGACTTTCCAAAGCCATTGCATTATGTGCATAATCAATCATCAGAGTAAATTCATCAGATACTTTCACCATCTCAATACGGCCTTTTACTTTTGCTACCTTCAGAGCCTTCAGGATATTTTCCTGGGAAACCTTAAAATGACGGCAGATTGCAATAGCGGTAAGAGAGTTGTAAATACTGAATTTACCCGGGATGTCGATTTCAACAGGGAAATCCATAAGTCCCTTCAGCTGATAGGAAATTCCAAGATAGCCTTTTCCGCCAATCAGTCTGGCATCCTCAGCGCGAAGGTCTGCTTTTTTTGAAAAGCCATAGGTTTCCAGAGTACAGGTATGTCCCTCTACAATTCTGTCAAAATGCTCATCATCACGGTTTACAATTCCTACGCGGCACTGCTTGAGAAGCATAGCTTTACAAGACAGATAATGATCGAAGTCCTTGTGCTCGTTTGGACCAATATGATCTGGTTCAATATTTGTGAAAATTCCAAAATCAAACACAAATCCCTGAGTACGATGCAGCATCAGCCCCTGTGAGGAAACTTCCATAACCACACAATCACAGCCAGCTTCCACCATTTCGTGAAAATACTCCTGAACTACATAGGATTCTGGTGTGGTATTAGAAGCAGGTATTATCTTATTTCCGATAATTGCCTCAATAGTACCGATCAGACCAACCTTGTATCCGGCATTTTCCAGAATGGATTTTACCATATAGGTAGTAGTGGTTTTTCCCTTGGTTCCGGTAATTCCGATTGTTTTCAGCTTCTCTGCCGGATGTCCAAACCAGGCCGCTGAAATAAATGCCATAGCATATCTGGTGTCTGTCACCTGGATAACCGTAACATCTGACGGTGCAGAAACCTCCTCTTCTACTATCAGAACTTTAGCCCCTTTTGCTGTTACATCCGGGATAAATTTATGTCCATCTACAACAGCACCTCTGATACAGATAAACAGAGAGCCGTCTGTTACCTTTCTGGAATCATAAACAACACCAGTGACTTCCTGCTCTGTGCTCCCCTGCACGCAGGTGTATTCTAACTTCTCTAATAAGGATGATAATTTCATAATATATGCCTCCCTATATTGACGTTGCTTTAAAATCACGCCAGAGCTTATTTGAAAAAGACTTTCAGCAAGATGTGCGTCACAATTTGCGGGAATGATTTTTCAAACACGCTCTAATCTGGTGACATCATACAGCAACGCATACTCTTTTATAGAATATCACACACAGAATTTGTTTTCAATCTTTCCTGTTAAAAAAGCAGTAACCGTTCACCTCACATTATAGTTTCCATTCACGAGTCATCTGTGAGCATTGCCTCCAAACATTCTTCTGGCGGCTACAGCGGAAAAAAGAAACGAAAGCAGAATCAGTACCTGAAACAGCTCTTTGTGGGAAGTATCCCCTGTTTTTGGAGAGGTGGACGCAGCCATTGTGCTGCCATCATTATTCCCACTGCCTATGCCAGTTCCATCTCCATTTCCACCCCCATTTCCGTTTCCGCTTCCATTTCCATCCTTCTCCTTATCTTCCACACGGATGGTTGCCTGATCCCGCACTGCGCTTTCCTCACCAGTCTCGTCAGTAACTACAATAATCTGATTCATCAGATTCTGGTCTTTCAGATCTTTTGGAAGTACAACTTTTGCCTTTAAATTCACACAGCCACCAGGTGCGATTTCCTGGATTTTCGCCTGAGTTCTGCTTTTATTCAAGGTTATACCTCTCTGTTCCTGAAAAGTAGCTGTTACTCCGGCAAGCCCGAAACGTTCCGTAGTAACTACGGAATGCAGAGTCACCTCTCCGGTATTGTGAATACTGATCTGATAAGTCACAGTCTCCCCAGGGCTGGCGTTGTCGCAGTCAGCTGTTTTCTTTACCGTAAAAGAGGCTTTTCCCTGCTGTAATGTTAACTGTTTTTCTGCTGCTTTCTCCAACGAAACCGGATTTTCTGTTTTTGCAAAAAGCTCCAGCTCCAGATTACTTTTCTGATTCATGTCCGGATCTATATAAAAAGACAGGGTTCGTGTTTCCCCTGCGGAAAGGCATTCCAGCACTGCACCACTTTCCAAAACTTCAAGGCCAGGCTCCTTTTCCCACACAGGTACCAGTTCCTGTTCTTTTACTTTGGCCTGAAGGGAAATTTTATAAAAAGGTACCTGACCATTATTTGTCAGATTCACTGCCATATGAATGCGTTTTCCAGTATAAAGCGCCTTTTCCTTGGCTTCCATTTCCACTGAAAAATCCATGTGTGCAGCTGGTATCTCCAGATTCTTAGATAAAGCTTTACACAAAATGGTTTTTTCATTTTCCACTTTTTTTACAATGTAAACTCCACCTCCATTTTCTTCTCCGCTTATAGCACCATTTGCATGCAAAATATCCTGACAGGTAGGAACTGTATGTTTTTCTGCTGGAAAACGATATTCATCCCGCAAGGTAACCGGAATTTTCAGCTGTTTGCCCTGTTCTCCCGGATTTATTTTCCAGCGGAATCCGGTTATACTGCTGGATCTTCCGTCAGCAGTCTCGATAGGAAGCTCCTCTTTCAGGCAGCCTTCAGGTGCCATAAACGAAGCATCTGGCTGAAAATATTCAGAAAGCCAGACTACCAGTTCGTAAGATGTTGGATGAGGTATTGTTTCATCCGAAAAATCATATTGATCATTTTCCAGGCTCCCGTCCTGATTTCCACTGCTGAATAAATTTTCATCGTCACTTTCATATTCCTGGTTTTCATTTTCCCGCGTAAGTGACGCCAGCCCATCTGCCTTTACAGAAATCACCGCCTGAAATTTCTGTAAATCTGTCCATGCCGCATCTTGGGCAACAGATAACCCGCCTTCCATTTCTGCTCCATATGCCACTGCCGGCTGCGCCGTGCATCCAACCAGCATCCCAGCTTCTGCAAGCAGACTTACTCCCACTGCCAGTATCTTTTTCCATATTCTGTTTTTCATTATAACTTCTCCTTTTCTACCCCTATTTTTCACTAATCTCTGTTATTAAACTACTATTTTACAAAACGGACTTGCCGCCTACTGGCGACATCACCATATAAATGAGTCACTGACAGCACATGGGAATCACACCTTTCTCATTTAAACAGATCCTATTCACAGCATTCCGAAGCAAATTTGCCTTGCCATTGTATGCATCCATTTTCAAAAAAGCGTATAAAACGCCCAGGTTAACAGGTTTCCTTCAAAAAACGGGTTATCTTGCGCCGAACCGGCGCGGTAGAAATTCTTTTCTGCAGAATGCAGAAACAAGATAGGTTTACTTTACCACACTTGGTCTTTAAATGCAATAAAGGGTCGGATTTTATTTTCATTTCATATTTTTTCGATTTCTTTTAGATTTGAGACACATTTTCCTCACAAATTGCCGATATAATGAATTTCGGATAGATGAAAAACCACTCTCTATCTCCCCCCTCAAAAATATAGGAAATGAGCCATCTGCTTGATGCGGATGGCTTTTCCTGTTTCAAGGACTTTTCTATTGCAATTCCCACCCTTAGCTTTTATAATGGAAGATATTACACAAGGATGTCCGGAGAAATCATTCATGTTGCTGTGAATACTTTCACAGTAATCCACTTAACTCTGATATCCGCATTATATTCTTGACAGAAACGAGGTATCTCCTATGAGTGAAAAAATCGTAGTAGTTGCATTAGGTCACAGAGCTCTCGGCACCACACTTCCAGAGCAGAAAGTAGCCACCAAAGCCGCAGCAAAAGCAATCGCAGATCTTGTTGAAGAGGGTGCCAAGGTGGTAATCTCCCACAGCAATGGCCCACAGATCGGCATGATCCACACTGCAATGAATGAATTTGGAAAGACACACCCGGATTATACATTCGCTCCTATGTCAGTCTGCTCCGCAATGAGCCAGGGCTACATTGGATATGACCTTCAGAATGCGATCCGCTCTGAATTTATCAGCCGCGGAATTTACAAACCTGTTGCTACCATTCTTACCCAGACTGTTATTGATCCATATGACGACGCTTTTGCAGATCCGGAGAAAATTATCGGACGTGTTCTCACTGAGGAAGAAGCTGAAGCAGAAGAAGAAAAAGGAAACTTTGTCACCAGACTTGCTGATGGCGGATACAGACGAATCGTAGCAGCTCCGAAGCCACAGAGAATCGTAGAGCTTGAGACTATACGAGCACTTCTCAATGCAGACCAGGTTGTTATCGCAGCCGGCGGCGGTGGAATTCCAGTGCTTGAGCAGGGCATCAACCTTCACGGTGCCAGTGCCATCATTGAGAAAGATCTTGCCGCAGGACTTCTTGCAGAAGAATTAAATGCCGATACTCTTCTGATTCTCACAAGTGTAGAGAACGTAAGTCTGAACCACGGTCAGGTAAATGAGCAGAAGCTTGGCAGCATCACTGTAGCAGACGCTAAGAAATACATCGAAGAGAACCAGTTTGCTTCCGGTTCCATGCTTCCCAAAATCGAAGCAGGTATTTCCTTTATTGAGAAAGGGGAAGGCCGGAGCACTGTGATTACCGATATGGCTCATGCCAAAGAGGGCTATGAAGGGAAAACAGGAACTACCATCCGCTAGAGAGTGTTTGAAAAAGGCTTTCTGCAAGATGTGCGTCACAATTTGCGGGAATGATTTTTCAAATACGTTCTAAACATACAAAAAGGAACCTCCGACGAAATAAGTACTCATCTGACGAGGTTCCTTTTTTTACTATTATTTTACTATTATTTCCCCAATCTCAACGAGCAGTAAGCATCAATGAGGAATCCTCTGACTCTGTATTTATGATTCCGATCAGATCTCCCTCTTTCAGGGTAATCTTACGCTCCACGCCATCTGTCACTGTCATGCTTCCGTTTTCACCCTCTTCTCCCATGATCATAAAACTCACAAAACCATTTGAACAGGAAGCAATGTAATATCCTGGGACAATGCCTCCATCCACATTTTCCCCAACCTCCAGCACATCTCCCGCCATCAGTTTATAAGAGGCTGAATCAGCCCCAGAGCCGAACATATCTCCAAATTCTTCTTCAAGTATCGGAGCAAGGCTGTCCTTTAGGGAATCCCGGATTTCCGGTAAGCTTGCGCAAATGATCACCAGGACCATGAGCCATCCAAAAAGGGAGCCTTTTTTCTTTTTTACCGGTTTCTGGGTGTAAACACTGCTTTTTTTAGCTGTAGTGCTGTAAGTTCCAGCTGTACTTTGTCTGCTCTTGGAATTATAATTCCCAGCAGGGACAGAGACCTTATTTCCATTCTTAGCAGCGCCAGTGCTGCCTCCATATGTACTTCCTGCTTTCACACTTCCCTTATTATAAAAATTCCCTGTGCCTGCACCAGCCAGTGACTTAGAACTTCCAGTTCCCGTTTTCTGATCATATTTATTTCCGGCTCCTGCCACGCCTGTTCCGGTCCCGGTCTTATATGCAGCACTTCCAGCCTTCTTATCTCCCAGCGGGATTTCCTCCTGGCGCATGATTGCCCGCGCCCGGCTGGTAGCATGACGGTAATGGTCACTTCTGTTCTCATTCAGATGATACAAAGTCTCATCATTTCTATAAGGCATTCCACACAGCTTACATCTGCCATTTACAACAGGCCCATCGCAGACCTGGCACCTTTTTTTCTCCATAGACATCCTCCCGGTTCTCTGGTTATTCTGTTTCACCACAACCTGTAATTCCTGTTTTTGCTCCAACAGGGAAAAATCATCACATTCTTTGTCTTTTATTGTATCTTTTTTGCATATTTCTTGCAAGGTCTAAATTGCCAAGCGGGAAAATACCTGTTATAATAAACCGAGATTGTTCCTGTTTACGTTTTAGTAACCACAGAACATTATCGTGAACAGAAAACAGAGATTAACACAATCAACAAGGAGGATTCCCATGGAACAATTAAAAATTCCTATGGGCTATCATGCAGACCTTAATCTTCATGATACTCAGGTAGCAATTAAAACTGTGAAAGATTTTTTCCAGCAGACACTTGCACAGAAGCTGAACCTTCTGCGTGTCTCCGCACCTATATTTGTAGATCCAAGTTCCGGCCTCAATGATAACCTGAACGGCGTGGAGCGTCCGGTAAGCTTTGACATCAAAGGCATGGACTGCAACGCTGAAATCGTACATTCTCTTGCAAAATGGAAGCGTTATGCACTGAAGAAATATGGTTTCTCTGTAGGTGAGGGCTTATACACCGATATGGTTGCCATCCGCCGTGATGAGGATGTTGACAACATCCATTCCATCTATGTAGATCAGTGGGACTGGGAGAAAATCATCACCAAAGAAGAGAGAAATGTAGAAACTCTCATTAACACTGTCCGTACTATCTACAGCGTACTCCGCAAGACAGAGAAATACATGGCAGTACAGTATGACTACATAGAAGAAATTCTTCCAAGAGAGATTGCATTTGTCTCCACAGAAGAGCTTGTAGACATGTATCCGGATCTTACCCCTAAGGAAAGAGAATACAAGATTGTCAAAGAAAAAGGCGCTGTTTTCCTTATGCAGGTAGGTAAGAAACTGACAAATGGCGAGCGCCACGACGGACGTGCTCCAGACTATGATGACTGGGAATTAAACGGCGATATTCTGGTATACTATCCTGTACTGGACATTGCCCTTGAACTTTCTTCCATGGGTATCCGTGTAGACGAGACAGCACTTGACAAACAGCTTACAGAAGCCGGCTGTGACGACCGCAGAGAGCTCCCGTTCCAGAAGGCCATTCTGAATAAAGAACTTCCATACACAATCGGCGGCGGTATCGGTCAGTCCCGTATCTGTATGTTCTTCCTGCGCAAGGCTCATATTGGAGAAGTACATGTTTCCCTGTGGCCTAAGGAAATGCAGGAAGAAGCTGCTAAAGGCGGTATTCCACTTCTGTAAAATAGAATCGAGGGATCAAATTGAATATACTTTTTTTCTTAACACCGAAAAGTGATATTGCCTACATTTTCGAGAATGAAACTTTGAGGCAGACTCTTGAGAAAATGGAACACCGGAAATTTTCCTGTATTCCTATTCTGAATCCAGATGGAAAATACGTAGGTACTATTTCTGAGGGTGATCTTCTCTGGGGAATGAAAAATCTGAACATCACGGATATGAAAACAGCCGAGGAAGTACCGGTTATGGCTATCTCCAGAAGAGCCACCTACAAACCGGTACACGTTGACTGCGACATGGAGGATCTCCTGGACCGCGCAATCAACCAGAACTTTGTGCCGGTTATAGATGATCAGGATCACTTTATCGGAATTGTCACAAGGAAAGAAATCATCAAATATTGTTATAAAGAAATGAAGAAAAACGCATAGGATTTTAAATCACCGCATTTTTTCACACAAAAAAAAGACAACCTCTGTCCCATTTAAACCAATGGAAAAGGTTGTCTTTTTTCTTTTTACAGAACCTTAGACAAAAATTCCTTCAATCGCGGATTCTGCGGATTTTCAAAAAACTCCTTCGGCGCATTCTGTTCCTGAATTTTGCCATCATCAATAAATAAAACTCTTGTTGCAACCTCTCTTGCAAATCCCATCTCGTGAGTAACTACAACCATAGTCATGCCGCTCTTTGCAAGCTCTTTCATCAGCTCCAGAACCTCTCCAACCATCTCCGGATCCAGTGCAGAAGTAGGCTCGTCAAAAAGCATAACATCCGGATTCATGGCAAGGGATCTTGCAATGGCAATACGCTGCTTCTGACCACCGGAAAGCATATCCGGATAAGCATTTGCCTTATCTGGAAGTCCCACACGGGCAAGAAGCTCGTCCGCACGTCTGGAAGCCTCTTCCTTTGTCATCAGTTTCAAGGCAACCGGTGCCATCATAATATTCTGCTTTACCGTCTTGTGTGGAAACAGATTAAACTGCTGGAATACCATTCCGATCTTCTGACGATGTCGATTTATGTCAACCTTAGGATCTGTGATATCTGTTCCTTCAAACAGGATTTTACCTCCTGTAGGCTCCTCCAGAAGGTTGAGAGAACGAAGGAAAGTAGATTTACCAGAGCCAGATGGTCCGATAATGGCAACAACCTCGCCCTGACAAATATCTGTGGAAATTCCATCCAGAACCTGATTGGATCCAAACGCTTTTTTCAGATCCTGTACCTGGATCAAAACTTTACTCTTATCAACGCTCACTGGTTCTCAGTCTCCTCTCCAGTTTATTCATAAAGAAAGTCAGTACCATGACCACGATCAGATAAATTGCTGCTGCTGCCAGAAGAGGCATAAAAGCATTGTAGGTACGGCTCTGGATCAGCATTGCACCCTTGGTCAGGTCCATCATTCCGATGTAACCGATAATAGAAGTTTCCTTGATCAGCACGATAAACTCATTTACCAGTGCAGGAAGCACATTCTTAAACGCCTGTGGAATGATAATAAGACGCATGGTCTGGGTAAAATTAAGTCCCAGGCTACGTCCTGCCTCTGTCTGTCCCTGGTCAATTGACATGATTCCGGAACGGACGATCTCCGCAACGTAGGCACCTGAGTTAATACCAAATGCCAGACTTCCTACCAGAATCTCATTGACGCTTACAGAACCAAAAACTACAAAGTTCATGATCAGAAGCTGGATCACAGTAGGTGTTCCACGGATCACAGTCAGATAAACTCTGCAGATGGAGTTGGCAATTTTAAAATTCCCGGATTTATCGTGGGAAGAACGGATAATTGCCACCAGAAAACCAATACAGATACCGATCAACAGGGCGAAAACTGTGATGATCATGGTATTTTTCAAACCATCCAGCAGCCAGGTGTATCTGTCATCTTTTATAAAATTGATATAAAAATCGTGTCCAAATTTTTCAAACATATTATTTCCCTTTTTATTTGCTTATCTAATGGTGCAGTGCCTGCTTCTCTTTCGGCACCATTCCATATAGGAAAAGCTGCCAGAACTGTATGCTGGCTGTTTTCATTCTTTCAGTCAGTAACATTAGTATGAGTCACCTTGATCTGCATGTATCCAAAGCTTATACATTCCAAGCTTTTCCCAAACAGCATTCATCTAGGTGACTCACACTTCTCTGACAGCTTATGCTGTATTATTTCTATCAGTCAGCTTTTACAATGATAACCTGGCTTGCATTTGCATAGGTGTCTGTGAAATCAACGCTCTCCAGACGATCCTCTGTAACGGTCATTCCGGCAGCACCGAAATCAGCTTTTCCAGACTGTACTGCGGCAAGGATTGCATCAAACTCCATATCGTCGATCTCAAGCTCATATCCAAGCTTATCACAGATTGCCTGTGCAATATCAGCGTCGATACCAACAACCTCATCACCTTCACGATACTCATATGGCTCGAACTCAGCGTTTGTTGCCATTACAAGAGTTCCGTTGGAACGGTCTACATCTTCCGGAGACTCATATGGTGTCTCGCCAATGTTATCACCGATGTAGTTGTTCATAATATCATCAACAGTTCCGTCCTCTTTCAGTTCTTTTAATGCGCCGTTGATCTTGTCAAGAAGCTCATCATTGCCTTTCTTCAGGCAGATTGCATACTCTTCTTCAACGAATGGCTCGTCCAGGATCTTCAGTCCGTCTGCATTCTCAACGAATTTCTGAGCCGGCTGTGAATCGATGATCACACAGTCGATCTGTCCTGCCTTTAATGCCTGAACAGCTTCACTTCCCTTGCTGTAACGTTCTACTGTAGAACCATCTTTCTCATAATCAGATGCATCAAGGTCACCTGTTGTACCAAGCTGAACACCGATTGTTGCTCCTGCAAGATCATCTTTGGATTCAACTTTCTGAGCTGCGGATACGCTTCCTGCCATGGAAAATACCATTACTGCACTGAGTGCAAGAGCTGCAAATCTCTTTTGATCTTTCATCTTTTTTCCTCCTCGCATCCGAAAGTATATCTACGGCTGCCATCTTTTTACCTTCTTCAGACAACAGCGTATAATTATGCGTTTCGGTTGTATATTTTTGTTTTTAATTTTAACATACTTTCTATAAAATGCAAGGTAAAACTTGAATAACAGATATATTTTCCATATAATGTATAATACATAACTGTTCCGGGAAGGGCAAAATGTTTTTTTACATGAAGGTCACAGAAAAACTTTCCCGGTAAAGGATTCGTAATTTTCACTTTTTCATAACATTTTTTCTATATGATACAAGAGGTGTATAAATATTTAACCAAATAAGGAGGCTTTTCTGATGAAATTTACAAAAATGCATGGTATTGGAAATGATTACGTATATGTAAACTGTTTTGAGGAAACTGTGGAAAATCCTTCCGCAGTAGCCAGATATGTCAGTGACCGCCACTTTGGTATCGGTTCTGACGGACTGATTCTGATCAAACCGTCAGATGTAGCCGACTGCGAGATGGACATGTACAATCTGGATGGTTCTCAGGGCGCTATGTGTGGAAACGGTATCCGCTGCGTTGCCAAATATGCTTATGACTACGGCATCGTAAACAAAAAACATATCTCTGTCGCAACCAAGAGCGGCATCAAATATCTGGATCTCACTGTCAAAGATGGTAAAGTATCTCTGGTAAAAGTAAATATGGGTTCTCCGATCCTGACCGCCAGACAGATTCCGGTAGTGTCAGAGAAGGAGGAAGTTATCAATGAACCTCTGGATGTAAACGGAAAAATCTATTACATAACCGCTGTTTCCATGGGAAATCCCCACGCTATTGTTTATATGGATGATATTGACCATCTGGATATTGAAAAGATCGGCCCGGCTTTCGAGAATCATGTTGCATTTCCGGATCGTGTAAACACTGAATTTGCAGAAGTGATCGATGAACATACTGTAAAAATGCGTGTATGGGAACGCGGTTCAGGCGAAACTCTTGCCTGCGGCACAGGTGCATGTGCGGTAGCAGTCGCTTCTGTTCTGAACGGACATGTAGACGGTGACAGTCCTGTCACTGTAAAACTTCTCGGCGGTGACCTGCAGATTTTCTGGAACAGACAGGAGAATCTTGTTTACATGACAGGCCCGGCTGCCACAGTATTTGACGGTGAAATTGATGTAAGCTTTCTGAAATAAAAAACTGTCTGAAACTGCAGCAAATAACAGACAGCTTATCTGCTTCAGCTGCCGGTCACAATATTACGCAACAAAAAACGGATACACACCATTCAACTGTGGTTATGTATCCGTTTTTTATCAACTTTTACACTGCAAATTCCAGTATTCTTTCCACAATAAATACCGCAGCACATGCGAATAACGCAACTGTAAGAAGACTTTTCTCCTTATATGCCGCGATCAGTGCCACAATAAATCCCACAGCAGCCGAGATCACACTGTCTGTGGCAAAAAGGATCGCCGGAAATGTCATGGCTGCCAGACATGCATAGGGAACATAGTACAGAAATGACCTGATAAACGGACTTGTGATCTCTTTTCTGGAAAGAGCAAGCGGGAGCATACGAATCAGATATGTAACTGCCGCCATTACCAGAATGTAAATATAAATATTATGACTCATGAACACCCTCCTCCTCTTTCTCATCCTCTATCGGACAGAAGTATGCGGCAGCCCCTGCCACGATCAGTGTAGTGATAATGATCACAAAACCTGACGAAACCTCTGACAGAAACGGAATCACTTTAAACAAAGTGCTGATCAGCATTGCTGCCACGACAACTGCCAGTACTGCCTTATTCTGCTTTGCCGGAGGAATAATAATTGCAAGGAACATACCGTAAATAGCCACGCTGAGTGCACTCATCATAAAATCCGGAAGAAGATTTCCGGAAATTGCTCCTGCCAGGGTTCCAAGTACCCATCCCGGGATTGCCACACACATGGCACCATAATTATAAAATGCGCTTACCTTTCCGGGCTGACTGGCACTGATCCCGAAAATCTCATCCGTCACACCAAATGCTGCAATATAGCGGTGAACCAAAGATTCATCTCTTCTGAATTTCTGAGCAAGGGAAAATGACATCAGACAATATCTCAGATTAATGATCAGCTGTGTCAGTGCCATCTCCCAGTAAGATCCGCTCATTACCATGATCTCAAGTCCTGCAAACTGCCCTGCTGAAGTCACGTTTGTCAATGAGATCAGCACAGCCTGCCAGATACTCAGTCCATCAGCAACTGCCATCATGCCAAATGTAAACGATACAGCAAAATATCCCAGTCCTATGGGGAGACCGTCTTTTAAACCCTTTCTGAAGCTTTCACTTCTCATATTGCTCTCCTCCTGTCATAGTTTTACGCCAGACCTTTTATCATCTTTTTGCATATATCCTGAAATTTCATATACAAAACGCAGATAACCCGGAGGACACATCTTCGGCCTCCGGTCTTTATAATATCTTGAAAATGCTCATTTCACAAGTTTACATCATCTGATAAAAACAGTCAACCTTCAATCTTTATCCAAAATACTCACCGCTTATCACTCGTTAC
>OGEO01000778.1_pt1 | contig 25481 bp, 20 predicted proteins | sample 1570661 | NCBI WGS metagenome assembly OGEO01 (sample SAMEA2582142, study PRJEB24529) | metagenome | biome: Human gut stool | place: China | collected 2011
CTCCGTCCCGGATGGCCTGCTTTAGTGCTGCAAGCGTATTCTCCGGTGCCACCTTTGCTCCTGCCCTGTGCGCCACCACGATCATGGGAGTGTCTTTACCGGCTGCCAACACCTGCGGCAGCACACCATAGGTCAGAAAATAAACGAACAGAAGCATTACAATTGCTGTTTTCCGGATTGTTTTCATCATTTTGCCCTCCCACGATAGTTTATGATCAATTTTATTGTAACAATTGAGCATAAACTCCATGCGAGGATTTTGTTAATTTTTTGTAAACAACACTATCACCTCATGCGCAAACAGTGGAAATGCTGCCAGTACACTTAACAGAAGCCACTCCTGTCCCGACAGATGCGACGTGCCGAAAGCCCGGATGAGAAATGGAATCTCCGTCACGGCAAACTGCAGGATGAAACCGATGATACATGCTGCCACCATCAGGAGATTATCCCGGGGGCTCATGGCAAATACGGACTTCTGTACATCACGCATGCCGATGGCATGATATAGCTGGCACATTCCCAGCACAGTAAATGCATAGGTCTGAGATTTCGCCAGTATCTGTTCCCTGGACATCAGTTCCCTGAGGCGTTCTACCCAGGTAAACGGATTGCCCACAAGCTCCCCTTCCGCCGCCAGGATCCCGCAGGGAAGCACCAGAAATGCCGCCAGTCCGATCACGGTGATCAATGCTCCATAGAACAACGTACATGCTATTCCTCCTCTGGCAAACAGGCTCTCCGATGCTTTTCTGGGCGGGCAGCGCATCAGGCTTTTGCTGTCATTTTTATCCACTCCCAACGCCAGTGCCGGAAGGGAATCCGTGATCAGATTGATCCAAAGGATATGGCTGGATTTTAATGGAGATGCCAGCCCCATTGCCACCGCCACAAACATGGTCATCAGTTCTCCCAGGTTGGACGATAGCAGAAAAATCACCGATTTCCGGATATTCTCATAGACACCTCTGCCTTCCTCGATGGCTTTTTCAATGGTGGCAAAATTATCATCTGCAAGGATCATATCCGCTGCCTGTTTGGCGACATCCACTCCGGTTCCCATAGCGACACCAATGTCCGCCGCTTTTAAGGAGGGGGCATCATTGACCCCGTCACCGGTCATCGCCACGATCTCCCCATTTAGCTGTAGCCCTTTCACGATCCGCACCTTCTGTGCAGGCGTGACTCTTGCATAGACTCTTAAGTCTTTAATTCTCTTTAAAAAAGAAGTGTCATCCAGCCGTTCCAGTTCTCTGCCCGTAATACACTGGCTGCGGTGTCCCGCGATCCCCAGCTGTCTGGCAATGGCATAGGCAGTATCCACATGATCTCCCGTGATCATCACCGTGGTCACCCCCGCATGACGGAAGATCTCCACGGCTTCCCCAGCCTCCGGTCTGGCAGGATCCCGCATTCCCACGATACCAAGGAACGTCATTCCCTCTTCCCCACCTCTGCAGTCTTCACTCTGTGCCGCTGCCAGTGTCCGAAGAGAGAGGGAATTCATCCGTTCCACAGCCTCACCTATCCGCTTCCGCTGCGCGGAGGTCATGGGAATGCTCCTTCCTTCCTGTAAAATATGGGTACAGTGCTGCAGGATCACATCCGGAGCCCCTTTGGTATAGGCAATCCCTCTCCCGGATCTGCCACCGGGAAGCCTATGACAGGTCGTCATCATTTTCCGCTCGGAATCAAAGGGAATCTCATCAAAGCGGGGATACTGCCGCTCCAGCCGCTCTCTCTGCAGACCGTATTTCGCCCCAAAGTCTAAAAGTGCCAGCTCCGTGGGATCTCCGATGCGCTGCTCTCCCCGCAGCGAAGCATCATTACACAAAAGCATCCCTCTCAACAGCTCCGGCAGAATGCGGTGTTCCCCTCTGCCACCTGTCCCCGTGACATCCTCCATCACGTCGTACCACCAGCATTTCTCCACAGTGAGTCGATTCTGGGTAAGTGTTCCTGTCTTATCCGAACAGACCACACTGACCGCTCCCAGTGTCTCCACCGAAGGAAGTCTTCGAATGATGGTGTGCACTTTGACCATTCTGGTCACTGACAAGGCCAGGCAGATCGTGACTACTGCCGGCAGCCCTTCCGGTACTGCGGCAACCGCAAGTGAGATCGCTACCAGAAGCATCTCCGGAATATTTCTATGTTGAAATACCGCCAGCAAAAACAGTCCGGCGCACAACCCCAGAGAGAGAATACTCAATAGCTTCCCCAGATCTCCCAGCCGCTTCTGTAATGGTGTCATCTCATCTTCCGTATCCGTGATCATGGAAGCGATCCTGCCGATCTCCGTATCCATGCCGGTGGCCACCACCAGCCCTTCCCCATGACCGTTCGTCACCACTGTGGACATATAGACCATATTGACCCGTTCGGTTAACGGGATCTCTTGCCTGCAGTCTGCCAGGAACAGGGCATCTTTCTCCACCGGGACGGATTCTCCGGTGAGCGCGGCTTCTTCCACCTGGAGGTTCGCACTTCTGGTCAGTCTGATATCCGCCGGAACCCGTGCCCCTGCCTCAAGCTCCACCAGATCTCCCGTCACCAGTTCCGCCGCGGGGATCTCTCTTCGGATGCCGTCGCGGATCACGATCGTCCGGGGAGTAGTAAGTTTTCTTAACGCTTCCAGTGCTTTTCGAGCTTTTCCCTCCTGGAGCATTCCCACCAGTGCATTTACCAGGACCACCGTACCGATGATCAAGGCATCGCTGACTTCTCCCAGGAGAATGGATACCACTGCTGCAATCAATAATATGTAGATCAGCGGATCCTTCAACTGCTCCAGAAAAAGCTGTATCTTTGTCTTTTTCCGCGCAGCTCTCATCTCGTTCCTGCCATTTTGCCGTAAACGACGAAAGGCCTCACCTTCGGTAAGACCTTTCACTGTGTCACTATTTAGTTTACTTATGGTTTCCTGTATATTCTGCTTCTCGAACACGGCTGCTCTCCAATGCTTGTTTCTATGCATTGTATGCGGAAATGTCCGGCTTGATGATAACCGTCACCGATTATTTCTCGTTTCTTAACTGGAAAGCATCTGTCAGTTCGTTCATGTTGGTCGCCTGAGCAGACAGTTCTTCACTGGTAGCGGAAGTCTCCTCTGCGGTAGCGGAGTTGTTCTGTACCACCGTAGATATCTGCTCGATGCCCTGTTCGATCTGGGCCATGGCATCTGCCTGTGCATTGGATTCTTCCATGGCTTTCTTGGACTCGTTCGCCAGATCCTCAATACCTTCCACCACTTTCTGCAAAGCTTCCGCCGTTTTATCCGTGATCTGATTTCCTTTTTCAATCTCCTGCAACGAGGTTTCGATCAGTTCCCTGGTATGTACCGCGGACTGTGCACTGTCATCCGCAAGCTTCCGGATCTGTTCAGCCACCACGGCGAAACCTCTTCCGGCTTCCCCCGCTCGGGCAGCTTCAATTGCTGCATTCAGGGACAACAGATTCGTCTGGGATGCGATATCCTCGATCTCACCGATAATATCACTGATCTGCTTGGAAGTCTCATTGATCCGCTGCATGGCATCGGTCAGTCCCTTCATTTCTTCTCCACTGGTTCTGGCCTGTTGCTGATATTCCATTGCCTTCTCATAAGATGCTCCGAGAGCCTTGGCATTTTTCTCCACGATCTCCGTGACGTTCGTAATGGTCGCCTGCAGTTCCTCCACGGAACCGGCCTGGTCTGTAGCACCCTCTGCCAGTCCCTGTGCGGCATCCGCCATCTGACCCGCGCCGGCAGACACCTGGCTTACCGCATTTTTGATCTCACCCAGTGTCTCACTGAGCTTATGATTCAGCTTGCGGATAGACTCCAGTAATCCGCTGAAATCTCCTATGTAGGCTTCCCTGCAATTACTTCCGATCGCAAAATTGCCCTCAGACATTTCTCCCAACAGATAGTCCGTATCACCGATTACCTGCTGCAAATTATCGGAAAGGCTGGCGGTCGCCTCCGCAAGTATCTGCAGCTCATCGCCGGTCTCTACCTTCGGTGCCGGAGTATGCAGATCACCCTGTGCTAACAGCTGTATTCTGTCTGTGCACTGTGCCACCGGCTCCCCGATACGCTGTCCGATCTGTTTTGCCTTGTAAATGCTGTATGTCACTGCGATCACACCGATCGCAGCACCTATGATAATGCCTATCACAACGGAGCCCAGAAAATCCGTAACCGGTGCATCTACTGCCACCATCCAGCCGTTCGTACCTTCAATCGGGGCATACGCCTGTAATGTATAAGCACCTTTTCTGAAATAGGTTCCGTATCCTGTCTCACCATTGAGCATCTTTTGCTCTATTTTAGCGATTCCCTTCAGCGAGCTGTCTGTCTGTGACAATTCCATATTATTTTTCTGCTCCTGGGCAATGGCGGAATCACTATGTGCGATCGTAGTACCCGTAGATCCCAGCAGGTAGCACCCGGAATGCTCACTGAAAGAAATAGCTGCGCAAATATCATTTAAAAACTCTGGATCCGGTACTACAAATACCACGCCGATGATCTCACCGTTTTTATCCCCGCCTTCATAGACGGGTGCGGATATGATCACGCTGATTTTTCCGTCTGTCTTGGCGATCACGGGATCCGATACCACCACTTCTCCCTGCATGGACCGTTTAAAATACTCGCGATCATTGTAATCCGTTCCGTCAGCGGCACAGATACCATTACTTCCGATCAGCTTCCCCCTGACCATTCCATAAGCTTCCACACGCTGATTAATATACTCCTGCTTCTGCGCCGGTGTAAAAACAGCCGCGGAAAGCTGATAACTGCATCCCAGCTCAGATACGATCGTCTCCGATACTGTTAATTCCTGACGGATCCGGTCCGCTGACAGCTTTGCGATCTCCTGCATATCAGCCTTCAGTCTGCTCAGGGTACCAGACAGATTCATGATCATAGATACAATGACCAATGATACGATCGATAGCAACACCAGCTGCCGGATTGCCTTCTGCAGCCGCTCGCGGATCGTGGTCTTACCATTGGTCTGACGCTTTTGTCCCTTCTGTGTAGTTTTTGCACTCATAATGTACCTCTTTTCTCCGGCGAGATGTCTCTCCACCTTCTCAAGCCGGCATTTTTCTGCAATGCTGCTAACACTACTGCTGTATCACCATTATAACATTTTCCGAACCTTTTTGCTACCTTATGAGTGCAAAGAAAGAGTTAATATTTCAAAAAACATCAACTCTTTCCCTGTTTTGTCTGTTTATTTATATTTTTCTGTCCCATTAGGCAGAAACTTTTTTGGGATCAATAACCAAATTCTTGTGCAAAATACAGTTTTCCACCTGTCTCATAGACAGCAATGCTGCAGGTCGTAAAATCTCCTGCCAGGATATTCGCTGCATGGGTGGGAGAAGCCATCCAGGCATCTACCACGCTCTGTGCGGAATCATATCCCTTCGCCAGGTTCTCACCCCACATCAGTTCACTGTTCACGGTATACCAGTCTCTGCCGTTCGGTCTGGTATGAGAGAATTTAGAAGCAGCTTCCTGTGCTCTTACCATAGCGCAGGACTCCAGTCCGTTGCTCCAGGTAAGCTCCGCAAGTCCATTCTCTGCTCTCTTCGCATTCACCAGTGCCAGTGCATCGGTTGCCATGGTGCGAAGTTCATTGGCCCGGGCGATCTCTGCTTCGCTCATGCCGGCACGTGTTACAGAGCCTGCCAATGCCACTGCTTCCTCATCGAACCATACGGTTCCGTCGCTGTCCGCCGGATCACGGCTGACAGAGGACAGATCTGCATTCCTGCCGCAGCCTGCCAGGCTAAGCATCATGATTACTGTCAGAATCAGACTCATCCATCTTTTTTTCATTTGTTTACCCTCTTTCATGAATTTTATGGTAAATATATGTCATTACTGTTCTTATTGCTTCTTCTTAAGGATAAGCCATGCTCCCAGGCCTGTCAAGGACAAGGCAAAACCAAGATTCCATGCATCGGAAGCGTCGCCGGTCTGCGGCCGTCTCGATGCTCCGAGGACTGCTCTGTCTGCCAAAGGTGTCGGATCATCCTCGATCGTCACCATTCTGCGGCGTCTCGCACCAAGTACCTGCGGTGCCTCGGGTGTTACAGGATCCGCAGGGGTACCGGGATCGTCAGGGGTGCCGGGATCATCCGGGGTTGGCGTCGTATCCGGAGCGCCCGGAGTCGGAGTAGGTGTCGGGTTGTTGTCAGGAGTTGTCGACGGTGTTGCCGTAGGCGTTGCCGTTGGTGTTGCCGTAGGTGTCACGGTCGGCGTAGGTGTCGGTGTCACGGTCGGCGTAGGTGTCGGTGTAGGCTCTTCACTGGGATGCCACTCATTTCCACTAAAGTGACACTCTGCTTGCGTTTGCAAATTTGCAGCTACAATTCTACCTGAATTATTTCCTGCTTCGAGAATCACCTTAGCACATGGTGCAAGAATCGTTCCTCTTGTAGTAGATAAAGTAATAGTTCCATCATATGTTCCAAAATTATACACTAACAAATTTGCATTATCTGCTTCCGGGTAATTATCAATGCCAGATGTGCTCTGTCCTACCAACTTAAAATTATTACCATCAGGTGTTATATTAAATACAACCGTTTTACCGTTTTCCACAGCTACTTTAGGTTCAAAATCCGAAATTCCATTTACGCGAAAAATATTCTGTCCATCATTCAAGGAAATCTCATTAGAACTCAATTCCGTTCCCATTGCATGCAAGTTTTCAGCATTTGTACGAATATCTGTAAATGCTCCTGCCAGATCGAACTGACCTCTTTCAATTTTTCCAATCTGCTCAGTGGTTCCTACATAAACTCCATTTACAAACCATTGATTACCTCTTTGCTCAAAAGAAGCTGATTTTAGAATCAGATTAGAACATCTAATATTGGAGCCTGAGCCTGTATATTCACCATCTACATAAATAGTACCTTTTCCTGTATAGCCAATGTTATTATAATATTTCAAACTGCCTGTGCAGATATTAGCTTCACTGTCACCGCTCTGCTCCGTAATTCCCTCTACAAAAATTCCATAGCCATTGGCAGCTCCTAAAACTCCAGCAATATCCACAGTCACCGCATTTACTGTCTCATTTGCTTCCGGTGTTACCTCCGGATCAGCTACTACATTTTCTTTCACAACAGCGTCACCACCGGATACAGACTCTTCCCCTACTACTGTAGCCGCTTCCTCTGCCTGTACCGTAAGTGTTCCGTTCCCTGCGACAGTTCCCACTACCAGCGCTGCCACCAGAACCTTTACGATTTTTTCTTTTACATACTTACTAAGTCTACTCATCTGATTTCTCCCTTATATGAAACCCCATGTGTTACTCCCAACGCACTTAAACGTTTTCGTTCTTCTTTACATCTATTAAGACTATAGGTCTCATAAAAAAGGTTCAGATTTTTTATTAAATTTGTGATTTATTGCTTATTTTTGTTCTCTGGTTGTCCATTTGTGGTACCAATGTCCTAATAGGCGGCCGTTTCTGTCAGTACTCCATGGAGCAGTGCTCTCCGCTTCGTGCCTGCGGAACCATAGCAGGTAGACAGCGACACAATGTTCCCTCTGGCGCTTAAGTCCACATCCGAGGCATACAGGGAATGTTCCGTCGCCCACTGCACGTAATCGTCATAGGAAGCATCCGAGGTAAAGGTTGCGAAGCGGTCGCTGGTGCTTCTGGTCTCGTAAAAAGCAAAGATTTCATAAATATAGACCTTATCTTCCGTATAGATATAAAAATACGGATCCTCCTTACAGCTTACCGTCCCCTTCAACAGATTTTTAAAACTACCGAACATGCTCTCATCCCGCATATTATGTCCGAAGACGAAGGTGTTCCGGTCCGACCAGTCCGCCGAAGCCTCACAATCCATGAAAATACATCCGGCATTTACACTTTCTCCCTCAAAGGAATGCTTCAGATAATAATTATTGTCGTCGCCCTGTACCACCGGATAGCTGATGTCAAGTGCCGGAAAATAAAGCCAGCCTCTGAAATCCGGGTTGGTCTTCTTGAGATTTGCAAAATCAATCTGCAGATCTGGGTAGTTTTTCACTTGTACTTCTTCTGTCTCCTCCACCTTAGGCTCTTCCACCACTACCTCCTGCCTGATGGCATCATATTCGCTTTTCGCCTTTTGCTCCGACAGATAGGAATACAGGCTCATCCCTCCGGTGATCAGAACTGCTGCCGCCAGTATTGCTGTGATGATATTTTCCACTTTCTTATTCTTCATGTTTGTCCCCTTTTTGCATCTGTCTGAATTTACTAATGATTATAACTTATTTTTAAGTATTCGTCTTTACGAAAGACTCATTTTTTGATATTTTTAAGTTGTGATCATAAAACTATTGGGGGGAATTATATCTTATGATACATTTTTTTGCTATCCTTTCACTGCTTCTGTGCGGTGTCTGCTATACCGGTTTCCAAAAAGGGGAAGACAAACATAATTCCCAAAACATTACCCGGTTCGTCTGGATCATTTTCGGGGCTGCCCTGCTGCTTCGTCTGATCCTTGCTTATACCACCCACGGTTTCGGCAATGATATTGCCTGTTTTGCTGCGTGGGCTGACCGGATCTTCTCCGTAGGTCCCGGGGCATTCTATTCCGCGGAGACTTTTACCGATTATCCGCCTGGATTCATGTATGTCCTGTATCTCATCGGGGCGCTGCGTTCCCTGCTTGGGATCCCTTATTATTCCAGCCTGCATATCATGCTGTTAAAGCTGCCTGCTATTCTGTGCGACATGGCCTGCGGCTATCTGCTCTACAAAGAGGCGACAAAAAGACTGCATTTTTCCGAAATACAATCTGTATGTGTAGCTTGTGCTTACCTATTCCAGCCGGCAATCATCCTGAATTCTTCCTGCTGGGGGCAGGTGGATTCCGTTCACACCCTGGTGGTGATCCTGATGTGCCTGTTTCTTATGGACGGCAAAATGCTTCCGGCTTATGCGATCTACGGTATTGGAGTTCTGTTAAAGCCGCAGACACTGATCTTCACTCCCGTCCTTCTGGTCGGCATTTTGGATCATGTATTTTTGCAGGATTTTTCCTGGAGAAAATTTTCTTATAATCTGTGTGGCGGTCTGGCTGTGATCTGCGGCATGCTTCTGTTGTGCGTTCCCTTTGGTCTGGATGCCGCCACCTCGCAGTATACTTCCACGCTGGGTTCCTATGAATATGCGGCGGTTAATGCCTATAATTTCTGGGGGCTGTTAGGCATGAACTGGGTGGACCAGAACACGATCTTTCTGTTCCTTCCCTGCCGAACCTGGGGATCCATTGCCATTGTGCTGATCGTTCTTTTTACTTTTCTGATTGCCTTGCGTTGCCGAAAAGAACCTTCACGCTATTTTTGCCTCGGTGCTTTTATCATTCTGACTATGTTCCTGTTTTCTGTCAGAATGCACGAACGCTATATGTATCCGGGACTTGCACTGCTACTGTTCTGCTGTCTGTATAAACCCGCCGGCTCCCTGTGGAAATGCTATGCCGGTTTCGCCGCGCTGCATTTCTACAACACTGCCAACGTGCTGTACCATTACGATCCGCAGAACTATGACCGCAAGGCTCCCATAATTCTGCTGGTATCCGCAGGCATGTTATATTGTCTGTATGATTTCTACAAAATCATCTGGAAATATTATGTCCATGGAGAAGCGGTACCTGTTGCTGCCGGCACAAAAGGGCATGCCGGAGCAAACCGCAGTTCTTCTACAGTCTCCGGTGCCGGACTATGGCAGCTGTTCCGGGAACATTTTCTGTCTCCTTTAGAACCCACGCCTTCCGAAAAACGTCTGCGCTTCACGAGAGCAGACCTGTGTCTGTTGCTGGCAATCTGTGCTCTCTACAGCTTTTTTGCACTCTATGACCTGGGCGACCGCAAGGCTCCCGAGACAACCTACGATATGACACAGAATCAGGTCATTGAACTGGAATTTCCGGAAAATACAGCTCCCGTTACCCTGGCAAGTTACATCGCGCCCTGGCATCAGCGGCATTTTACGGCTGAAGTCCGTAGCTCAAAGGCCGAGGACTGGACGTATCTGGGCGAGATCATTCTGAATAATGTCTTCACCTGGCAGGATGTGTCTTTGGAAGATCTGACCCGGCAGGCAGGCGTAACCGACGCCCGCTGCCTGCGTCTCACACTGACCGATACGGATGCGTCTCTGATCGAGCTGGTCTTCACGGATGCGGACGGTGAAATCCTGCGCCCTGTGAATGCCTCTGCTTACGAGACTTTGTTCGATGAGAGCGATTGCTACCCGGAACGCTATTCTTTCCGTAACAGCATGTATTTCGATGAGATTTATCATGCCCGTACGGCTTATGAATTCCTCCACGAACTGCCCACTTATGAAAATACGCATCCGCCCCTGGGCAAAATTCTGATCTCTGTGGGTATCGCTATTTTCGGGATGAATCCCTTCGGCTGGCGGATCATGGGTACTTTATTTGGCATCGCCATGCTGCCCTTCCTCTATCTGCTGGGGAAGAAAATGACCGGCAATACCCCTGCAGCGGCTCTCGCCTGCTTCCTGTTTGCCTTTGATTTTATGCATTTTACACAGACGAGGATTGCAACGATCGATGTCTATATCACGTTCTTCGTGATTGCCATGTACTATTTTATGTACAGTTATTGCTCCATGAGTTTTTATGACACGCCACCACATAAGACCTTCCTTCCATTAGGATTGTGCGGTGTCTGCATGGGGCTTGGCATTGCCTGCAAATGGACCGGTGTCTATGCCGGATGTGGTCTGGCACTGCTGTTTTTCGCGCATTTGCTGCGTCGCTACCGAGAATACCTTTATGCCAAAGCACATCCCGGCAAAAGCACAAACGGTATCGATCATAAATATATAGTGAAGAATTTCCCTAACGATACGATCAAGACCATCGATTTCTGTCTGACCTTTTTCGTATTGATCCCGGTAGTGATCTATCTGCTGTCCTACCTGCCGTTTGTGAATACTACTCATCCCGGCCTGCTTGACCGTATGCTGGCGAACCAGACTTCCATGTTCAATTACCACAGTGGCCTGGAGGCGACACATCCCTACTCTTCCTCCTGGTATGAGTGGCCGACCATGGTACGTCCGATCTGGTATTATTCAGGATATGTGACCGATGCAATCAAAGAGGGGATCAGCGCTTTCGGCAATCCTGTTGTATGGTGGATCGGTATTCCGGCATTTATTTACATCCTGTACCTGTTAATTCGCAATAATGCGTTTCTCTGTTCTCTGACAGGACACACAAAAACAGAGAGCTCCACAGATACTGCAATTACCCTGTCCCACAGAGAATATGCAACAGCTGCTTTTCTGGCAGTCGGCTACCTGGCACAGTACCTGCCCTGGTTCTTCGTCACCAGGATCACTTTCATCTACCACTATTTCCCCAGTGTTCCTTTTGTGGTACTGATGATCGTGTACAGCCTGATGCAGTGGAAAAAACATGTATCCGACCGCGCCTTTGTTATCGGCTGCTGCGCTTATGCCACGGTGGCGTTTGCCCTGTTCCTGCTGTTCTATCCGGTATTGTCCGGACAGCCGGTGGATGTGGATCTTGTTATAAAATACTTACGTTGGAAACCGACCTGGGTATTGATCTCGGGTTAAATGAAAGGCAAGAGACTATTATGACCATTCTTCTGAATACCATCTTCATTTTATTTATAGGAATATGGTTTGTTCGCTTTTTTGTTGAAATGGATGTTCCGGAAAAATACAGAGTTTCTCGATTTTTTCAAAATACAACAGACTATAAAGGAGAAGGTCTGACGAAAAAAGACGTTCTCCGGATTCTGTTTTTGGCTTTTCTGATCCGTGTACTGATATATTTTGCAAGTGTGCTTATCTATTTGGTGCAATCAGATTTTTTATCACATGCAGCTGCATTTTCCTGGAATGATTTTTTCAATCTGTGGAATAAATCTGATGCCCAGCATTATCTTGATCTCGCGGAAAAAGGATATGTCAATTGCACAGAAGTAACGGAATGGTCTGGCAGAGAAGAGCATCTATTTCTCGTCTTCTTCCCGTTATATCCCTGGTTCATCCGCTTCTTTCACTTTTTTGTGAACAGTTATGCGGTGGCTGCATTTGCTGTTTCCATCATTTCTTTTTGTGTGGGCTGTGTCTTTTTCTATGGTGCTGTAAAGGAGGAATACGGAGCTTCCATTGCCGAGAAATCATTGACTTTGTTATTGTTATACCCGTTTTCTTTTTTCTTCGGAGGAATCATGACAGAGAGCTTGTTTTTCTGTCTGATTTCTGCGGGTTTTTTCTATATCCGCAGGCATAAATGGCTGATTGTGGGGCTGATTGGGCTTTTAGCATCCCTCTGTCGTATTCAGGGTGTTATCCTTTTAGGCGTCGGTATAGTTGAATTTCTAATATCTTCTCAACTAATTCGGATGATTCAGGAGGGGCAGTTCAAGGGCTTTCTGAAATACTTTTTTACAGAGGCCGTCTGGCTGTTTCTGATTCCCATCGGGAACCTTGTGTACTTAGGGCTTAATTATCAGATCACCGGCAATGCTTTTCAGTTCACTGTTTATCAGAAGAATCACTGGTATCACACCACTACCTGGTTCACAAATTGTGTAGCGGAAATTATGCGTTATATTTCCGGTCAGGTCTCTGATACCACGCTTCTCATATGGTATCCTGAACTGATCCTGTTCGTTGTGGCTGCTGCACTGCTTCTCTATTCTCTCCGGACCCAGCCGCTGAAATACAGTGCCTATCTCCTGGTCTATACCCTGATCAATTACTCTGTCACATTTCTGATCAGTGGTGGGCGGTATATGCTGAATGCACTTCCTCTTTTTTTCTTTACCGCCGCATTACTTAATAAACACAAACTGTTGTATCAATTGCTGTGTTTTGCATCAGCTTTATTATATGGGATTTGCTTTACCGCTTTTCTCACGGGTGGTGCGATTTATTGATTTTGTCCCTATTTACATTTGTGTGTCTGATTTATCAACAGTATAATTATACATTTCACGAATTGCGTATGCAATTAGAAAATCAAGTAGTCCAAATTTAAATACAATACCATAAGGCTTTCCAGATAATCTGGGAAACAGTAGTAATGATTAGTGGCATTTCGTACCAGTATCAAAAGCCTTTGACCATATATTTACAGACCAAGAGCTTTACGAAGAATACAACCTTACTGATGAAGAAATAAATATCATAGAATCAGTCATCAAAGAACGAAAATAACAATACCAATACCCTTTGTCATGTGGTAAAGTAAGGAAAAACCTATTATGAAACCTAATGGAGGATTGGACATGAAAATTTTGAAAAGTATTCTTAATTATATTCCATTAGCCACGTTTATCATATTTGTGGTTACTGATGGAATTATTTCTTTAACATCGGCATTAATTTTTGTTATTTCCACGATTGGTCTACTGATTAATTGGAAAAGAAAAAAACCAGCGATGAAGAATTAAGAAAATTCCAATTTATCAATTACAGGTGACATTGAAAGAGTCAGCCCATTCAAGGTGCTGGCTCTTTCAAAAATTCTATTCTAATAAATTCCACGACAACTTAGTGTAAAACGAACTCCCCATTATGGAAAAATGAATAGAAAATGTATAAAAGTGGCAAAAACGAATAATTATAAGGGTTTATGCATTACTAATCAATTTTCTGTCATTTTCATAATCTCTTTATTATTCGTAAATTATACTATTTTAAGCATATACAACGATATTCTGATGGTGTTAAATGATAACGCTTTTTAAACAATCTACAAAAATAATCCACATTATGGAATCCGCTTTCATAAGCAATTGTTTTTACTTTTTTATTCGTATTTTTCAATAACCAGGAAGCTGTCTGTAAACGATACCCAATCAGATAATCAACCGGCGTAGTGTGTAAAAATCGTCGGAACAAATTAAGTGCTGTACTTTTGCTGACTCCTATATGTGAAGCTATTTCATTCAGCGACAGCCCATGGTTATAATTTTCATGTATATATTGCATCATTAACTGTACTCTTTTCTGTGCAGCCTCATCGACTGTCTGCGCCTCTTCTTTACCGGATATCTTTACATTTTCATAAAAAATCAACCATAAATTCTGCAACAATGCAAAAGTAGCAAGCTCCCTTATTTTCTCATTCTCCTGTATTTCAATTATTTTTATCATAATTTGTATAATTTTTACCTGCCATGATTCATCAGTTCTAAAACATTGAAAGGATATATTCGATGAAATGATTGGCAAAACATATTTTTTATAGATTAAACTGTTCTCCGGCGCAATAAATTCAGGCATGCATACAAAGTTAGGAATAACACCACCAGATGATGCATAAAACTGATGCAATATTTTAGAATTTATAAAAATCGCTTCTCCTTCTGACAATATAATCTGTTTTTCGCCTATCCCACATGTAACTTGTCCGGACTCGACATATAAAAACTCAAATTCCCTGTGCCAGTGCCATTCAATACAATGAAAATCAAACAGTTCCAGATTATCATAATAATACTGGAATGGATAAGCACTGCTTCCGTGCGGTTTGATTTCCATGAATTCCTCGTCTGTAAGTATTTTATTATATGTTTTATTGTAATCCATCCCCATATCTCATTCTTTCTTTTTTACGATATTATACAGTATTTATATGATTTAATTCAATGTATATATCTAATATTTGTTATATAATCAAACAAAAAAAAGAAACGAGGTATTCTTATGATTTTTAAACGGATGAATGAAAGTGCAATTAGGGGGTGGAAAATAGAGAATGAGTACTGTAAAGAAAAATGACTACAATAAAACAAAAACAGCCTGTTATATGGGTTTTATCACACAGGCTATTGCGGCGAATTTCGCACCGCTTCTTTTTTTGAAATTTCATAATGACTATAATATTTCTCTCGGCAATATTGCTTTAATATCCACTTTTTTCTTTTTCACACAGCTTCTGGTGGATCTGTTTTGTGCTAAATTTGTAGATTATATTGGATATCGTGTCTGCATTGTTGCATCAGAAATATTTGCTTCACTTGGTCTGGTTGGACTGGCATTTTTACCTGAGCTTTTACCTGATCCTTTCATTGGAATTATATGCAGTGTCGTTATATATGCTATAGGAAGCGGCTTAATCGAAGTGCTTTGCAGCCCTATCATTGAAGCCTGTCCATTCGAAAACAAAGAAGCAACTATGAGCCTGCTCCATTCATTTTACTGTTGGGGAGCTGTTGGAACCATTTTGGTTTCCAGCCTGTTTTTTCTGATATTTGGAATAACCAGTTGGAAATGGCTTGCCGTGATATGGGCACTCATTCCGGCAGTTAATACTTATAACTTCATTACCTGTCCGATTGAACACCTGGTTGACAATGGCACCGGTATGGGAATCAAGAAGCTATTTTCCAAACCGTTTTTCTGGGTTGCGATTTGTCTGATGATCTGTTCCGGAGCTTCTGAACTTGCAATGGCTCAATGGGCATCTGCTTATGCGGAATCTGCACTTGGATTATCAAAAACACTGGGGGACTTAGCAGGTCCATGTATGTTCGCAATCACAATGGGAATCAGTCGTATGATTTTTGGAAAATATGGAGAACGACTGGATTTAATGAAATTTATGAGTTGTTCCGGCATATTATGTGTTATATGCTATCTTCTTTCTGCCTTGTCGACTAATCCGATTATAGGACTTATAGGTTGTATTTTATGTGGATTTTCAGTTGGCATTATGTGGCCGGGAACCATCAGTATCTCTTCAAAAACTTTTCCAAAAGGTGGAACGGCTATGTTCTCTCTCCTTGCCATGGCGGGAGATTTAGGCGGCAGTATTGGGCCTGGAATCGTTGGTCGTATTACCCAGTATGCGGAAAATAATATCCGGATTGGCATGGGCTGCGGACTTATTTTTCCGGTAATTCTATTATTTATGCTGTTTCTTCTACACCAAAAAAATAAGTGCAAGCAGAAATAGCACTGTATAAAGCAAACATAAAACTACCCAATAAAATTTCATATCTTCAGACAGCTTTATTGGGTAGTTAAATCATCATTTTAAGATATTATATTTTTATTTTCAGCTTTTCAAATTATATATATGTTAAATAGTGCTGTCTTTTTCACACATTAACTAAAAATGAATGCGGCAACACTCTGGTGATAACAGGCAATGAGCCAGTGCGTACAGTATTTTAATATCCCTGCAAATAATCAGTCTCCATTTTTTCCATTTTCTTACACCATTCTCTTTCCTCGATGCCTTCTGCACATAGCCTAATGTTAATACTATGTACCATAGAGATGATATTCTTATATAACTCATAATCTCTGGCACTATTCATCGCCTTAGCTGTAAAATCCTTGTCCAGTTTCACATAACTTGGATTGCTGTTGTATGATTAGTGATCCGCACATTCCCTGGACAATCCCAAGTAGCCAATATAGCAAAAGACCTGGATTCCGTTTTTGATGTGGAATCCAGGTCTTCTATTTGTTGAACAAACCTGCTTGCTCATAGTTTTTAATAAAAGTGTGATGATCCTGTATTGAAATCCGTATATTTTTGTGATTGGGGTTGTATTTTTTGACTTCTCCGCATATAATAAAAATGTGATTAAGAAACACAAAACCTCCAATAAAAGTGTGAAGGAGTGTGTCTATGGAACGATTGATTTTGAATAAGCTGCTGGCCTGGAAGAATTCTCCCTATCGCAAGCCCCTGATTTTGAAGGGTGTGCGCCAGGTGGGTAAGACTTGGATTCTGAAGGAGTTCGGCAGACGCTATTATGAAAATACCGCCTATTTCAACTTTGACGAGAACGAAGAATACAAGCAATTCTTTGAAACTACAAAAGATGTTGACCGTATTCTGCAAAATCTGATGCTGGCAAGCGGTCAGAAGATAGTACCGGAAAAGACTCTCATTATCTTTGATGAGGTGCAGGACTGCCCCAAAGTTATTAACTCCATGAAATATTTCTGCGAGAACGCACCACGGTATCATATTGCCTGCGCCGGTTCTCTGCTGGGCATTGCCTTGGCGAAGCCGTCTTCTTTCCCGGTGGGCAAAGTCAACTTCATGCAGATTGACCCTATGACCTTTACCGAGTTCCTGCTGGCAAATGGTGATGAGAATCTGGCTAAGTATCTGGAAGCAGTAGATAACCTTGAGCCGATCCCCGATGCATTCTTCAATCCGCTTTACGAAAAGCTCAAGATGTACTATGTCACCGGTGGTATGCCGGAATCCGTTAAGATGTGGACGGAGGCAAGGGACGTAGTAGCTATGCAGGAAGCACTATCCGGTATTATCGGTGCTTATGAGCGTGATTTTGCAAAGCATCCTAATATCAGCGAATTCCCGAAGATTTCAATGATCTGGAAATCGATTCCTTCTCAACTTGCGAGGGAAAACAAGAAGTTCATTTACAAGGTAGTCAAGGAAGGGGCCAGAGCCCGTGAGTATCAAGATGCATTACAGTGGCTGGTGGATGCCCGACTGGTGCATAAGATCTACCGCAGCTCCGCTCCTGGCCTTCCGGTAGCTGCTTACGATGACCTCTCAGCCTTTAAGATTTATTTGGTGGATGTTGGTTTGCTCCGCCGTCTGGCGCAGTTGGCACCTACAGCCTTTGGGGAAGGCAACCGCCTTTTTACTGAATTCAAAGGTGCATTAACCGAAAACTTTGTGCTGCAGACTTTAATTACTCAGTTTGAAGTCATGCCCCGTTATTGGAGCCAAAACAACCCACCTTATGAAGTGGATTTCCTCATTCAGCGGGAAAACGACATCTTCCCCGTTGAGGTCAAATCCGAAGCCAACACAACTAGCAAGAGCATGAAGAAGTTCAAGGAACTGTTCCCTGATAAGGTCAAGCTCCGCATCCGTTTCTCATTGGATAATCTGAAACTGGACGATGATGTGCTGAATATCCCGCTGTTCATGGCAGATCAGGCGGATCGATTGATAGGATTGGCGTTGGAACAAATTCAGAATTAAATGCAAACGCTATAATAATGAAGCCTCCGCTAGAATCAAAACCAACGGAGGCTTTACAAATTATTTCAGGAAAACACAGCTGGCACATCATAGATTCCAAGAAAGGAGCAAAGGCAAGTGCAATCCTGTATTCTATTGCAGAAACAGCGAAAGCCAATGGGCTGAATCCTTTTGAGTATTTTAAGTTCCTGATGGAACAACTGAAAGAGTATCCCCGAAATGATGTTCCAGAGGAAGAACTCAAAAAACTTATGCCATGGTCGGAAACGCTTCCTGATTGCTGCAAACAATTGAAGAAACAGAGTTAAAAATGCCATCTGATTTCAGGTGGCATTCATTTTTAGTTAGTGCGGGTTATTTACCTGATACATAAGAACCTTTACTATATGTACTGCGAATCCAATCTTTTTGAATCTGTCTTATTCAAATATGAAGTTGTTGTATTCTATACTGATACATCAATAGAATTACGAACTAGCCTATTACCATTTTTGACAAGTGTTGCTTCCACTAATTCTCTTGTGACATTATCAAGAATACTTGTATCAAATTTTTGTCCCGGTTTCCAATTTGGATTAGCTGCTTTCACTGCTGCATACATAGCGGATCTATACTGTCGTTCATATTGTTCTAAAGTCCATTTAAAATTTTCTTACTATTCAATTTTATTCACCCCTAACTTAATCAAAATGATACCCGTGTTCTCTTAACACACAATATTCCTTTAACTGTATTTCACATGTTAGCTTAACTTTTTCGCAGCGCTCCATGCGCTTCTCTGCCTATAATTCGAATGTTTGTCATAAGCAGGACATGACTTGTAACAGAAAGGGCAATCATTCTCATGCCATTTATTAGGTCTGGCTTTGATACGGATGTGTTTCACGCCATCCTCATCAGAGTAAAGATTAAAATTTTCTATCAAGAGAATAAAGTATTGACAAAATTTTGTGGGGCGGGGTAGAATAATGGTAATAAATTCCAAAACATAACGCATTGGTGCCTTTCGCAGAAAGGAGAAAAATAAACATGAAAAAGAGAAAGAACTTGGGAAAAAAGTTAGTAACAATGCTAGTGTCTGTAGGCCTTTTTGCAGTTTTGATTACAGTCTTGAATTTAATGGCATTACAAGCTATTCGAGGAAAGAATAATGTGCTTATAGAACAGTTTGAACAATATGAAAAAGCAGTGGAAAATAATGATACCGCGGTTTTTGAAACAGCAAAAGGAGAAGTGGAAGAAGCCATCAGACATAGCAACTACAGAATAAATGGAAGCATCATTTTTGATCTTGCACTTGTGGTAGCTGATATTATTGTAATCGTACTTCTTTCGATTGTTATTAATAAGTCCATTGTTCGTCCGGCAAAAAAAGCAAAGAATGATTTGGATGATATCATTTTAGGTATAGAATCAGGACAGGGTGATCTTACGTTAAGAGTATTTGATGAAACCAGTGATGAAATTGGTCAGCTTGCAAATGGTGTCAACCATTTTATTGAAACATTACAAAATCTTATGGTAAAGATTCAGAGTGTATCAAAAGATATGAAAAAATCTTCCTATCTTGTACAAAAAGAGGCGGAATCTTCAAATATGAGTGCAACCAATGTGAGTGCAACATCGGAAGAACTTGCAGCATCCATGGAAGAGGTATCTGCTTCTCTATATGATTTAGCCCAAGGATGTAATAATCTGCTAGAGAAAATGGCAGGCATGAATGAGGATGCTAAGAACTCTGCAATGAAGTTGCATGAAGTGAAGCTTACTGCAGAAAATAGCTATAAAGAAGCGATTGCATCAAAAGAAAAAACAGTAGAAACATTTGATGGCATTGAAAAGGATGTCGCGGAGGCAGTAGAAGCATCTAAGTCTGTAAATGAAATTGCAAAACTTACAGAAAATATCTTAAATATCGCAGCACAGACAAATCTTCTAGCACTTAATGCATCGATTGAAGCAGCAAGAGCAGGGGAAGCAGGCAGGGGCTTTGCCGTTGTTGCAGATGAAATCAGACAGCTTGCAGATAGTTCACGTGAGACAGCAAACAATATTCAGGAAATCAGTGGAAAAGTTATTGAGGCAGTAAACAAGCTGTCTGCAAATGCAACGGAAATGATTCGTTTTGTAGATGAAAAGGTAGCACTTGATTATGACAACTTTGTAAAAATTATTGGAAATTATGATGCTGATTCTGATCAGGCAAGTAATACATTTAACGAGTTTGCAGTTAAGTCAAAAGATAGCTTAGGTGCAATGAATGATATGAATGAAGGTATCAATAACATTTCTATAGCGATTGAAGAATCTGCAAAAGGTGTTACAGACGTAGCACAAGAGATATCACAACTTGTAACAGCAATTTCAGCAATTACAGTGCAGGCGGACGAAAATAAGAGCCTTTCGGAAGATTTATCGGATGAAGTAGCAAAATTTGAAAAAGTTTAACTAACAGATTTTTATTATGAGAAAAACTGTATTAGGTAAATAACCCGCACTAACTAAAAATGAATGCCAGAATAAGCACAAAGGCATAGCCCCATTACGGGTTCTATGCCTTTGCGTTTTCCGGAAGATTGTCATTAACTGCATCAAATTCAAGATTCTGTTCCCGGCACCATTCGACAGCTTTCGACAGAGCTTCGCCGGCGCGGCAGGTCCAGAGAATGAGTTTGTTGCCGTTGCGTTTCCATTCCTGGAGATATTCAATCAGTGCATGGTTGGGTTGACCAAGCTCCGGTCATTTGCTGTAACACAGGGTCCCGTCAAAATCAACAGCGATGGTCTGGAAATCCAACTGTTTTTTATTGTTCATTCGGCTCATCTCCTTTAGCTGGTGTCTGCTGTATACCCGGATGATAGCAGAACAGGCTTGTTACCGGCTTATGGAAAAAGTCTGCAATCTTCATGGCATAAAACAGGGAAGGGATATGCTGTTTTGACTCGATATTGGCAATAGTTTTCAGGCTGATGCCGGTTGCTGATGCAAGTTCTTTCTGGGTAATGCCAAGATCTGCCCTGGCTTCAACAAGTCTGCAGGTAATTGTGTCTGTCACAGTGTTTATGTCTATATCCATATCAGTATTCATATATATGCACCTCCAAATTCAGAATTATTCAGGTCTGTTCCGCTATAATAATCCTACAGTTTTAAGTGTCCCAAAAAAAAGGACTTATGAAAGAACACGGCCGAATATTTTGAAGGAACTGTTCTCTGTAACCGGGATTGGATCATATTTTTTATTCAGTGATATGAGGTAGGTTCCGAGTCTGTTATTCTGAAATTTCTTCACATATGCGTTTCCATCAAGATAGAAGATACCTATTTCGCCATTATCAAGGCATGCTGTCTGTTCAATCCAGATGAGATCCTTATTATGGTATTTAGGTTCCATACTGTCACCATCTACATATACGCCAAATGTGGCAGCCTCCGGAATGTCAGGAGAGGAGAATATCTCATATTCGTCACCATCAAGAAAAGAGCCGGTACCAGCGGAAACGGTATTGTAAAATACTTTTCTTTCCCTGATCACATGGATAGGAATGATCTCTGCCGGTTTATAGTTGCCGGTACTTTCCAGATCGCTGATATATTCAAGCACCTTGTTCATTCCATTTTCATTCAGGTTCCGGAATGGATTAAGAGGACTCTGACCGATAAAATCCGTATAGATATCATAAATTTCGAGTATTTCACATAAGGCAAGAAACTGTCTGGCATTTGGTGTTGCTGTGCCAAGTTCCCAGGCACTGATTGAATTCTGCTTTACATAGATATCATAGTTTTCCAGTTCTTTTGCAAGCTGGCTCTGGTTCAGCTTGTGTTCTTTTCTGTATTTAGCAATGGTCTTTCCTAAATCTTTCATAGTATTATGCCTTTCTAAGTAATCATATCAGGTATGATCTCCCTATGCGGGATATATCAACTTTAGCACAGGAATCCCTAAAAAGCAATTGAAATATCAATAATATTGATAATATGCAATAAATTACCATTGAACAGCAATATAAAAAGTATTATATTATGCCATGTAGACGGATGGCATATCATCCGGCAGCAGGAAAGAAGGTGATTCAGTGAACCGGACAATACTGCATAGTGATTGTAACTGTTTTTATGCATCAGTAGAGCTTCTGCATCATCCGGAGCTTCGGGGAAAGCCTGTAGCAGTAGGAGGTGATCCTGAGGCGAGACATGGAATTGTGCTGACCGCTGATTATACAGCCAAGAGATATGGTGTAAAAACCGGAATGGCATTATGGCAAGCAAAACAGGTATGCCCGGACATAACATTTCTTCCCCCAAGGATGGACCTGTATCTCAGATTTTCCAGAATGGCACAGGAAATTTATGCTGACTATACAGATAAGAGGGAACCATACGGAATTGATGAGTCCTGGCTGGACGTGACAGACAGTGCAACTCTCAAGGGAGACGGATTTCACATTGCACAGGAAATAAGCAGCAGGATGAAAAAAGAACTTGGCATTACGGTGAGCGTGGGTGTGTCGTTCAACAAGATATTCGCCAAGCTTGGATCTGATTATAAGAAGCCGGATGCCATTACTACTATGTATGAGGATGAGTTTCAGAGAAAAGCCTGGTGTCTTCCAGTTTCTGATCTGTTATATGTGGGAAATGCAACGAATAAAAAGTTATATAGCATGGGAATCCGGACTATCGGAGATCTGGCAAAATCTGATGAAACCCTGCTGGTCAGAAAATTTGGCAAGATGGGAAGTATTCTGTGGGCTTTTGCTAATGGATATGATGAATCTCCGGTAAAGCTGGAAAACACATCAGCTCCGGTCAAGTCCGTAGGCAACAGTATAACAACGCCCAGGGATATGGAAACAGATGAAGATGTCAAGATTGTGTTATACATTCTGGCAGAAAGTGTAGCGGCAAGACTCCGGGAGAATGGGTTCCGGTGCCGGACTGTTGAGATCAGTGTCCGTGACAAAGAACTGTTTCATTTTTCAAAACAGGTAAAGTTGCAGGCTGCGAGCAATATTACCAAAGAGATTGCAGAGGCTGGATACAGGTTATACAAAGACAACTACAGACTACCGGCGGATGATAAGGAACTGAAAAGCAGCCGGCCAGAGTTTTTTCAAAAGCCACTGCGGAGCATAGGAATACGTGGAACGGATCTTGTGACAGATTATTTCTGGGAGCAGCTGGACATGTTCATGGATCCTCAGGCAAGAGAAAAACAGATGAAAATGGATGAGACGGTTGATATTATCCGCAAAAGATTTGGATTTTACAGTGTCCAGAGAGGGCTTATGTACAGTGACAGAATACTGTCAGCATGTGATGCAAAGTCTGATCATACGGTACATCCGCATGGGTACTTTGGATAGACAGGAGGGATTGAACTATTATGGAAAGCAGCAAGGTATATGTAAATGTCATGGCTGAATTTACAAATGACGGAAGGCTTCTACCAAGGAGCTTTATCTGGAAGGATGGCCATGTATATGAGATTCAGAAAGTAACAGATGTAAGAAGAGCGGCAAGCCTGAAAGCAGGCGGAGCCGGAATACGTTATACCTGTATTGTTGACGGAAAAGAGAGCCATCTTTTCTATGAGGACAACAATATGTGGTTTATGGAGGAGAGATAGTTTATTTAATGGTGTTATACCAGTCGAAAAGATCAGCAAGAAGGTCACAGGATGAATGGTGCGGACTTCGGCACATCGGAACTCATTTATTCAGAGAATATAATCATCAATGGTTTTCATTTCCCTTATCCGTTGAATGGTAGTAATAACATACAGAACAGGTACAGAATATAGGAAAATATCCCCATAATCTGTCCTTGGTACAAATAATAAAAAAATACTGATATGTGTTGGGTGTCTGGTATTATCTGGGAAAAATCACGCTAATATGTCCAAAATCTTCCACATATTACTCGGTTCTGATCTATAGAAGAAAATAGTATTCTATTATGGATGAAATGGAAGGAGTAATATGTCGAACGATAACGATAAAGACCAGGAATATCAAAAGAATATGGGTAAACGTCTGAGAAAGATACGAAAAGAGAATGCACTGTCTCAGGATGATGTTGCGGATGCTCTTGGTATATGCACAAAGCAGTATCAGAGCATTAATACACAATGGATGCTGAATTGGATAAATTATGTTTTGTTGCTGCAAAATGGGATCTGCAATTATCGAATCAGATAAGCGTTTATCGAAACAGATGTGCAATTATCGAATCAGATGAGCGTTTATCGAAGGAAACGGTGACAAAATTCGAAATATCGAAGGAAACCGTGACAAAATTTAAAATATCGAAGGAAACGGTGACAAAATTGCGTTTATCGACTGAGAGGGTGACAAAATTGCAAATATCGAAGGAAACGGTGTCATTTTGAAGAATATCGAAAAAAACGGTGTCAAAATTTCATGTGGCGGCAGATAGGAAATCCAATTATAATTAACAATAGATATAGAAAGCGAGGGGCAACATCATGAAAAAGATTATCAGAAACCGGATCAAGTGTAAAAAATGTGGAGAGATCATTGAGAGTACGAGCAGGCATGACTTTAAATTCTGTAAATGCGGTGCGGTTGCTGTTGATGGCGGAAAAGATTATCTGCGCAGAGTAGGAAGCAAAGACGATTATGAAGAACTGATTGAGTATGAAGGCAACGACGATGACGAAGAGTGAGAATCTGAGATTTGTCATGGACGAAAGCGGGAGACCTTATGAACCAGTTGAGCCTGAGTATGAGAGAGCGGTACAGGAGACACCGGAATCGCTGGCATTTGAGGAAGAGTTGATTCAAAGGTTTAGATTACAAGACGGTAAGAAATAAATTGAGGGAGGCGCATCATGAATTTATATATTAGCGATCTGCATTTCGGACATAAAAATGTAATACTATTTGAGCACCGACCGTTTTCAGATGTCGACACGATGGATTGGTCCTATGTCAAGATTTAGTACAAGTTAAAATGAGAAATTTCTCCCCATTTTAACCTGCCAGAAGCTCAGCCTCAGTGTTTGTTCTTTCATACACTTGTTCGAATTCGTTTGGCGACATATAGTTGCAATGGCTATGAATTCGTTTCGTATTGTAGAAAGCTTCCAGATATTCAAAAATCAACTGGTATGCTTGCTTATAATCTCGGATTTTAAAGCGATTGAGCCATTCACGTTTGATAACAGAATGAAAGGATTCAATGCATGCATTATCCCACGGAAAAGCTTTCTTCGAGTAGCTACGCTGCATATTTTCGGTTGCTTTTTTATATTCCTTTGCAACATATTGGCTGCCACGATCCGAATGGATAATTAATGGTTGATCAATATTTCGGCGAGCTTTGGCTTTGTTTATAGTATCAATCACGCAGGATACTTCCAGTGTTTCTGAAAGTGTCCAGGCTATGATTTTTCTGGAAAATAAATCCATAATACTGGTCAGATAGACAA
>OGEO01000786.1_pt1 | contig 25326 bp, 12 predicted proteins | sample 1570661 | NCBI WGS metagenome assembly OGEO01 (sample SAMEA2582142, study PRJEB24529) | metagenome | biome: Human gut stool | place: China | collected 2011
GAATCCCTCCTGGATCACCAAAGAAATAAGCGGATAGCTCGTAATGAGCTATCCGCTTTTTTGTGTTCAATCTGTATTACTAGCTGTAAAAAAGACAAAAAATAATTATTCATGCTATAATGTTAAAAATGAGCAAAAGATGAAGCGCGATTGTATTGTTGTAGAGGGATATTATTATGAATGATATAGAGAAAATATTTAAAGCTATAAAGTTAGATAAATATAGACCGAGTTCGACATCTTATTTTGATCCAGTGCGTAAATATTTTGTACCAAAAACACCTGAGGAAGAAGTGCGGCAAAAAACAATTGAATTTTTAGATACTCACTTAGGTGTACCGCTTAATAGGCTTCGGGTAGAAGAAGCTATGGCGCATGTTAAAAAGGGGGCTAGAGGTCGAGCTGATATTGTTGTTTATCGCGATGATGAAAAAAATAAACCGTTAATGGTAATTGAATGTAAAGCGCCAGAAGTTGACATATCATGTGATGAGGTACGTGAACAAGCCGAAAGATATAGAGATATTCTTAGTGCTGATTACATTATGCTGGTTAATGGTTGTAAACTTGTTATATATAAATATCAAAATGGAAAAAATTTTGAGCTTGTAGAGATTTCCTCGTATAAAGAGCTTTTAAAATCAAAAGTTTCTTTTGTTGAAAGGATTCCGCTTGAGCCATATTCTTATAAGGAAATCATGTCTTATGAGTTGCAAGAGAAGTTTACTCAAGTATATGTTGGATGTGAGACACCGAAGCTTATAAAATCCTTTGCTCTTAATTTTTTGAATTTGATTTTGCTTAAGCCCATAAACGAAGAAAATATTTTAGAAACGATTGGTGTTTTTGAGGATAGAGGAACCGGCCGAACTAGATTTGGGAATAGTGCTGGTTATAATTATCAGATTAAGACTCGTTTATTTATTGCAAAGGATAGAAAAAACAAAGATCAGATTTTGGGACTTAGTCTCTTTGGTAAATATTATAATACACAATTGAACGTATCTATTATGAATAGGGAACGACGTCATCATTCGTTGCAATTAAATATGGATAATTTTTGTGAGTATGATTATCGTACTGACAAAATAGTTATTACACATAATGGGACCCTATCAACTGGAAGAGGGGGATCTATAAGTAAATTTACTGTCATTGATTATGTAAAAAATAATGCTCCTGATTTAATCCGTGGTGAGGAAATATATCTTGGTTCCGTAGATAACTCTCGTTTATTAGAATGGAGCCAACCAGATGTGCAAAATTTTATAAAAAACTTATTCCGTTATGCTGTTCTTAGAGATGAAGTGCGTAAAAAATATAAACGTAAACGTAAACGTTCACGAACCAAAAAATAAATCATTATGTTTATTAAAAGACCATTCGTCGAATGGTCTTTTTGTTTTTATATAATCAAATCAAAAGTACAAATTTAATTATCTCTCACAAATCCAGTATTTATCTATATTTTTGCCATATAAATCTAATTGGTCAAAATAAAAGTCAAAAAAAGTCAAAAATTTTATCTTTGACCTATTGACTTTTTGACTTAATCAGATTATTATAATGTCATAAGGTTGAAGAAACCTAGAAATAAAGCAAGAAATTAAACAGATTTAAAAAGTCAAATTGATATACTTGTAGTAAAAAAGTGAGGTAATTTATATGAATAACAACTTTAATAACTTTGGTAGCGACTTCGGTAGCATGAATGATTTATTCAATCAATTGATGGGTAACATGGGTGGTTATTCCACAGAAAACCGTCGTTATAAAATTAATGGTCGTGAAGTGACTCCGGAAGAGTTTGCTTTCTATCGTCAAACTGGTCGTTTACCTTCTAATGAAGAAATGCAAGCTGCTCAAGCTGCACAACAAGGTAAAATGAAACAAGATGGTATCCTTGCCAAGTTAGGTACAAACTTAACGCAACAAGCTCGTGATGGAAAACTCGATCCTGTTATTGGCCGTAATAAAGAAATCCAAGAAACAGCTGAAATCTTAGCACGTCGTACTAAAAACAATCCTGTACTCGTAGGTGATGCTGGTGTTGGTAAAACAGCTGTCGTAGAAGGCTTGGCACAAGCAATCGTTAATGGCGATGTTCCTGCAGCGATTAAAAATAAAGAAATCATTTCTATCGATATTTCCGGTTTGGAAGCTGGTACTCAATATCGTGGTTCCTTCGAAGAAAATATCCAAAACCTTATCAAAGAGGTTAAGGCTGCTGGTAACATTATCTTGTTCTTCGACGAAATCCACCAAATCTTGGGTGCTGGTTCCACAGGTGATGGTCAAGGTTCTAAAGGCTTAGCAGATATCTTGAAACCTGCTTTGTCCCGTGGTGAAATGACTGTTATCGGTGCTACAACACAAGATGAATACCGTAACACAATCATGAAAAACGCAGCTCTTGCTCGTCGTTTCAATGAAGTTAAGGTAAATGCACCATCTCCAGAAGATACTTTCAAAATTTTACAAGGCATTCGTCCATTGTATGAAGCGCATCATAATATCGAATTGCCAGATGCTGTGTTGAAAGCAGCTGTAGATTATTCCGTACAATACATTCCTCAACGTAGCTTACCAGATAAAGCTATCGACTTGATCGATGTAACAGCAGCTCACTTGGCTTCCCAACATCCTGTAACTGATATTAAAACATTAGAAGCAGATATTGCAGAAGCTAAGGCAAAACAAGAAGAGTTTGCTCAAAAAGAAGATTATGAATCCGCTATTAATGAAAAAATGCGTATTCAAAAATTACAACAAGAAATCGACAAACACACTGATAACCAAAAGGTAGTGGCTAAGGTTAATGATGTAGCGGAAGCCGTTGAAAGAATGACTGGTATCCCTGTATCTCAAATGGGTGCATCCGATATTGAACGCTTGAAAGACATGAAATCTCGTTTACAAGCTCATGTAATCGGTCAAGATAAAGCAGTAGAAGCTGTATCTAAAGCAATCCGTCGTAACCGTGCAGGCTTTGACGAAGGTAACCGTCCAATCGGTAGCTTCTTATTCGTAGGTCCTACTGGTGTTGGTAAAACAGAATTGGCTAAACAATTAGCACTTGATATGTTCGGTAACAAAGATGCTATCATCCGCTTGGATATGTCCGAATACAGTGATCGCACAGCAGTTTCCAAATTGATTGGTGCTACAGCTGGTTATGTTGGTTACGAAGATAACTCCAACACATTGACTGAACGCGTTCGTCGTAATCCATACTCCATCGTATTGTTCGACGAAATCGAAAAAGCAGACCCTCAAGTTATTACATTACTTCTTCAAGTATTGGACGATGGTCGCTTAACAGATGGTCAAGGTAACACAGTAAACTTCAAGAATACTGTTATCATTGCTACATCTAACGCAGGCTTTGGTTATGGTCAAGATAATGACGATGAAAACAAAGTTGATGTAATGGAACGTATCGCTCCATTCTTCCGTCCAGAATTCTTGAACCGTTTCAATGCAGTTATCGAATTCAATCAATTGAAAAAAGAAGATTTGAAACAAATCGTAGATTTGATGCTTGATCAAGTTAATAAAACTTTAGCTAAAAAAGAAATCACTCTTGATGTAACTGAAGCAGCTAAAGAATTATTGATGGAACAAGGTTACGATAAAACTATGGGCGCTCGTCCATTACGTCGTGTTATCGAATCTGAAATCCGCGATAATGTAACTGACTTCTACTTGGATCACATCGATGCAAAACACTTGCTTGCTGATGTTGTAGATGGTCATATTGTAATTAGTGACAAAGATGCTGCTAATACATCTGATGATAAATCTGCAGATGATAAAGCTGCAGACGACAGCAAACAAGCTGATGATGCTGCATCCAAGGATAATAAATAATCGATAGGCTATCGACACTAATTAATGAATCCCTTACAACTCTCTCCATACACAAACTAATGATAGACCTATTGATACTGAAAGCATCCCACATAATGTGGGATGCTTTTTTGTGTCTTAATATGCATTTTAATATGTGTATTAATAAAGAAATTTTGTATATATGATAAAAATCATTGCTAATATATCGATTTATTTAGTATAATCATATCTATAAATTCAATATTCTATAGAATTTAAAAAAGAGATGAAGAAAGGGAGGAGATTATTGATATCACATTATGTAGATCTAAATAGCGATTTAGGTGAAAGTTTTGGCAACTACACATTAGGCATGGATAGTGAAGTGTTAAATCACGTCACAAGTGCTAATGTTGCTTGCGGATGGCATGCTGGGGATCCTCTCATTATGGATGCTACAGTTCGTATGTGCAAGGAGAAGGGCGTAGCCGTAGGGGCTCATCCTGGATATCCTGATTTAATGGGCTTTGGTCGTCGAGCAATGGCAGTCAATCCTGCAGAGGCTAAAGCATATATGATATATCAAGTTGGTGCATTGCAAGCCTTCTGTGATAGCTATGGCGTTACATTACAACATATGAAATTACATGGTGCTTTTTATAACACCGCGTGTGTAACTCCTGCATTGGCAGATGCTGTATTAGATGGCTTACAAGCGGTAAACCCTAATATTGCAGCTATGGTGTTAAGCGGTAGCTATATTGCTAAAGAAGCAGAGCGTCGAGGCATTCCTGTAATTCAGGAGGTCTTTGCTGATCGCGGTTATACTGATGAAGGTACATTGGTACCTCGTACAGAACCTGGCGCTTTCATCAAAGACCCTCAAGAGGCTCTTGAACGAGTTCTTATGATGGTTACAGAAGGCAAGGTTGTAACAAATACAGGTAATACTATTGATATTGTAGCCGATTCCGTATGCGTACACGGCGATAACCCAGAAGCGATAGCTTTCACAAATTACATCCGTGAAGGCCTTACAAAAGCGGGCGTTACAGTGGCTAATTTTCAAAACCGTAAATAGTAAAACTGCGATTTAAAATTAAGCAATACATAGCAAATACGTAATAAATAGTGAATACGTAATAAATAGTAAATACGTAATAAATAGTAAATACATAATAGATCGTTAATAAATAAGTTATTGTATGGAGGTTTTTATGAAACCAATTGCAGGTAAAGCGAGTTTATCTGTCCTCTTAGGGGCAGCTTTCTTGATGGCCACGTCCTCTATTGGGCCGGGCTTCATGTTACAAACGGCGGCATTTACAAATGATTTGAAATCAGACTTTGCGTTTGCCATCATTGTGTCTGTTATTTTTTCAATTATTGCACAGCTTAATGTGTGGACAATCATTGGCATATCTAAAATGCGTGGTCAAGATATTGCGAATAAAGTATTGCCAGGTCTTGGCTATTTCGTAGCATTCTTGATATCCCTTGGTGGTCTTGCTTTTAATATTGGTAATATTGGGGGCGCGTCCATGGGCCTAAACATAGTGTTTGGTATTGATACAACGACAGCAGCGGCTATTAGTGGTATTCTTGGTATTCTATTATTCGCATCTCCAAAAATGGGTGGTGTACTAGATAATACCGCTAAAATTCTTGGTACGGTAATGCTTGTATTGATTGCTTATGTAGCGTTTTCTACAAATCCACCAGTGGCTGAAGCGGTTACTCATGCAGTGGCACCAACTCATTATCCATGGCTTGCTACGATTACCCTTATCGGTGGTACAGTAGGCGGTTATATTACATTCTCTGGCGGTCATCGTCTTATCGATGCTGGTATTACCGGTCAAGAACATTTGACAGATGTACGCCGAGCAGCATTTATGGGTATGACTGTAGACGCGGTAGTTCGTATATTGCTATTCTTGGCGGTTCTTGGCGTTGTGTCCATGGGATATGTACTAGATCCTAAAGATCCAGCAGGTTCTGCGTTCTTACTTGGTGCTGGTGAAATCGGTCATAAATTATTTGGTATCGTATTCTTCTGTGCTGCGTTGACTTCTGTTGTAGGGGCAGCCTACACATCCGTATCCTTCCTTAAAACCTTGTTCAAGGTAGTGGAACGGTATGAAAAATTGACCATTATGGCCTTTATCTTTATTTCCACATGCATTCTAATCTTTATTGGCAAACCGGCTACGCTGTTAATCGTGGCAGGTTCTGTAAATGGCTTGATTCTGCCGATTACATTAGCTGTGATGCTTTTTGCTACTCATAAATCTGACATTGTAGGCGACTACAAACATAATAAACTGTTATACTATACAGGATGGATTGTAGTACTTGTAACAGCATACATTGGTGTTACATCCTTACAAGGTATTGCTAAATTACTAGGTTAATTTGATAGTTGTGAAAGTACCATTATTTTCGTTTGAAGGTAATGGTTCTTTCTAGTTATAAGAGGAGGTACCTATGAAACCTACAATTTCACCTGTAGGAGATTGCGCTATCTCTATTGATTTTGGTCAGGTGATAGAGCCAAAAATTAATCGACATATTCGACAAACTATAGAGCGAATTCAAGCGTTACAACTAGATGGGATTATTGAATTAGTTCCTACCTATTGTGCGTTACTCGTGCAATACGATGCTATGCTCTATTCCTATGCAGATATGTGTAATATCATTGAGCCTACATTTTCAGAATCTGTAACAAATAGTGATAATGAAACGGTGACTGTTATTGAAATTCCTACTGTGTATGGTGGAGAGTTTGGACCAGACCTTGGTTTTGTAGCGTCTCACAACAATCTAAGTGAAGAAGAGGTTATAGCTATTCATAGTGGTACAGACTATTTAGTGTATATGTTAGGCTTTATTCCTGGCTTTACCTATTTAGGTGGCATGGACCCACGTATAGCAACACCTCGTTTAGCCTCTCCAAGGACCTTGATTCCTGCCGGCTCTGTAGGCATTGCAGGGGAACAAACTGGTACTTATCCATCTGACTCTCCAGGAGGATGGCAAATCATAGGGCGCACACCAGTAACTATGTATGATATGTCCAAGGAAAAAGCTGCGTTATTAAGTGCAGGCGACTATGTGCGTTACGTGCCAATCGATGAACAGGAATATAATCGTATTAAAGCGTTGGGCGGGGACTATGTTCCAGTTATGTATGAGGTTGAGGTAGGTGAGTTACATGGCTATAAATAATTTTCAGAAATCATCTATCTACATTAATGAACCTGGCATGTATACGACTATTCAAGATGAAGGGCGCGTTGGGTTCCAGCAATACGGTATGCCTGTAGCGGGTCCTATGGATAGTGAAAGTTATCTCTTAGGGCAAGCTCTCGTCGGCAATATGAAACCAGCCGGTGCTTTAGAATGTACCTTGTTACCACCAACATTAACCGTGAAAGGCACATGTATTGTCGCTTTCACAGGAGCCGACATGGAACCAACCATCAATAGTGTACGAGTACCGAGATATATTCCATTTGTATGTCACGACGGTGATGTCATTTCTGGCGCTTTTAGTCAATGTGGTGTGCGCATGTACATTTCATTTTCTGGTGGTATCGACGTGCCAAGCATCAACGGCAGCGTATCGACCCATACAAAGGCGAAAATTGGGGGCCTTGAGGGGCGACCATTACGAAAGGGCGATGAACTTGACATCAAAGCGTTCACCAGAGATGAAGTGCATGTCTGCGATTACCGTGGTGAAGGGCATACTCTATTCAATACCGCCTTATATAACCGTGGGGGCCGTGAATGTCATGAACCGTTACGCGTTGTATTAGGTGATCAGGCAAAACATTTCACCGAGAAGGGGATTAAGACCTTTAGTGATAACATCTATACACTGACTGTAGAATGTGACCGCATGGGCTTCCGCTTAGATGGTCCTGAAATTGAACACGTAGACAGTGCAGATATCATTTCTGATGGTGCTGTGTTCGGCTCGATTCAAGTTCCGTCTAATGGTCACCCTATTGTCCTTATGGCGGATCGTCAAACGACAGGTGGCTATACAAAAATTGGCACTATTATTACTGCCGATTTACCTCGGCTTAGCCAATTGCCGGTAGGGGATGGAATTAACTTTAATATAGTAACCATTGACGAAGCGCAAGACATATATCGAGCGTATATGGAACGATTACATAAGCGTATCAAATTAGCACATGAACAAAGTGCTTATGTATTTAAATTAAATAATGTCATATAAAAAATAACGTCTAAAGAGATTATTCTTTAGACGTTATTTTTGTTTTGGGCTGCCAATGTATCTCAATTTGACTGAAATTCTAATTTATAAAAATTTAATGAAATATAGTGCTGTAAAACAGGTGGGGTTAATAGAATGTAGCTATATAAGGCATTTTGACAATTATTTTTATAATTTATCAATTATATTTATATGGAAAAAGTTAAAATGTGAGTTTAAATTCATCTTCTCTTCTAAATTATGGTATAAAATCACCCCAATTATTAGGTTTTATTTTATAATGGGGTTAAAGGAATCACGTTGTTGCTGTATTTGCAATAGCTATTCCAAAAATGAAATATTAGTGAAAAAGGGGTTGCAAGCATATCGAAAAATTTGGTATACTGACTATATCGAAAAACTTGAAATTGAGATTATTTGTTATATAGAAGTTTGAGAGCTTTATAGTAGTTTAAAGGAGAAAACAATGAACAAGATTTTTAAAGTGGTTTGGAACAAATCCAAAAATTGCTACGTAGTAGTATCTGAATTCGCTAAAAATAATAGCGGTAAAAAGAAAATTGTAGTAGCTGGTATCTTTGCAGCATTGGCTATGACTAATGCTAATGTGGCATTGGCTGTAAATGATGTACCTACCGGAGCTAGTGCAACTGCTGTTGCCTTTGGTACCGGTGCTAGTGTTACAGGTGCAAATGCAGTTGGTTTAGGTAAGAATGTAAAAGCTTCTCTTAATGATGTTGTTGTAATTGGTACTGATGCAAAAGCAGAAACTGCTGGTGGTGGGGTTGCTATTGGTCAAAATGCTTATTCAAAAGCTCTATATGGTAATACACCAAGTGTTGCTGTAGGTAAAAATTCCATAGCAAATGGTGGTACTGCGATTGCTATTGGTACTGGTGCGACGGTAAACGAAGCTGGTGCTTCATTTTCACAAGGTATTGCCATTGGTGGTGGTGCATTACCGGGGCAAGGGGCTACCGTTGTAGGTGACCAAAGTATTGCTATTGGTGGTAATACTAAAGCGTTAGGCCATTCTTCCATTGTTATTGGTGGTGATGACGCTGATAGAATGACGTCTACTAGAGCAGTTTATACTGATATTACAACAGGTAAACCTGCTGTCGCTACTGTTTCTGATGCTGTTAAAGCTTTAACAGGGTATGAAATTAAGTGGCGTGATTATAATAATGCTACAGCAGATCATATCGGTATCACAGTGGGTACTAAGGGGCAATCTGGTAATGCTGGTATTGCTATTGGTACAGGCGCTGACTCTAAAAATCGTATTGCTGGCTCTTTAACAGGTATTAATACAAGTGCTGCTGATAATGATTCTGTAACAAATGCCATCGCTATTGGTACAGGTGCTAAGGCAAACCGTGATAACTCTGTTGCGTTGGGTGGTGGTTCTACTACAGATAAGGCAGGTACGAAACAAACTAGCTATACATTGCCAAATGGTGTTGTTGCTGCATGGAGCGGTGGGGATGACACTCTTGAAGGTGATATTGTTTCCTTCGGTTCTGCAGGTTTCGAACGTCAGTTGAAAAACGTAGCTCCTGGTGAAGTAAGTGCTACTTCTACAGACGCGATCAATGGTTCTCAGTTAGCTGCTATCGCAAATCAAATTGCACATAAATATGTATCTATTAAGTCTGATGTCACACCTAATAAAGATAACACTGGTGCAAAAGCGGATGAGTCTATTGCTATTGGTCCTAATGCATCTACAGATAAGGCTGCCACAAGCTCTGTAGCTATTGGTGATGGTGCTAATACAACAGGTCGATCTACAGTTGCATTGGGGTTATCAGCACAAGCTACATCGGCAAATGCTACAGCGGTAGGTGCTAACTCCATTGCGTCCGAGGATGATACTGTGGCAGTTGGTCATGGTGCTAAGGCAACAGATGGCAATGCCAGTGCTTTGGGGGCTGATGCGATAGCTTCCAATATTGAATCTACTGCAATTGGTCATGGTACTGCTGCATCTGGTGCATCCTCTACTGCATTGGGATCTAGGGCAAAGGCCGCTGGAACTGCAGGTGTTGGTATCGGTATGTTAGCCAATGCAACTAAAGATTATAGTATTGCTATTGGCGGAGAAAGCTCTTCCACTGCAGATAACAGTATTGCTATTGGTAGAAAAAGCTCAGTATCAGAGAATGATGGTATTGCTATCGGTACTAGATCTAACGCAAGTGCAGTTAAATCGATTGCTATTGGTGATGGTGCTAGTGCTACAACTGCTGATGGTGTTGCAATAGGTTCTAAGTCTGTTGCTAGTACTGCGGCAGGTGTAGCAGGTTATAATGCTAATACTGGTCGTACTGATACTTATGCTAACTTAACTGGTGCAACGTTAACATCTACATTGGGTGGCGTTGCTGTTGGTACAACAGGTCAAACTCGTCAAATTAACTATGTAGCTGCTGGTACGGCTGATACAGATGCAGTCAACGTAGCACAATTGAAGAGTGTAAACCTTGCTTTCACAGGCGACACCGGTTCTGGTGACGTAAACCTTGCTAACAGTAAATTAGCTGTAAATGGTGACGATACATATATTACAACTACAGCTAATGGTAAGAAAATTACTATTGCTGGTAAAAAACAGGATATTACTGTAACTAATGGTATTGCTTCTGCAACTGCAGGTATGGCAGATGCTCAAAACGTAGCTGATGCAATTAATCAAGCAGTTGCTAATAGTTCTTCTAGCTGGAACTTATCTGCTAATGGTGAAGCGACAACAGCTACAGTTGAAAAAGGTAATAAAGTAGATTTCTCCGGCGACGATAACATTACTGTTGCAAGAAACGATAAAAATATCTCTTTAGCTTTGAAGAAAGATCTTACTGGCTTGAACAGTGCATCTTTCAATAATGCTGCAGGCAATCCAACTGTAAAAATTGATGGCAACACAGGCATTAATGCAGGCGGCATGAAGGTTACTAATGTAGCTGATGGCGTAGCTGATAAAGATGCTGTCAATGTTTCTCAATTGAAGAAAACAGACGATAAAGCGGAAGCGAACAAAGCTGCAATCGCTCGTAAAATTTCCTTAGGTGGCAACACTGGTTCTACTGCAGAGAAATCCTTGAGCACAGGCGATGTAAAATTCAATGTGAAAGGTGCTAATGGTTTAACTACGGTTGCTTCTGGCGATGATGTAACTGTTAAACTTGATGATACTACTAAAGACACAATCGATAATGCTGCTGATAAAAACTTGAGCAATTTAAATCCAGCAGGTGAGCAAAAGGTTAAAGATTTAGCGGCTTGGAAGGTTGTTGCTAACAGTGGTACTGCTGAAAATGTTAAAGGTGGCGATACTGTTAAGTTTATCGATGGTGATAATGTTGAAATTACCCAAGCTGGTAAAGATTTCACAATCTCCACAAAGAAAGATGTAACATTCGATAATGTAACTGCAAACCAAGCTATCACAGCTCCTAAAGTAAAAGCTACAACTGGTGTAGAAACACCACAAGTAACAGGCTTGACTAATACAACTTGGGTTCCGGGTCAAACACAACCAGTATCTGGTCGTGCAGCAACAGAAGATCAATTGAAAGCAGTCGATGATCAAGTAGATGCAAATAAAACAGCAATTACTAAAAATGCTGGTGATATTGCAACAAATAAAACAAATATCGATAAAAATACAACAGCTATTGCGCGTAAGATTTTCTTAAATGGTAATACAGGTACTACAACTAAGAAATCTTTAAGCAGTGATGATGTAGATTTCACTATTAAAGGCGAAGATGGTATTACTACAACAGCTGCTGGTAATGATGTAACTGTTAAACTTGATACAGCTACTAAAAATAAAATCGATAACGCTGCTGACCAAGATTTGAGCAACTTGACTCCAGATGGTGAGAAAAAGGTTAAAGATTTAGCGGCTTGGAAGGTTGTTGCTAACAATGGTACTGCTGAAGATGTTAAAGGTGGCGACACTGTTAAATACATCAATGGTGATAACATTGTTATTACACAATCTGGTAAAGACTTCACATTTGCGACTAAGCCAGATGTAACATTTGATTCTGTAACTGCAAATCAAACAGTTACAGCACCAACAGTGAAAGCTACAACAGGTGTAGAAACTCCTCAAGTAACAGGCTTGACTAATAAAACTTGGGATCCAAATAATATTACGTCTGGTCGTGCAGCTACTGAAGATCAATTGAAAGCTGTTGATGATCAAGTTCAAACAAATAAAGACAATATAACTCAAAATACTGGTGATATTGCTGATAATAAACAAAAGATTGCAGATAACAAAGCTGCTATCGATAAAAATGCAGGTGATATTGGGGCTAACAAAACTGCTATCAATAAAAATGCAGGCGATATTGCTACAAATAAAGCTAATATTGATCAAAATACAGCAGCTATTGCTCGTAAAATCTCCTTAGGTAGTGATGATGGTGATACAGATGAAAAATCTTTGAGCACAGGTGATGTAAAGTTCAATATTAAAGGTGAAAATGGCATTACTACTGCAGCTAATGGAGTAGATGTAACTGTTAAATTGGACGATGCTACAAAAGATAAAATCGATAACGCAGCAAACCGTGATTTGAGCAACTTGACTCCAGCTGGTGAACAACAAGTTAAAGATTTGGCAGCTTGGAATGTAGTAGCTAATAATGGTACTGCTGAAAAGGTTCAAGGTGGCGATACAGTTAAATTCATCGATGGTGATAATGTTACCATTACACAAAATGGTAAAGACTTCACTGTTGCCACAAAGAAAGATGTAACATTTGATAACGTTACAGCAAACCAAAAAATTACAGCTCCAGAAGTGAGTGGTTTAACAAATACTACTTGGGTTCCAGGTCAAACAGCACCTGTAAGTGGTCGTGCAGCTACTGAAGATCAATTGAAAGCAGTTGATGATCAAGTAGCAGCAAATAAAGCTAATATCACTAAGAATGCTGATGCTATTAAAGCTAACAAAGATAATATTGCGGCAAATAAAGAACAAATTGATAAAAATACAACAGCTATCGGTCGTAAGATTTCCTTAGGTGGTGACACTGGTTCTACTGATCAAAAATCCTTGAGCACAGGCGATGTGAAATTCAATATTAAAGGGCAAAACGGTATCGTTACTGAAGCTAATGGTGATGATGTAACTGTTAAGTTAGATGATGCTACTGCAAACAAAATCAACAATGCAGCAAATACTGATTTGAGCAACTTAACTGATGCTGGTAAACAACAAGTTAAAGACTTATCTGCATGGAATGTAGTGGCGAACAACGGTACAGCTGAAAAGGTTGAAGGTGGTAACACAGTTAAGTTCATCGATGGTGATAACATCTCCATTACTCAAAATGGTAAAGACTTCACAATTGCAACTAAGAAAGATGTAACATTTGATACTGTAACTGCTAATGACACAATTACAGCTCCAAAAGTAAAAGCAACTGATGGTGTAGAAACTCCAGAAGTAACAGGCTTGACTAATAAAACTTGGGTTCCAGGTCAAACACAACCTGTATCTGGTCGTGCGGCAACTGAAGATCAATTGAAAGCAGTTGATGATCAAGTAGCGGAAAATAAAACTAACATTGGTAAAAATGCTGATAATATTGCAGCAAATAAAGCTCAAATTGATAAAAACACAGAAGCAATCGGTCGTAAGATTTCCTTAGGTGGTAATACTGGTTCTACTGATGAAAAATCCTTGAGCACAGGTGATGTGAAATTCAATATTAAAGGCGAAAACGGTTTAACAACTGTTGCTAATGGTGAAGACGTAACTGTTAAGATCGATGATGCAACTAAAGCAAAAATCGATAATGCAGCAAACCAAGATTTGAGCAACTTAACACCTGCTGGTAAACAACAAGTTAAAGATCTAACTGCATGGAATGTAACTGCAGCTGGCGGTACTGTAGAAAAAGTACAAGGTGGCGATACTGTTAAATTCCAAGCTGGTGATAATCTTGAGGTTAAACAAGACGGTACTACTTTCACATATAGCCTAGCTAAAGACGTGAAAGGTCTTAACAGTGTAACTGTAGGTGATGAAAATGGTCCATCCACTAAGATTACTCCTGCTGGTACAACTGTAAAAGATGCAGCTGGTAACTCTACAACAGTTAATGGCGCAGGTATGACTATTAACCCTGCAAACTCTGCAGCTAGCCCTGTATCCCTTACTGTAGATGGTTTGAACAATGGTGGTAACCAAATTCATGGTGTAGCACCTGGTACAGCAGATACAGATGCAGTAAACGTTAGCCAATTGAAAGGCGCACAAGCAGGTTTACAAGAAGCTATTAACCGTGTAGGTGTTGAAACACAACGTGTAGGTGCTCATGCAGCAGCTATGGCAGCGTTGAAACCAATCCAATACGATCCATTGGAACCAACACAAATTATGGCTGGTATTGGTAACTACCGTGGTGAAACAGCTGGTGCTATCGGTCTTGCACATTACAAAACTGAAGACACTATGTTCAACATCGGTGTTACTCTTGGTTCTAGCCACAACATGATCAATGCTGGTGTAACTCATAAATTTGGTGGCAACCGTGATAGAAAAGATGCGATTCCAGAGCGTTATAAAGCTGGCCCTATCAGCTCTATCTACGTAATGCAAGATGAAGTAAGTCACTTGCGTTCCCAAAATGAAGAGTACAAATCCAAGCTTGAACAACAACAATCTGAAATTGATGCATTGAAAGCAGCAGTTAACCAATTGTTGGCAAATAAAGCATAATCATATTGTACATATAGTTAGAACTATGTATATCCCGTGAATGGATATGTAAAACTATAAAGAGCCTTCCTCGAAAGAGGAGGCTCTTTTTAGTATGAAAATAAAAATAGTTTATTAAAGCTATATCTGTAAAATAAAATAGTCTGAAAATTCTGATTTAATAATTAATAAAATTATCAATAAAACTGTATATAAGGAATAATTTATGAATATTTTTAGGCGATGATTAATTTTGTAATGAAATCTAATATTCTTTGCATTCTCAATTAGAAGCATAAAAATTCATATAATATGCAATTTATTAAGGTGAATTATAAATGAATTATGATGATACTGCGTGTTTAAGCATGCTCTATACATAATTGAGATAATATTAAATATCCAAAAATTACACTTTTAAATTGAGAAAATTAGATAAATTATGATAAAATAAAAGATAAGTTTTATAAATGTAAAGCTATGTAGCTTTCATTATTTCCAGACTGAGAGAAGTATGGAACATATAATTTATATAGTTGAGGGTTAGTAATTTAAAGAAGGAAAACGTATGAATAAGATATTTAAAGTCATTTGGTCTAAGTCCAAACAGTGCTACGTTGTAGTATCTGAAATGGCAAAAAATAAAACAGGGAAAAAGAAAATTGTAGTAGCGAGTATTTTGGCTGCCTTAGCGATGCAAGTTGGTGTAGTTGCAGATGTAACTGCAGCAGATAGACCGACTGGAACTATTGAGGGCGGCACTAAAATGTATTCAAACTTAACTAATGGTCTTGCTATCGGTAATGAATCCCAGTCCAACAGTCATCAATCTATTGCTATCGGTTACAGAGCAATAGCTAATTCACAATATGCTGATCCAGCTCAACCAGCTGTAGCTATTGGTGCTGGTGCTCATGCGACTGGCAGAGGTGGTGTATCCTTAGGCCTAATCGCGAATTCTAGTGTTCGTGGTACTGCTATTGGTAGTGCTACTAATGCGACTGGTTTTGGTGCTTTCGCGGGTGGTACATATGCACAAGCAACTAATGCTGGCGATGTTGCTATTGGTGGCGCATCATCCGATCAATTTAATAATTATGCTGTTGCTTCTGGTGGATATAGCGTAGCTATTGGTACTGCAGCTAAGGCAGATGGGAGTGCAGGTGTAAGCATTGGTTATAAGACAAATGCTAAAACATCTAATTCTCTAGCTGTTGGTTCTGAATCTCAAGCTACCGGTGAAGGTGCGGTAGCAGTAGGTAGAAAGAATACGTCTACTGGTGCATCTTCAACCGTTTTGGGGATTTTATCTACTGCTAATGCTACATCTGCTACAGCAGTAGGGATGGAGACTACTGCTAAAGGGGAAAACTCCCTTGCAGTAGGTCATAAGTCTTCCGCAGCTGGTAGAAATGGTGTTGCTGTAGGTACTAATGGAACTACGGCAGAGTTAGGCGGTGTTGCAGTTGGTCAAGCTGCTAAGTCTAATAAATTTAATAGTGTTGCTATGGGGATGAATGTAACGGCTGATGGTGATAATTCTGTGGCGTTAGGTGGTAGTGCTTCAGCAAATAGTGATGGAACTATTGCCATTGGTTCTTATGGATCTACTCCAACGAAAGCTACAGGCAATAGAGCTCTTGCAATCGGTTCTGCTACGACAGCTAATGGTCTAGAATCAATTGCCATAGGCAGTCGCGTTAACTCCACATCTCAATATTCTATTGCTATTGGTACTAGAGCTAATGCAAGTGCTGTTAAATCTGTTGCTATTGGTCCTGATTCTATAGCTACCGTAGATGGTGGTGTTGCTTTAGGTCGAGATTCAGTTGCTAATGTAATAGGTGGTGTTACTAATAAAGGTTATAATCCTAATACAAACCGTACAGATATTTATTCTGGTTTAACTGGCAATGTACTTACTAGTACAACTGGTGCCGTTTCTATTGGTAATGGTACTACTGTAACACGTCAACTTACAGGTCTTGCAGCGGGCACAAAAGATACAGATGCAGTTAACGTAGCCCAATTAAAGAGTGTTAACCTTGCGTTCTCTGGTAATGTAAATACTGGCAATGTAAATATTGCAAATAGTACATTAGGCATTAAGGGCGATAATACATATATTACAACAGCTGCCAACGGTCAAAATCTTACAATTTCCGGTAAAACACAAAATATTAATGTCACAAATGGTCAAGCTTCTGCAAATGCTGCAGGCATGGCTGATTCTAAGAATGTAGCAGATGCTATCAATAAAGCTATTTCTGCCAATGCATATCATTGGAAATTAGCTGCTGACAATACTTCTACAGCCCCTGAAGTAATCAATAAATCAGATACTGTAATCTTTGGTGGGGACAACAATATTACAGTAACTCGTAGTGGCAAAAAAATTACTACTTCTTTGAATAAGGCGATTACTGTAGATACTGTGAAAGCTAATAGATCTGTTACGGTTTCTTCTGGTGGTAATCAAATTACTCTAGATGGTTCAAATGGGGCTGTTTCTGGTAGATCTTTTACAGGTCAATCTTTTACAGCTGGCAATAATGTATTAAGTAATACAACACTACAAATGGGGTTACCTTCTAGTGCTAAAAATGTAACCATTTCTGGTGATGGGTTAACTGCAAAAAATGGTACAAGAACTGTCAAGTTTGGTACAGATGGTATTAGTGCAGGTGGTCAACAAATTACCAACGTTTCTAGCGGTGGTAATGTAGGTACTAATGCAGCCAATATTACAGATGTAAAGAATGCTGTAGATGCTGTTACATTAAAACTAGATACAAATTCTAAAACTGGTACTGTTAAGCTTAGTGAAAGTCCACTAAAAGTAATTGGTGCTAATGGTATTAGAACTGATTTAGTGGGTACGAATAATGGTAGTCTTGTTGTTGGCTTAGACAAGAATACGGTAAATGCTACGACTAAAGGTATTAGTTTAACCGGTGATACAGGATCTACAGGTCTTAAGTATCTAAAAGACGGTGATGCAACCTTTAAAGTAGTTGGTGATGGCAATCTAGTTACTACTAAGGCTTCTACTACAGGTGTACAAGTAGCTGTTGATTCTGCTAAAGTAAAAGATTTAGCTGTAGGCGCAGTAACTGTTAGCAAGGTTAATACGGCGGATAATCCTATTACAATTACACCAACAGCGGGTACAAATACTAAGGACTATGCAATTGGTATTGATACAACAAAATTAGCTAATCAAACACAATTAACATACAAAGCTAATGGTGCCAATGCAAATAAAGTATCCTTGGCGAATGGATTAAACTTTACGGATGGTACTTTTACAAAAGCAACTGTAGGTACAAATGGTACTGTAACTATTTCTACTGCCACAGAAACTATTACTAATGATGCTGATGGTAAAGCTAAAGTAAATAGCCCTACAGATGGGTTAGCGACTGCTAAAAATGTAGCGGATTCTATCAATAAAGCTGTAGATGGCTTGTCTCAAAATCTTACTGTTTCTGATGGTGCTACAGACGGTACTGTAAATCTTAAGAATCAAAAACTTACTGTTTCCGGTACGAATGGTGTGTCTACAACTGTAAATGGCCAAACTGTTACAGTAGGTCTTGATGCAGCTACAAAAACTAAAGTAGATAATGCGTCCTCAGCTGTAGCTCGTAACATCTCTCTTGGTGCAGATAGCGGCACAGCATCTAGCCAATCCTTAAAAGATGGTGATGTGGCATTCAATGTGAAAGCTGCGACAGGTGACTTAGTATCTACGAAGATGAATGGCAACACTGTTGAAATTTCCACTAAGCGTGCAGCTATTACTAGCAATGCCAATACAGGTGCAGCATCTGTAACAGGCGATGATGGCTTAGCAACATCTAAAAATGTAGCGGATGCTATCAATAAAGCAGCTGATGCAGCTAAAGCTGGTGCGGCATGGAATCTTACAACAAATTCTAGCACCACAGATAAAACAACTGTACAAGGTGGGGACACAGTAGATCTTATCAATGGTGATAATATTTTAATCACTCAAGATGGCACAGATAAAAAGAAAATCACTGTAGCTACGAAGAAAGATCTTACAGTAGATTCTATTACTGCTGGTAACACAGTAATGAACACATCTGGTTTAACAAATGGTACGACTGCTATTACAGGTACTGGCATTACAACAGATAAAGTAACTGTAGGTGGTATCTCCATTGATAAAACTGATGGTATCAACGGTGGTAACAAGACAATTACTAATGTTGCTAGTGGCGGTACTACAGATACTAATGCAGCAAATATTGGTGATGTTAAGCAAGCTGTTGCTAACTTGTCTCAAAATTTAAATATTACAGATGGTACAAATAACGGTACTATTGATCTTAAAAACCAAAAACTTAATGTAGCTGGTGCTAATGGTGTGACAGCGACTGTAAATAATCAAACGATTACTGTTGGTTTAGATACAGATACTAAAACTAAAGTGGACAATTCTTCTGATGCAGTAGCTCGTAATATTTCCCTTGGTGCAGATAGTGGTACTACATCAAGCCAATCCTTAAAAGATGGCGATGTAGCATTCAATGTAAAAGGTGCTACAGGCGACTTCGTATCTACTAAGATGAATGGCAATACTGTAGAAGTATCTACAAAACGTGCTACCATCAATAGTGATGCAAATACAGGTGCAGCATCTGTAACAGGTGATGATGGCTTAGCAACTGCTAAGAACGTAGCTGACGCGATTAATAAGGCTGCTAACCAAGCTAAAGACGGTTCAGCTTGGAACTTGTCCACTAATGATGATCCTAGTACAAAAGTATCTGGTGGGGACACTGTAAACTTCACAGGTGATAATAATATTACTACCGATCGTGATGATAAAAAGATTTCTGTTAAGTTAAATAAAAACCTTAAAGATTTGAGCTCCATATCTCTTACTAATCCAAGAGGAGAAACAATTTCCCTAGATGGTAGTACTGGTATCATCAATGCCTATAGAGCTGAGTTTAAAGATAATGTAGGTGCTGGATCCTCTATTGATAGTGATCGATTGCGATTTACGAATGGTGAAACTGGTGCTAATGAGGCCCAAACGTATATTGGTTTAGATACTGTATCAGTTCAAGCAGGTCCAAATAGTAGTGGCCTTACGTCTAAATATCTCATGTTTAGTGATGAAGATGGCAATAATGCTGAAGGCAGTGCTCAGGGTATGGCATTCCAAAATGCAGCAGGTAAAACAGTCCAATTTACTATTGATGAAATCAATGCTGGTGGCAACAAAATTAAAGAGGTGGCAGAAGGTACAGATGATACTGATGCGGTAAATGTAAAACAGTTGAAAGATACTGTAGCAAGCCAAACGTTAACATACCGTGCTAATAGTGCGGCAGATACAGATGCTAAGTCTGTTAAATTGTCTAAAGGCTTAGACTTTGTAGATGGCACAATGACAAAAGCTACTGTAGATAATGATGGTAAAGTAACATTTGATATTAACGATGATACTAAGACCAAGATCAACGATTCTGCGGCTGCTGTAAACCGTAAGGTTTCCCTTGGTGCAGATAGTGGTACTGCATCTAGCCAATCCTTAAAAGATGGTGATGTAGCATTCAATGTAAAAGGTGCTACTGGTGATTTCATTTCTACGAAGATGAATGGTGATACTGTAGAGGTGTCTACAAAACGTGCTACTATCGATAGCAATGCCACTACAGGTGCAGCATCTGTAACAGGTGATGATGGCTTAGCAACAGCTAAAAATGTAGCAGATGCTATCAACAAGGCTGCTAAAGCAAGCACTGATGCTATTAACTTGAAATTTGCTGGCGATACTAATACATCTGCTGGTGTAGTAAATCTTAAAGATGATACATTGGGCATCAAAGGCGACGGTAAATACGTAACAACTAATGCAGATGGTAAAAACTTAACTGTAAAAGTATCTGAAGCAGAGGTTAAGAAATCTGCGGTAAGTGCAGTTACGGTAAGTACTGATACAACTGATGCAGATAATCCGTTGACTGTTACAGGAACACCAAGTGCAGATGGCACAACTAAGGACTACAAGGTAACTATTGATGGCGCTAAAGTTGCTACGAAGACTAAATTGTCTTATAAAGCAAATGATGGTACAGCTAAACAAGTATCCTTGGCTGATGGCTTGAACTTTAAAGATGGCACGTTAACAACTGCTACTATCGATGATGCAGGCGTTGTTAAATATGATGTAAAAACAGCGGCTATTACAGCTGGTACAGATGGCACTGTTACAGGCCCTGCTACTGATGGTGTGGCAACAGCTAAGAATGTAGCAGATGCTATTAATGCAGCTAAAAAAGCATCTAAAACAGAAATTACTGCTAATGATGATGAAGCAGCTAACGCAACAACTGGCAATGTAAAATTAACGTCTACAACGGCTGCAGATGGTCATACAATTTACAATGTAAAACTTAATGATACATTGACATTTGGTACTGGCGCTAATGCCATTGTTATTGATGGTACTGCTGGTAAGGCTACTATTGGTAGTGCAGCTATCGATGGTGTAAATAATACAATTACAACAGGTGGTAATAAGGCGGTAACGTTAGATGGCACTACTGGTACTATTACAGGTAAAGCTGCTAATATTGGTGGCGTTACAGTAGATGGTACAAATAACCATGTAACAGGTCTCGGTAATACAACTTGGGATGGTAATGCTGTTTCTGGCCGTGCTGCTACCGAGGATCAATTAAAAGTAGTAGCTGATGCTGCAGCTAACCAAACATGGCAAATTACAGCAGATAAAGATGCTGCTACATCTGGTAAACAAACTGGTACTAAAACAGATGCAAAAGTAGGTAAAGACGCAAAGGTTACTATGATTGCTGGTGAAAATATCACAATCAATCAAAATGGGCGTGACTTCACATATTCTTTGAATAAAGACCTTGTGAACATGAACTCTGCAAGCTTCAATGGTACTGGTAATAACACAACGGTTATCAATGGTGATTCCATTACACAAACTGCGGGTACTAAAACCAATACATCTACTGCAGCTGGTAACACAGTAGCAGATGGCACTAAGTCTACAGCAACAACTGCAGATGGTACTAAGATTACGGATGGTACAAAAACAAATACTTCCACAGCAGATAGTACAGTTATCGATGACGGCAATGGTAATAACACAGCTCTTACTAAAGATGGTGTAACTATTACTGCAGCTGGTAAAAATCCTGTATCCTTAACTAAGGATGGTCTCAATAATGGGGGCAATAAGATTTCTAACATTGCAGATGGTACAGATGACACAGATGCTGTCAATGTACGTCAATTAGAGGCTAAGTCTAAGGCGTCTAAAACAGAATTGACTGCTAATGGTGGTGAAAGTGCTGGTAGTACTACAGGCAATATTGTATTGACTAAAACTACTGCCGCTGATGGACATATCATTTATGATAACAAGTTGAATGATAAGGTTATATTGGGCACAGATCCAACTAAGGCAGTTACTGTAGATGGTACAACTGGTACAATCAAGGCTGGTGATGGTGCTAATGCCGTTGCTATCGATGGCAAAGATGGTGTTGTTACAGGATTAACTAACAAAACTTGGGATCCAAATAATATTGCATCTGGCCGTGCTGCTACGGAAGATCAAGTTAAATCCGCCGTTGAAAATGCTGGATGGAATGCAACTATTGGTATAGAAGGCTCTGGTATTAACAGCACACCAACTGCAACAGCTGAAAAAGTTAAAACTGACGAAACAGTTACTTTCAAAGCGGGCAATAATATGATGGTTAGCCAAGCAGGTAAAACAATTAGTTATGCAGTAAATCCTGAACTGAAGGATATGAAGTCTGCTACATTTAAAGATGCAGCTGGTAACACAACTGTCACAGATGGTAATGGCATAACAATTACACCAGGCAGTGCAAATCCTAATAATCCAAATGCAGGCACTATTTCCTTGACTAAGGATGGCCTTAATAATGGTAATAACCAACTTAAAGGTATTGCACCTGGTACAGATGATACTGATGCAGTTAATGTTAGTCAGTTGAAAGCATCTAATGCTAGAATTGGCGATGCTATTGGTCAAGTAGCAGGTGAGGTACAACGTGTAGGTGCGCATGCAGCCGCAATGGCAGCGTTGAAACCAATTCAATATGACCCATTGGAACCAACTCAAGTGATGGCTGGTGTTGGTAACTATCGCGGTGAAACAGCAGCGGCATTAGGTCTTGCACATTATACAAATGAAGATACAATGTTCAACGTTGGTGTATCTCTTGGTGCGAACCGCAACATGGTCAATGCAGGTGTAACTCACAAATTTGGCTCTAGCCCAGAAAAGAAAAATATTCCTGATCGTTACAAAGCAGGCCCTATTAGCTCTGTGTATGTAATGCAAGATGAAGTATCTAGTCTCAAAAAAGAAAATAGTGAACAAAAAACTGTTATCGCAGATCAAGCGGCTCGTCTTAATACGTTGGAAGCTGAAAATGAGCGTCAACGTCAAGAACTAGCTGAAACTAAACAAGGTTTAGAAGACTTGCGTGCAGCAGTTAGTCAATTGTTGGCATCCAAAGGTTGATAATTGATAATTAATCTCTAATAATAGACTGATATAATATTTTCTAAAATTAAAAGAACCTCTTATATGTTGGAATACCTAGTAGGGTATATTCAGATATTATAAGAGGTTCTTTTGTGATTTTGATATAGATTATTAAATAAAATTATTATATATGAATGACTTTTCATATATTATTGTGATATAATACAGAAGATATTGGAGCTAATAGATAGCTCAATCTTATACGATCTTGCATGAATAGGAGTTACTATGTTAGACCGCATGCAACGATGGTTATCCATTGATGCTATGTTGCCCGCTACAGAACGATTAGGTCCTGTAGGTACAACAAAGCAGATGTATAGCAATTATTTGAAAATAGCTTGGCCTGCTACATTACAAGGTTTGATGCTGCAGTTTATGACAGCTATTGATTTAGCCATGGTAGGGGCACTTGGTCCATCCGCACTTGCCTAAGTTGGTACTATGGGGAAGAATGAAATGGTGATGCTCATATTCTGTCGTGCCTTGTCGATTGCTGTAACGGCTATTATAGCTCGCCGCCACGGTGAAAGTGAAGTTGATGGTATGAATGCCGTTCTTAAGCAATCTATACTATTGAATTTCTTGATTTATGCACCTTTATTGACAATATGTTTCTTTAATTTAGAGCATATCTTACGCTTTACAGGTGCCGAAGACGGCTATATAGAAACGGCTGTCTGGTATGGCCGTTTTGTTGTCATTAGTCTAATATTCCAATCTTTTAGTCAAATTGTAGGGGCCGCCCTTATTGGCTATGGCAATACCAAGGTTATTTTTAAGTCCAATGTAGTAGGTAATATTTTAAATACTATAATGAACTTCTTCTTGATTTATGGTATTGGTTTCTTCCCTGAACTTGGCGTTATGGGGGCAGGTGTATCCACTATGATCAGTAGTGCTATTATTGCATTATTGTTGTTGCGTACGATTTCACAACATACTTCTACTGGATTAACATTGCGCCATCCGTCGAAATGGATGTTTGAAAGGCCCGTATTACATACAATGTTTCATGTCGGTGGCAGTTCTTTAGGAGAACAGTTCTTTGAGCGGTTCGGTATGTATACATACACTATGATTGTTGCTTCCTTAGGTGCGGTACCTTTAGCAGCACATTACGTATGTATGAATTTAATGGATATATTTTACTATTTTGCGATGGGTCTTGGATTTGCAGGTGCATCACATACGGGGCAAAGTCTGGGACACAAACGACCAGATATTGCACGTACTTATGGTAAAATTGGTGCTCGTATTGGTTTAGTCGTGGGCCTTGTAAGTGCATTAATCTTTATTGGTCCTGGTGATTTTTTAGTACAGTTATATACTCGTGAAAGTGATGTTGTTACCCTTTCTGCTACTTTGATGGGCATTATGGCAATCGCTGCATTTCCTCAAGCATTACAACAAGTATACTCCGGTGTGTTGAAAGGTGCAGGGGATACATATTACATCATGAAATATTCTCTTGTAAGCGTAGCAATCATTCGTCCTATTATTACTTATTTATTGTGCATTACACTAGGTTTAGGGCTTTTTGGGGCATGGTTATCTTTGTGCTTCGATCAGTCTCTAAGATTATGTTGTTCTTATTTTAGATTTATTCGAGGAGCATGGCAACATAAGGTTGTTTAATGAGATGTAAATTCTTTTTCACATTGAAAGTTTTAGAAGGATTCATGAAAAAGAAGTGAATAAACTCTTGTCTATTAAAAATTTTTGATGTACAATACTTAATGTGAAAAAAATGACACATTGGGGAATGTGTTATCTGACCAGAAACTTCTGATTTCACGTATATATGTAAGGGATATACATATGAAATGATAAAAGCCTCCTTAGTGTATAAGGGGGCTTTTATTTGTTCAATTATAGTTAGATCTATTAGTGTATATAATAATGATTTTGATGAACTTA